>Ga0070724_10000757_pt1 | contig 21169 bp, 16 predicted proteins | sample tdDd001_FD_67278 | JGI IMG/M metagenome (GOLD analysis project Ga0070724, IMG submission 67278) | Marine sediment microbial communities from the Atlantic coast under amendment with organic carbon and nitrate - tdDd00.1 | ecosystem: Environmental > Aquatic > Marine > Coastal > Sediment | place... | reverse complement strand
GCTGCCCCCGGTAGAGATCCCTACGAAGATCCCGGCGCGACCCAGTGGTTTGTCTTGTCCGATCTGGGCGTCAGCAGCCTGTCCGGTGTGGATGGGATGCATGTGTTTGTCCGGTCGTTGAAAACCGCCGAGGCCGAACAGAACGTCACGGTTTCGCTCTTGTCCTCGGCCAACCGGGTGTTGGGTGTGGCAAAGACCGATCCCCAGGGCCACGCGCAGTTCGATGCGGGGCTGACCCGTGGCACAGGCGGCGCGGCCCCCGCTCTGTTGGTGATCGAGAAACCGGATCAGGACATCGCGTTTCTGTCGCTCAAAGATCCGGCCTTTGATCTGTCCGACCGTGGCGTCGAAGGCCGCGAGCCCAGCCCGCCGATTGATGTGTTCCTGAGCACGGATCGTGGGGCCTATCGTGCGGGCGAAACGGTTTATGCTACTGTGCTGGCCCGTGACGGCGTGGCGAAGTCCCTGACAGGATTGCCCGTGACTGCGATCCTGACACGGCCTGATGGGGTGGAATACGCCCGTCACCTGTCGACGCAGGACGTCGCCGGGGGCCATGTGTTCCAGATGCCTCTGGGCGCGACTGTCCCGCGCGGCACTTGGCGGCTCGCGATTAAGGCCGATACGGATGCCGCCCCTCTGACCACCGCCAAATTCCTGGTCGAGGACTTTCTGCCCGAACGTATCGACTTTGATCTGGACCTGCCTGACGGGCCGATCCGACTGGCGACCGCGCCTGACATCCAGGTTTCTGCTCGATATCTGTTTGGCGCACCGGGCGCTGGCCTGCGGGCCGAAGGCCTGATCACACTGACCGAGGCCAGCACCCTGGAAAGTTTTCCGGGCTATCGCTTTGGCCGCTATGACACACGTTTCAGCCCGCGCACAGAATATGTGGATGGTGGGCAAACCGATGCGCAGGGCCGGACGAGCCTTCCGGTCAACGCGGGATCTGTTAGCGAGGCTTACGGTCCGCTTCAGGCGCGTATGACCGTCAGCCTGTTCGAGGGATCCGGTCGCCCCGTGCAACGCGAGATCACCCGCATCCTGACGCCTGAAAAACCCCTGATTGGGATCAAACCGCTGTTTGATGGTGTCGTCCCCGAAGGCACCGAGGCCGTGTTGCAGGTGCTGGGGCTAAACGAAACCCTGGCGCCGACCGCAATGAATGTGCGCTGGACCGTCAACCGGGTCGAGCGCCGGTACCAGTGGTATCAGCAATATGGCAACTGGGAGTGGGAGCCAATCACCACACGCCGCCGGGTTGCCTCGGGTGAGGCTGCTTTGGGCAGCAACCCTCTGAGTGTTACCGCGCCGGTTGAATGGGGCCAGTACGAACTGGTGGTGCAAAGCTTGGACGACGATTCCGTTTCGGCGGCGACCAGTTTCTATGCCGGGTGGTACGCGCCTGCCGATGTCAGCACGACGCCTGACACACTAGAGCTGTCGCTGGATCAATCGGATTATCGTTCGGGCGATGTTGCGACGCTGCGCGTTGTGCCGCGCTATGCTGGGACGGCGCTGATCACCGTCATGTCTAATCGCGTAATCGCGATGAAAACTGTTCAGGTCGCCGAAGGTGAGAATCTAATTCCGCTGGACGTGACGGATGAATGGGGCGCGGGGGCCTATGTTACGGCCTCGGTTATCCGTCCGATGGATGTGGCCGCGGGGCGCAATCCCGCGCGCGCGATGGGGCTGTCCTATGCAAAAATCGACCCAGCTGAAAAACAGCTATCGGTACGGTTTGACGCTCCGGCCGAGGCCGATCCGCGTGGTGTGCTGAGTGCGGCCGTGCAGGTGGATGGGGTGTCCGAGGGGGATACCGCCTATGTTACCGTCGCTGCGATTGATGTGGGCATTCTGAACCTGACGGGATTTCAGTCGCCAGACCCTTCAACGCATTATTTCGGGCAGCGGCGTTTGGGGGTGGAAATCCGTGATGTCTATGGCCGTTTGATCGACGGGATGAATGGTACCATGGGTCAGGTCCGGTCTGGCGGGGATGCCGGGCAAGGGGGGAGGTTCCAATCGCCCCCACCAACCGAGGAGCTGGTGGCGTTTTTCACCGGGCCTGTGCTGGTTGGGCCAGATGGCCGGGCGGAGGTTTCGTTCGACCTGCCCGCGTTCAATGGCACCGTTCGCCTGATGGCTGTCGCCTGGACAGATACTGCAGTGGGTCAGGCCGAGTCCGATGTGTTGGTGCGTGATCCGGTGGTCGTGACCGCCAGCCTTCCGCGTTTTCTTGCGCCTGGGGACAGGTCGCGGCTGCTGCTCGAGGTGGTCCACGCAACCGGCCCGGCGGGCCGCATGGGGCTGGATGTCTCGGCCTTAGGAATAAACGTGACGGGGAATGTGCCCTCGGGGCTGGATCTGGCAGAGAAAGGCACGTCGGTTCTGACCCTGCCAATCACAGCAGGGGATGTCGGCGATCATTCGATCCGCGTGGCTTTGACCACACCCGACGGTCGACAATTGATCAAAGAGCTGACGGTGCCGGTGCGTCTGAACGATCCTGCGATTTCCACCACCCGACGGTTCGAGCTGGCCTCGGGCGATACATTCCGGCTGGACAGGGACGTTTTCACAGGGATGCGCGCGGGCACTGGGGCGGCCACATTGACGGCAGGTCCGTTGGCGGCATTGAACGCGCCCGCGTTGTTGGCTTCGTTGGATCGGTATCCGTATGGCTGCACCGAGCAAGTCACCAGCAAAGCGATGCCGTTATTGTATCTGTCCTCGGTCGCGCAGGCGATGGGATTGGGGGGGCGCGCGGATATCGACACGCGTATTCGCCAGGCCGTTGATCGCGTTCTGACACGCCAAACCAACAATGGTGCTTTTGGCTTGTGGCGGGCTGAATCCGGGGATTTCTGGCTGGACGCCTATGTGTCGGACTTCTTGTCCCGCGCGCGGGCCGAAGGGCATGCCGTCCCGGACCTGGCCTTCCGTCTTGCGATGGATAACCTGCGGAACCGGCTGAACTATGCCCCAGATTTTGACAGTGGCGGGCAAGACGTGGCCTATGCGTTGATGGTGTTGTCCCGCGAAGGCGCCGCCTCGATGAGCGATCTGCGCTATTATGCCGATGTCAAAGGTGACGCTTTTTCGACACCGATGGCTGCGGCCCAGCTGGGTGCGGCGCTGGCCTCTTATGGTGACCAGACACGGGCGGATGCGATGTTTGCCCGCGCGGCTCGTCTGATTTCCCCAGAGAAACCCTCGGGGCCGAATATGTGGCGTGCTGATTATGGGACCAGCCTGCGTGACGCGGCGGGGGTTCTGACTCTCGCGGTTGAATCCGGGTCAAATGCCATTGATCCTTCGGCGCTGGCCGTTCGTATTGGTCAGGCGGGTCGTGGCCTGTCAACGCAAGAGTCCGCCTGGGCCTTGATGGCAGCCCATGCCATGGTCTCGGACCCTGGTGTGTCTGGGTTGCAGATCGACGGAGCACCTGCCTCTGGGCCGTTTGTGCAGATGCTTGAAGATCAGGTTGATGCCCGCCCGGCGCAAATTCGCAACACGCGCAACGGGCCTGTACAGATCACCCTGACCACCACGGGCGTGCCCGAACAACCAGCCGCTGCCGGTGGCTATGGCTACCGGATCGACCGCGCCTATTTCACCCCAAAGGGCGAAGCGAAGAGCCTGGATCGCGTCAGCGCGGGCGAAAGGCTGGTCGTTGTTCTGACCGTGACGCCCTTTGAAAAGGGTGGGGCGAGGTTGATGATCAACGACCCGTTGCCTGCGGGGCTGGAGATCGACAATCCGTCGCTTTTGCGCTCGGGTGACATTCGCGAGCTGGACTGGCTGGACCCGGCCTATGCCGAAAACTCGGAGTTCCGCACGGACCGGTTCCTGGCGGCTGTCGATTGGCGTTCGGATAAGCCTTTCCAACTGGCTTATGTGGTCCGAGCGATTTCGCCGGGTGTGTTCCACCAACCCGCCGCCACTGTCGAGGACATGTATCGCCCGCAATATAATGCCCGTACGGATACCGGTCGGGTGACGATTTTTGAATGAGGCGGTTTGCCCCCTTTGCGTTGGTCGCGGCCCTGCTGTGCGGGGCAGGGATGCGGGATGCGTTGGACGGTTGGGTGGATCGCACAGATTTGCCCGTGACGATCGTCCCGCACTCGACCGAGGTGCGCGACCGCACTGGCCAATTGCTGCGTGCCTATACCGTTGAGGACGGCCTGTGGCGCCTGCCTGTCAGTGTCGACCAGGTTGATTCCCGGTTTCTGGATATGCTGGTCGCGTATGAGGACAGGCGGTTTTATCACCACGCGGGCGTCGATCCGTGGGCGGTGTTGCGCGCCGCGGGGCAGGCCATAAGCCAAGGGCGCATTGTATCGGGGGGCTCGACCCTCACGATGCAGGTGGCCCGTCTGCTCGAGGATGGTACGACGGGACGATGGCGGGGAAAACTGCGCCAAGTCCGGGTTGCCTTGGCATTGGAACGACGTCTGACCAAGGTCCAGATCCTGAATCTTTATCTGTCTCTGGCGCCATATGGCGGGAATATCGAAGGGGTGCGCGCCGCAGCGTTGACGTATTTCGGGAAAGAGCCCGCGCGGCTGACACCGGCCCAAGCTGCGCTGCTGGTCGCGCTGCCTCAAGCCCCCGAGGCACGCCGCCCGGACCGCCCCGACAACAGCGCCTTTGCCGCGCGCGAACGGGTGTTGCGGCGGATGCTGGCCGCTGGTGTCCTGACGGCCGAAAACACACAGGCCGCGCGGATGGATCCGATCCCGACCGCCCGTAGGCCATTCCCTGCATCGGCTCCGCATCTGGCTGATCGTGCCTTGGCACGTGCCCCGGATCGCCAGCGCCACGATCTTACGCTGGATGCAGACCTACAGGCGCAATTGGAGGCGCTGGCGGCCAGCACCTTGCGCGGCAAACAGGCCGAGCTGTCTATCGCCATTCTGGCGGCGGATGCCCGCAGCGGCGAAATCCTGGCTTCTGTCGGATCGGGCGGCTATGCGCCCGGCCAAGGGCAGGGGTTTGTTGATATGACACGCGCATTGCGCTCGCCTGGATCGACGTTGAAACCGTTGGTCTATGCGATGGCCTTTGATCAGGGGCTGGCACATCCCGAAACCCTGATCAACGATCGACCGGTGAAATTTGGCAGCTATGCCCCGCAAAACTTCGATGGGCAGTTTCGTGGTGAAATCAAAGTGTCCGAGGCCCTGCGCCAGTCGCTGAATATCCCCGTTGTGCTTTTGACCGAAGAGATCGGGCCGCTGCGCTTGATGGCCGCGCTGCGTCGGTCCGGGGCGGCGCCGGTGGTGCCGGGCGGAAAACCTGGTCTTGCCGTGGCGCTGGGGGGCGTCGGGGTGACGCTACATGATCTGGTGCAGCTCTATGCCGGACTGGCCAATGGGGGGCAGGCGGTGACGCTGCATGATCGGGGGGGTGCCCGGCCCGGCGTGCAAATTGTCAGCCGCGCTGCGGCGTGGCAAGTAGGGCATATTCTGTCGGGCCTGCGCCCTCCGCCCGGAGCGCCTGCGAACCGATTGGCCTATAAGACCGGGACTTCTTATGGGCACCGCGATGCCTGGGCAATCGGGTTCGATGGCAAACATGTGGTCGGTGTCTGGCTGGGGCGGCCTGATGGTACGCCTGTGCCTGGAGCCTTTGGTGGCGAGCTTGCCGCGCCCGTCTTATTCGACGCGTTCCAACGGCTAAAGCCTCGGCTGGAGCCCTTGACCGCCCCGCCACCCGAGACCCTGTTGGTGAGTGCTGCGCTACTACCCCAGCCGCTGCGCCGGTTCCGGGGGCGCAATGCCCTATTCGAGAGCCAGGACGGCGCGCCCAAATTGGCCTTTCCGCCGAATGGGGCGCGATTGCCTGTGGGGGATGCGGGGCTGGTGGTCAAACTGCGGGATGGGCGGCCACCGTTTACGGTATTGGCCAATGGTGCGCCTGTGCTGACAGGGAACCGAAACCGAGAGGTTGCACTGCACGGGATCGGAAAGGGGTTTGTGACGCTGTCGGTGATTGATGCCAAAGGACGCTCAGATCAGGTCAGCATCCGGGTCGATTAAAAAAGGCGAGGAAACCCCCGCCCTTTCGTCTTCAAGGGTGTCTGGATTACAGGCGTTCGATGGCCAACGCGATACCCTGACCGCCGCCAATGCACATGGTGATCAGCGCTTTGGTGCCGCCGATACGTTCCAGTTCGTACAGGGCTTTGATAGTGATCAAAGCGCCGGTTGCGCCAATCGGGTGACCCAGGGCAATCGCCCCGCCGTTGGGGTTTACCTTGGTGGTGTCCAGACCCAGGCCGTTATTCACGGCGATTGCCTGCGCGGCGAAGGCCTCGTTCGATTCAATCACGTCAAAATCCGAGATCGAAAGGCCCGTGCGGGCCAGCAGATTTTCCACGGCAGGGACGGGGCCAATCCCCATGACCTCGGGGCGGACACCGGCGTGGGCATAGCCCAAGATGCGGGCTTTGGGCTTCAGCCCGGCCTTTTCGGCGGCATCTGCGCGGGCCAGAACCAGCGCTGCGGCGCCGTCATTCAGACCCGAAGCATTGCCTGCCGTGACAGATCCGTCCTTTTTGAACGCGGGGCGCAGCTTGGCCAGAGTTTCCTCGGTTGTGGCTTTGGCGTGTTCGTCGGTGGTGAATTCAACCATCTGACGTTTCACTTTTACCTCGACCGGGACGATCTGGCTGGCGAAGTGCCCTGCTTCGATTGCGGCCAGGGCGCGGCGCTGGCTTTCTGCGGCGAAGGCATCCATCTGTTCGCGGGTCACGTCATGTTCGCCAGCAACATTTTCAGCAGTAATTCCCATGTGGCCGGTGCCGAAGGGGCAGTTCAGCGCGCCCAGCATCATGTCGACGGTGCGAATGTCGCCCATCTTCTGACCCCAGCGCTGATCCTGGATGATATAGGGCGAACGGCTCATGTTTTCGGCGCCACCTGCGACGGCGAAGTCGGCATCACCCAGCATCAAAGATTGCGCGGCGGACACAATGGCCTGCGCGCCCGAGCCACACAGCCGGTTCACATTCATTGCAGGGGTGGTTTCGGGAATGCCAGCATCAACAGCGGCCACACGCGACAGATACATATCCCGCGGCTCGGTGTTGATGACATGCCCAAACACCACATTTCCAATCTGACCGGGTTCGACACCTGCGCGTGTCATGGCCTCTTTGGTGACGATGGTGCCCAGCTGGGTCGGTGCGACGCCAGCGAGCGATCCACCGAAGGTGCCAATCGCGGTGCGTGCACCGTCCAGAATTACGATATCGGTCATTTTCTTCTCCCGCAGTGTGAAATTACGGGGACGCTAGCTGAAATCCAGGTGGCGCAACAGTGAAAACCAGGTCCCCACCGAAATGACGGTGGGGCGAGCATTCACTTCTTTGGCGCAAACAGATTACTCTGCGTAAGCTCACGTAGAAGACGCAGAACGCCAGGCTCTTCTTTGGTGGTTTGGGGCTGCGCCATACCGGCATGTTGAAGCAGTTCTGGCAGAAGCTTCTCGGCGCTTTCTAGATCGATCTTTTGGTGAAACATTTCTCTTTTCTCCTTTGAACATAGATCAAAGGATGTGCGTCGCCCGTCGCTATTTGCGGATCAGGGCGCGGCGGAAATGTGGCAAATATTTCGAGTTTTACAGGTCTGCGGGGGCCAGCAAGGACCGGCCCGAGGGCGTCAATTGCCAGACTTGGCCGTGTTCGAAAACTGCTGCGGTAATGGGGCGGCCGTAGCCTGCGCCACTATCCAGGTTGACCCGGTTGCCATGGTGCTCGGGGGTTTGAACAGCGGTGTGACCGTGAACCACCAACCAGGGGTGGGCGCGCGTATCCTCTAGGAAATCGCTGCGAATCCACATCAAGTCGTCGCGGTCTTGTTCAATCAACGGCACGCCTGGCCGGATACCCGCATGAACAAAAAGCAGATCGTCCTGTGCCAGATAGGTTGGCAGGCCACGCAAAAAATTCCGGTGCTCGATTGGGACGGTTGCACGGGCTTCGGCCAGCAGCTGTTCGACCGGGCGGTCCAGCTCTGACATTCCGTACGAGGCGAGCGTCGCAAGACCTCCGATCCGGGGGCCTGTCCAGGGGACACCCGACAGAACGCGCGGGTCCATGTTGATCCCATGTTCGATAAACCCGCTGAACAGATCGTCATGGTTGCCGGACAACACCGTCCAGTTGAGCCCAGATTCCTGTCCGGCCATCAGACGTTCGATCACTTGTTTGCTGCTGGCGCCGCGATCCACCAGATCGCCCAAGAACACGATACGGGCATCGCGGCCGCCATCTGTGCTGATCAAGTCCAGCGCCGTTTCCAGCATCTCCAGTTGGCCGTGGATATCCCCAACAGCATAGATCGGAGTGTCATTCATCGGGGGCTCCTTGCCTGAGTCTGCGGAACCGTAAGAGACCGGCGCGGGATGGTCCAGAACCTATGTTAGTAGGGTGTCTCCAATAGAATACCCCCGCCCGGACGAACCGGACGGGGGTCAATCTTAACCGTCTTGGAAACGCTTAGGCGTTGAATTCCAGCGGTTTGATCTGTTTGAACAGACCGGTCGCGGCCAGCGCGTCCAGAGCCGCCTGCGACAGCGAATCGTCTACGTACAGCAGGGCAATCGCCTCGCCACCGGCAGCGGCGCGGCCCAAGGTGAAGTTGGCGATGTTCACGCCGTTTTCGCCCAGAACACCACCCAGAGTGCCGATGATGCCGGGAACATCGTTGTTGGTGGTGTACAGCATGTGCTCGCCGACCTCGGCGTCGATGTTGATGCCTTTGATCTGGATAAAGCGCGGTTTGCCATCCGAGAACACGGTGCCCGCGATCGAACGTTCACGCTTGTCGGTGACGACGGTTACTTTGACATAGCCTTCGAAGGCGCCGGACTTGTCCTGATTGGTGGTGCTGATCTGGATGCCGCGCTCTTTGGCGACGACGGGGGCCGACACCATGTTCACGTCAGGGTTCGATTTCTTCATGATGCCAGCCACGACCGAGCAGTTCAGCGCGGGCAGATTCATTTCGGAAACGACACCGTCATACAGGATGTTGATTGCCTTGATCGGCTCGTCGGTCAACTGACCGATGAAGCTGCCCAGGTGGCCGGACAGGGCGACCCAGGGGCCCATGACCTTGGCTTCTTCGGCCGTCATCGAGGGCAGGTTCAGCGCGTTTTCAACAGCGCCGTCCAGCAGGTAGTTCGACATCTGTTCAGCCACTTGCAGGGCCACGTTTTCCTGAGCCTCGGTGGTCGAGGCGCCCAGGTGCGGGGTGCAGACGACGTTGGGCAGGCCAAACAGGACGTTTTCCTTGGCGGGCTCTTCGGCAAAGACGTCAAAGGCAGCGCCGGCAACGTGGCCGGATTTCAGCAGCTCGGCCAGGGCGTTTTCGTCAACCAGACCACCGCGGGCACAGTTGATGATGCGCACGCCTTTTTTGGTTTTGGCCAGGTTTTCAGCGGACAGGATGTTGCGGGTGCCATCGGTCAGCGGCACGTGCAGGGTGATGAAATCGGCGCGCGCCAGCAGGTCATCCAGCTCGACCTTTTCGACGCCCATTTTGTCGGCCTTTTCCTCGGACAGGAACGGGTCGAACGCGATAACCTTCATTTTCAGGCCCTTGGCACGGTCGCAGACGATGCCACCGATGTTACCAGCGCCGATAACGCCCAGGGTTTTGTTGGTCAGCTCGGTGCCCATGAACTTGGACTTTTCCCATTTGCCGGCGTGGGTGCTGGCCGACGCTTCGGGGATCTGACGGGCTACGGCGAACATCATGGCGATGGCGTGCTCGGCGGTGGTGATCATGTTGCCGAAGGGGGTGTTCATGACGATCACACCCTTTTTCGAGGACGCTTCCTTGTCCACGTTATCGGTGCCGATACCAGCGCGGCCAACGACTTTCAGGTTGGTGGCGTGTTCCAGCAACGAGGGGGTGACTTTGGTGGCCGAGCGGATCGCCAGGCCGTCATACTGACCGATGATTTCGGCCAGTTTTTCTTTGTCCTTGCCAACGTCAGGCAGGAAATCAACGTCGATGCCGCGATCACGGAAGATCTGAACAGCGGTTTCGGACAGTTTGTCGGATACGAGAACTTTGGGGGCCATGGGGGCTCTCCTTCAAAGATGAAATTAGGGGAAAAGGGCGGGCGCGCGGCCCGCCGCCATCGCTTATTGGGCTGCGATTTCGGCCTCGAAGGCCCATTCCAGCCAGGGCAGCATCGCCTCGATATCCGAGGTTTCAACCGTGCCGCCGCACCAGATACGCAGGCCCGCAGGGGCGTCGCGATAGGCGCCAATGTCCAGCGCGATGTTTTCCGCTTCCAGACGTTTGGCGACGGCCTTGGCAAAGGTCGCGCCATCCTGAATGCGGTTATCGGTGAACTTCAGACAGACCGAGGTGTTCGAACGCGTCGCGTCGTCTTCGGCCAGGTTGGCGATCCACGGCTTGGCGTCGCAGAAATCCCAGACCGCCTGCGCGTTGGCAGTGGCGCGACCGATCATGCCTTGCAGACCTCCGACCGAGCGTGCCCAGTCCAGCGCGACCAGGTAATCCTCGACGGCCAGCATCGACGGGGTATTGATGGTGGCGCCGGTAAAGATGCCCTCGATCAGTTTGCCGCTTTTGGTCAGGCGAAAGATTTTCGGCAGGGGCCATGCGGGGGTGTAGCTTTCCAGACGCTCAACCGCGCGGGGGCTGAGGATCAGGATGCCGTGCGCCGCTTCGCCGCCCAGCACTTTTTGCCACGAAAACGTGGTCACATCCAGCTTGTCCCAGGGCAGGTCCATCGCGAAAGCAGCCGAGGTGGCGTCGCAGATGGTCAGGCCTTCGCGGTCGGCGGGGATGGCGTCGCCGTTGGGCAGCCGCACACCCGAGGTGGTGCCGTTCCAAGTAAAGACGACGTCGTTGTTGAAGTCGACGGTGTTCAGATCAACGATCTGACCATAGTCAGCGGTTTTCACCTCGGCGTCGATTTTTAGCTGTTTGACGACATCAGTGACCCAGCCAGAGCCAAAGCTTTCCCACGCGACCATTTCGGCCTTGCGAGCCCCCAGCAGCGACCACAGGGCCATTTCGACGGCGCCGGTGTCAGATGCGGGCACGATGCCGATCTTGTAGTCTGCGGGGATACCCAGCACTTCGCGGGTGCCTTCGATGGCGTCCTTCAGCTTGGCCTTGCCGACAGCTGCGCGGTGCGAACGGCCCAAAGCGGCGTCCGACAGCAGATCCAGCGAAAATGTGGGAATTTTGGCGCAGGGGCCAGAGGAGAAACGCGGATTTGCCGGCCGCGTTGCCGGTTGTTCAATAGCCATTTTTAGCTACCCTTCCAGATAAGCGCCTCTCGTTGGGGAGAGGTGTCCCACGGACGGACATAAGGGGGGACGGGTGCTTTCACAACGGTTAAAATGCCGCTATAGCGCCGCTTGAATGCAATTTTGCGACCCTGAACAGCTACGATCGGAAACTTTCTCATGTATGTCGCCACTCTTTTGACTGCTCCTTCGGCCCGCAATCTGGATGCGGCATTGCTTGATTCGCTGCGCAACGCATGGGGTGGCGGTGATGTGCAGTGGCTGGCCGCAGACGAAGCGGCCGAGTTCCCGCTGACCAGCCTGCCTGATAACCAATGGGACGTCTGGGCAGATTTGCAGGGCATGGGCGTGGATCTGATCATACAGCCGATCGAGGGCCGCACAAAGAAGATGCTATTGGCCGACATGGATAGCACCATGATCCAACAGGAATGCATCGACGAGCTGGCGGACGAGGCCGGTGTCGGCGAGCGTGTTAAGGACATCACGGCCCGCGCCATGAATGGCGAACTGGATTTCGAGGGGGCGCTGACAGAACGCGTCGGTCTGCTCAAAGGCCTGCCCGAGGCGATTATCGGTAAGGTTCTGGCCGAGCGGATTACCTTTATGCCGGGCGGCAAGGCCCTTGTGGCGACGATGCGGGCGAATGGTGGATATGCGGCGCTTGTGTCTGGCGGGTTTACCGCCTTTACGGCCAAGGTTGCGGCCGAGCTGGGCTTTGATGAAAACCACGCCAACACCCTGCTTATGGAAAATGGCCAGCTGTCCGGCGATGTGCAGCGTCCGATTTTGGGGCGTCAGGCCAAGGTCGATCAGCTGGAGAAAATCACAGCCAAGTTGGGGATCGCTGAATCCGACGTGATCGCAGTGGGCGATGGGGCCAATGATCTGGGAATGTTGGGCCGTGCGGGCACAGGCGTTGCTCTGCACGCCAAACCCTCGGTTGCGGCTGAATGCGAGGTACGGATCAACCACGGAGATTTGACCGCGCTGCTGTATGTTCAGGGGTATGCCAAGGACGAATTCGCGGGCTGACGTACGTTGGGAATAAGGTAGCATCCCTTTGGAACCATGAGGCCAAAGGGGAACCCAATGCCAACACCCGAAGAGCAGATCCAGGCGCTTGGGCTGTCTATGCCCGCGCCGACGAAATTGCCGCCTGGCCTGCACCTTCCTTTTGCTTTTGTGAATGTCCGCGGTGGACGGGTGCTGTTTTCGGGCCATCCCAAAAGTGCGCCGGACGGTGGTATCGCGGGCCCGTATGGCCTGCTGGGCACTGACCTGACCACCGAAGAAGGATATGATGCGGCGCGGATCGTGGCCCTGTCTGTACTGTCAAACATCAAGGCCGAGATAGGCGAGCTGTCACGGATCACCGGCGTTGCGCGGGTGTTTGGCATGGTTGCTTCGGCCCCGGGTTATACTGAACAACATCTTGTCGTGAACGGTTTCAGCGATTTGTTTCTTGGGGTGTTCGGTCCCGAAATTGGTCAGCATGCCCGCTCGGCGATTGGGTTGTCGGGATTGCCAATGGGCTTTGCAATGGAGATCGAGGGCGAGGTTCTGATCGACTGTATCTAGAGCGCCGTCCTGAAAATCTGGATCGATAGGATTCCCAAGAAGCCGCGCGGCGCAAGAAGCGAACGGGCGGGGTCAAGGCAGCGCCGCAAAGACGACCGCGACGCAGCAAGCTGGATGCGGTCTCGGATTGGCTCAAAGCACGTGTCGAAGCCGAGCCTGACATCACCATGCCCGAGCTGACCGAAGCCCTTAAAGTTGCCCACGACCTCGCAGTGACCCCGGCGATGCTCTCGCGTCACCTGATCCATCGCCTCGGGTTCACTATAAAAAAATCGCTGATCGCGACGGAAAGGCTGCGCAAACGGGTGCGCGCCGCACGCTACGAATGGTGACATCGTCGGATGCCGAGGATACGCCCTGAGCCGTACCGGCTGGTGTTCATCGACGAAACCAGCGCTGACGACAAAGATGAGACGATCCCCGCTTGGGATGAGACTGGGGGCAGACGCTCCCTTTGTGGTCACTGGCGCACGCAGACGTTCATCACAGGTCTGTTCATCGATGAGCTGGCGGCACCCTGGGTTCTGGATGGTCCCATGAATCGCGCCGCGTTCGATACATATATCGAGACCCAGCTGGCACCAACATTGCAGCCAACTTGTCCTGGCACAAATCCGCATACGCACAGGACGTCCTCAAGGCAAAGGGCAGCTGGATACTGTTTCTTCCACCTTACAGCCCGAACCTGAACCCAATTGAAATGGCCTATTCCAAACTCAAGGCGCACTTGCGACGCCTCAAAGCACGAACATTCGACGCGCTCTTTCAATCTGTCGTACAAACTTGCGAACTCTTCCTACCAGAAGAGTGCCGGAACCTCTTCAAAGCTGCCGGGTATGTTGCAGACTAAGTGGACGATGCTCTAGGGGGTGGGCATGCCACGGGCCGAGTTCCTGAAATGGTGGGGGCAGAAGGGGGAGTCTGTCCTGAGAAAATCTAAACCTGACTCGGTTGGGACCCTGCTTTTCTGTTATGATGAATGCCGAGGGGCGGAGAGCACGTGACTTTACGGTGGCTGAAATCTTTGCCGACGCGCGTCTAATCTGGGATCGCCGCGAACTGGCTGATGATGAGGTCAGCGCCAATCACGAACAGGGCTGGACCAGTAGCCTGCGTAAACTGGAAGCTACGGTTAACTGTTTTTTCATGCGAAGGAGTAAGAAAATGCCGAAGTTTATGTTCATCTACCACGGCGGCGGCCGCCCCGAGTCCGCCGAAGAAGGAGCGCGCGTTATGGCCGCGTGGCAGGCCTGGATGGGGGGAATCGGAGAGGCCCTGATTGACGGGGGAAACCCCGCAGGTATGTCGAAAACCGTCAGTGCAGCAGGCGTTGCGGACGATGGTGGCGCGAACCCCGTATCTGGCTATTCACTGGTGATGGCAGAGGATATGGCAGCGGCGGTGGAAATCGCCAAGGGCTGCCCGATCCTTGAAAACGGTGCGGGAACCGTCGAAGTGGCCGAGGCCATGGAAATGTGATCCGGTCTCCGCCCCGGCTGTGGATGCGGCCAGGGCGGGATTTGAGTATTTTAAGCAAGATGAAATCAGGCGGCCAGTTTGGCGCGGGTCGCGCTGATCATCAGGGCAGCCTGGGCGGCTTCGCGGCCTTTTTCCAGGAAGTGGGCGGTGTAGATGGACTTGTGATGGGGGCTGTCCTGAAATTGGTGCGGTGTGAGCGAGACCGACAGAACTGGAACCCCACTGTCCAGTCCGGCGCGCATCAGCCCGTCCACGACAGCTTGGGCGACGAAATCGTGGCGGTAGATGCCTCCGTCCACAACCAGAGCGGCGGCGGCAACGGCGGCATAGCGGCCGGACATGGCCAGGTCGCGCGCGACCAATGGCATTTCGAACGCACCAGGCACGTCAAAGACATCGACCTGCGAGCGGGGGATAATTTGGCAGAAGCCTTCGAGCGCTTGGTTGACAACATCGGCGTGCCAGTTTGCCTTTACAAAGGCATAGCGGGTGTGTGTCATTGGGTTTCTCCTTTCCTTGTCAGACACGTCACCCAGAGCGTGCAAACGACAAGAAAAGGCGCAGGTATCCCGCTTCTTTTCGTCGCTCTCTTTCATCCGGACTATGACCGTCGGCTCTGGAGTTGCACCAGATCTGCTGACCCCCGAAATGATCGGGGCGCTCGCGGGCTTGGGGTCCAGGACCCCTTACCGCCGGTGGGGAATTTCACCCCGCCCTGAGAACAGCGCCACGTTAGGCTGGGCGGGGCGCGGGTGCAAGCGTTAGCGCCGGAGTTTTCTCAGCAGGCTAAGTGAGGGATAACCATCGGGTGTCAGGCCCTTGGACCGTTGAAAACGCCGGACGGCATCAATGGTCAACGGGCCGATTTTGCCGTCCACACCTTTGGTGTCGAACCCTTTTCGGGTCAGGCGGCGCTGCATTTCCTTGCGCTCTCTGAAGGTGAGCGCACGGTCGCCGCGTGGCCATTTTGCTTGGATCTTGGGGCCACCCTTCAGCCTGTCGCTCAGGTGCCCCACACCGATTACATAGGCGTCGGCGGTGTTATAGCGTTCGATGACCGAGAAGTTCTTGAAGATCAGGAAGGCGGCGCCCTGTGCGCCGGCAGGCAGCAGCAGCGAGGCTTGGCCGTGGTTGGGCACTTTGCGGCCTTTCATGTCCCGAATGCCCAGTCGGGCCCATTCTGCCGGGGATTTCTTGATTTTGCGGTTGGCCAGCGCGTAGTTGAACTTCTGCGGGAGCTGAACCTCGATGCCCCAGGGTTGGCCTGTGACCCAGCCGTGACGTTTCAGATAGGCTGCGGTCGAGGCCAGGGCATCGGCGGGGTTGTCTGACCAGATGTCACGTTTGCCGTCGCCGGTGAAATCCACTGCAAAGGCCAGATAAGACGTCGGAATAAACTGCGTATGCCCCATCGCACCGGCCCAGGACCCCGTCATGTTCCGTGGGGCAACGTCGCCGGATTGCAGGATTTTCAGGGCAGCGATCAGCTGTGCCTCGAAAAACCGACCGCGACGGCCATCATAGGCCAGCGTGGCCAAGGACTCGATGATGTCGTTTTTGCCGCGATAGGTGCCATAGGCGCTTTCTAATCCCCAGACGGCGGCGACCACTTCTTTATCAACACCGTATTTGGCCTCGATGGCGCGCAGGGTGCGGCCTTGCGTGCGCAGGGCTTTCTTCCCATTCGCCACACGGGTATCCGAGGCCGCGCTGTCCAGGTATTCCCATAGTGTCTTGGTGAATTCCGATTGGTTGCGGTCGCGCTGGATCACGTCAGTATTGTAGCGGACACCGCGAAAAGCCCGGTCAAGGGTCCGATCCGATATTCCGGCCGCGTTGGCACGGGCACGGAACCGTTTGATCCAACGCTGAAACCCCATGTTCGAGGTCGAGATCCGAGGCGTCCCAGCGCTGGCTACCTTTGTGTCAGGTCGCGTTTTGGGACGCAGAGAGTTGCCCAAATCCGTGCCTGCATCATTCACAGAGACCTGAGTGCCGGGCCGGGCCTGGGGGCGTAGGGATTCGTTGACGGTGCTGGCGCTGGCCACGCCAGAACCCAGAGAAAACAGCACAATGGCTGCCAGAAATGTCTTTATACGCATTGCTCGGCCTCGTTGCTTTTATGACCTTGGGGCCGATGCTAGCGCGAATGCAATCCGCGCGAAAGCTAGCAAATGCTTTGCGCGCCGTTTCTGCGGTGGCTTGCTGATGGCAGAAACCAGCCTACTTGCGGCGTTTACGTTGCACGGTGCGTTTGACCTTGGCGGCTTTGTGTTTGGATTTCGCCAATTTGCGCCGAGGGGGTTTTCCGCGGCCCTGGAACCCTGTCGGTCCACGCGGTACGTCCTTGCCATCCAGGCTGACCAGCTCAAGTGCGATGCCGCCGGTGACGGGCAGGGCCTCTAGCAGTTTGACAGTCACGCGCTGACCGATGCCAAGCGTCAGCCCGGTGTCAGATCCCATCAACGTGTTGCTTTCGCTGTCATAGTGGAAATATTCGCGGCCCAGGGTGCGGATCGGGATCAGCCCGTCGGCGCCAGTATCCTCCATCCGAACAAAGATGCCGAATTTTGCCACGCCGCTGATCCGCCCGGTGAATTCATTCCCCACCCGTTCGGACAGGAATGCCGCCAGATAGCGATCCGTGGTGTCGCGCTCGGCCATCATCGAGCGCCGCTCGGTCTCGGAAATATGTTGGGCGGTTTGTTCCATCCGCTCGACGTCCTGCGGGCTCAGCCCGTCCTTGCCCCAACCATGGGCGCTGATCAGTGCCCGGTGCACGATCAGATCCGAGTACCGCCGGATCGGAGAGGTGAAATGCGCATAGCTTTGCAACGCCAGCCCGAAATGGCCAAAATTCTGCGGGCTGTAATAGGCTTGTGTCATGGACCGCAGTGTCGAGATATTGATCAACTCGTCGTGGTCCGTGCCCTCGGCTGCGTTCAGCAGGGCATTCAGGTGGCGGGTCTGCAACACCTGCCCTTTGGCCAGTGTGAGCCCCGCCGACATCGCAGTTTCGCGCAGCGCGTCCAGTTTTTGCGGGCTGGGCTCTTCATGAACCCGAAACAGCAGAGGCGATTTCTTTGCGATCAAGGTTTCGGCGGCGGCGACATTGGCCAGGATCATGAATTCTTCAATCAGCTTGTGAGCATCCAGCCGGTCGCGGAAATTGACCGACAGAACTTTGCCCTCATCCGACAGGATCACTTTGCGCTCGGGCAGGTCCAGATCCAGCGGCTGACGCACATGGCGCGCCTTTACCAACAGGGCATAGGCCTCATAGAGCGGGTTAATCACCTCGTCCATCAACGGGGCGCATTTATCATTCGGAGCACCGTCGCGCGCCTCTTGGACCTCTTGATAATTCAACGAGGCAACCGAGCGCATCAGCCCACGCACAAACCGATGCCCGATCTTTTGCCCATCCGCCCCGATCTGCATCCGCAACGCAATACATGCGCGTGGCACCCCTTCGTGCAGGCTGCACAGATCACCCGACAGACGGTCTGGCAACATCGGCACCACGCGATCCGGGAAATAGCTAGAGTTGCCACGCTTCTTTGCTTCGATGTCCAGCGGGTCTCCTGGTGTCACATAATGCGCCACATCGGCAATGGCGACCCAGATGATATAGCCATCTGGGTTTTTGGGATCGTCATCCGCATGAGCCCAGCACGCATCGTCATGGTCGCGCGCATCGGCCGGGTCAATCGTGACCAAAGGCATGTCGCGCATGTCCTCGCGGCCCGACAGACCCGCCGGTTTCATCTTGTCGGCCTCGGCGATCACCTCATCAGGGAATGCATCGGGAATCCCATGCTGATGGATGGCAATCAGCGACACCGCCTTGGGCGCACCGGGATCGCCCAGCCGGGTGACAATCCGTGCCCGCGGCAGGCCCATCCGTCCCTTGGGCCCGCTCTGCTCGGCTTCGACCAATTCGCCATCCTTGGCGCCACCGGTGGCGCCGGGCGGGACCAGCCATTCCTTGCCGTCGCCCTTGTCGATCGGCAGAATTCGCCCGCCTTCGGCCCCTGCACGATAAACGCCCAACACCTTTTGTGGGTTGTGTCCGATCCGCCGGATCAGCCGCGCAGTGTAGTGATACTCTTCGCCCTTCACTTCCTGTACACGGGCCAGAATTCGATCATTCACCCCCAATGCCGGATCGCTGTCGCGCGGGACGACCAGAACATTTGGCTCCAGCCCTTCGCCTTGCCATTCCATAGGCTGAGCAAACAGATCGCCATCAACCCCGATCTCGCGGATACGCAGCACGCTGACAGGCGGCAACCGATCCGGGTCACGATAGGTTTTTTGCCGCTTTTGCAGATGCCCCTCTGCCTCCAGCTCTTTCAGGATGCGTTTCAGATCAATTCGCGCAGCCCCTTTTATTCCAAAGGCTTTGGCAATGTCTCGTTTCGAGGTGAGGGTCGGGTTCTCCGATATCCAATGCAGGATTTCGGATTTCGAGGGCATATGACTCATACCTCCGCCGTATCACAGCCCGCGCAGCGCGTCATGAGGCAAAATGCCGGCGCGTTTCATCTTGCTCAAAATACTCACTGCGCAACGGCGCCGATTGCATCAATGCTGATGTGGATTCCCGCCGCGGGCAATGGCCATATGATGCGGCTGGTGATGCATCCCTGCCGCCATCAGGCCAAAGAAACCTAGGCCGTTGATCTTCTCTTCGGGGCCGACAGCGGTCAGCATAGCGCCATACGGCCGATCCGAGGCACGCATCTGCATTCCGCCCTGGCCATTCATCATTGCAGCATGTGCTGTTACCATTCTCTTGATCGAGCCAGCGATCTCTGGATCGTCCGAGGACACGATGAATGCCGTACCGCCCTTGACAGCCTGGGCCTTTACCTTGGCGTGCATGGTGACGTTGTCCATATCCACCAGATGCGCGCGCAGGGCGTCAATGTTCACCTTGGCCCAATCGGTCTGAGGATCGGCCTCTAGAAGGGCGACGATTTCTTGAATTGCCGCAAAGGTGGCCTGGCCTGTCTCTTGGGCCATTGGCGCTGGCGTCTGGGCCTTTGTGGTCGAATCGGAATGATGCATCGCGTGGTCGCCATGATCCATTTGTTCAGCCACCGCAGGCCCGGCCAGCAATATGGTCGCAACAAGGAAATACGTGCGCATTCATCTGCTCCTCTATCAGTTTGCGCGACTCTGCCCGCTTGGGGCTCGCGAAGGAACCCACGTTTCCGTGTCTATAGATCCGAGACCTGGTCCACGTCACGCAGGACATCAATCAGCGCGATCCTGCGGCCCGGCAAGGACGCAATGCTGTCAGCCAAGGCATGTGGGCTGGACCAGCGAACGCCCTTAAACAGGGTCGCTGGGATCGCGGCAACGCGTTTCAGCCCTACCAGCCAGTATCCGCCGTCGGGGGCTGGGCCAAACACGGCCTCGTGCCCGCCCAATGCCGCAAAGGCGCGGGCGACATGCATGCGTGTGATGCCGGGAATGTCGCCCCCGATAACGCAGACCGGACCCGGTGGCATCGAGCGCAGCATGCGTGCCATCCGGTCGCCTAGATCACCCTGCCCCTGAGGCACTTTGATGAAATGCTCGGGCCATTCGCGACCGTTGAAGGTCGCGGTGTCGGGGGCGACGGCCAAGACCACTTGCCATCGCGGGTCCTCGATCTGGCGCAGCAGTCTGGCCACCTGATGGCGAAACCACCACGCGGCGCCGACCATGCCGATGTCCCGTCCCAGGCGGGTTTTCACTCGTCCCGCGCGGGGCTGTTTCAGCATGATCACCAGAGTGGGTTTCACAGGGGCAGCTCCATTTCGTGATGCGGTATGCCTGCGTCGTCATATTCTGGTCCGCATACACTGAAACCCAGTTTCTGATAAAATCCAGTCGCATAAACCTGAGCACCCAGGCGGATCGCCTGGACCCCGGTTTGAGCGCGCAGCCGGGTGATGCTTTCGGTAACCAATGCAGCACCCAGCCCCGTTCCGCGCTGTTGCTTCGCAACGCATATTCGCCCGATCCGCCCGACGTCACCTTCGATCAGCAGCCGCGCGGTCCCGGCAGGGATCCCACCGACCGTCGCCAAAAGATGTTGGGCGCTGCCATCCAGATCGTCCCATTCCTCGGCCTCGGATATGCCTTGTTCGACAATAAAGATGGCACGGCGCAGGGCATGAACGTCTTCCAGTTGGTCGACCACGGCAATTTGCCAGTTCATGCAAAATAGTCCTGAAGGATGCGGGTATAGATCTGTTTCAACTGGTGGATTTGCGTGACGGGGACGCGTTCATCCACCTGATGCATTGTCTTGCCGACCAGCCCGAATTCCACCACCGGACAGTGGTGCTGCATGAACCGGGCATCCGATGTTCCGCCCGAGGTGGACAGTACCGGCGTCACGCCCGTTTCAGCCTTTACCGCGTTGGCCACCAGATCCGACAACGCCCCCGGAGGCGTCACGAAACTCTCGCCGGAAATCTTCAGAGCCATGTCAATCGTCACGTCGTACTTTTGCGCAACGGCGTCGGCCTCGGCCTGCAACCATTCGGTCAGGGAGCCGCTGGAATGTGCATCGTTGAACCGGATGTTCGCGGTTGCCTTGCATTGTGCGGGGATCACGTTGGTGGCGGGGTTGCCGGTGTCAAACGTCACAACCGCAAGGGTCGATGCATCGAAGTGATCGGTGCCTTGGTCCAGCTCGTGGCTGGCAAGGCGGTCCACCAGGCGCGCCAGCGCCGGAACCGGGTTCTTGGCACGGTGAGGATAGGCCGCGTGACCCTGGACGCCGGTCACGGTGAA
>Ga0070724_10000754_pt1 | contig 21229 bp, 16 predicted proteins | sample tdDd001_FD_67278 | JGI IMG/M metagenome (GOLD analysis project Ga0070724, IMG submission 67278) | Marine sediment microbial communities from the Atlantic coast under amendment with organic carbon and nitrate - tdDd00.1 | ecosystem: Environmental > Aquatic > Marine > Coastal > Sediment | place... | reverse complement strand
TGGCTGCCTTAATGAAGCTCGCCTTTGCGTTGACGATTTAGACTACATGATAGGACATACCACGACTCCCGATACTCAGTTGCCACCGAGCATTGCATGGGTGGCAGAGCAGTTAAATTATCACGGTTTGTTTGCGGAGCTTCGACAAGCGTGTACGGGCTTTGCAAGTGGTTTGCAGTTGGCGCTGCCAAGAATGGAAAGCCTACAAAAACCGATTGCGATTGTTGGCAGTGAAACCGGCTCGGTTTATTTCGATTTTTGTAGTGATTTTTTGAATCAGGCCCAGTTGGTCAATTATATGCAGATGGGTGATGGCGCGGCTGGCGTGATATTGGGCCCGGATGATGGCGGTGAACAAGGCATTATTAGTGATGTTTATATGGGGCAAATTGGTTTAAATAAGGCACCCGGCCTCTATTTGGATGGCGGTTCAAGTTCGGTTTACACTCAGGCTGATCGCGCCAAGTTTTTGCACGATGCCGCGGGCGTTAAATGCAATGGTGAAGTTCTTTTTGAGGCGTGCATTACCGCACTCGCGCAGCAGGGGCACCCGTTGGAATCGTTTGATTACATTATTCCTCATCAAGCAAGCGGTAACATTGATAAGCAGTTCGCTAAGAAAACAGGGATTGCAGCAAGTAAAATCATTAACGATGCTCGCCATGTCGGTAACTTGGGATCGGCGGCGATATGGTGCAGTTTATCTCGTTTATTGCAAAGTGGCCGATTGAAGCGCGGCGATCGGGTGGCTATCCTCGGCGCAGAAGCCACTAAATATATGTATGGGGGTTTTATTTATCACCACTGATGTTTAAAGCCTGTTATTCAAGAAAAACTAATCCACTTTTGCTAGACGATGACCATTTCTTTTGGTTTGGTCTAAGTTTATATCTGTTAATCTTATTTATGATTCTAATTGAACTGTTGGTATTTAATCGTAAATAACGGGTGAATACCAATGGATGAATTAAATTTGAGTGAGTAAGTGAAAGAATGTGAAATGTTATTAATAAGTAAAAATTAGTATAAGTTTGGCAGGTTCGGTGTCATGGTGAGCAATCGGAGTACATGGTCAAGCTATTAATTGAGACTTATTATCACTTTAATCGTTATTCGTATGACAAAAATCTTTCCTAACTGTTGTCAATAGACATCAAATTGCCCGCTAATTAGAGATTCATTGTTTCCAATTGTGCTTTAATTGATTCTCCTTGCCTTATGTGTGGTTATCTTAAGTTATTGTTTATTATCGAATAACGTGTTTTTGTGCGCTTTCTCAAATGTGACCATATTCACGAATTAACTAATATTAAGCGAGCTACTCATAAAAATAACAATAGCCTTCTGTTACATCATGTTTACAATGTTTTTCCAAGAGGCCAAGAATATTAAATTTAAAGCGCCTTAATAATAAAAAAGAAAATACCCTACATGGAATACTAGCCTCTCTGTTAAAGGTGGAATGGAAGAATGTTAAACTTAATTATATCTGTAGTGCCAATACTGCTACTTATCTGGATGATGACCAAGAAAAATGCGTTGCCATCCCATTTTGCATTACCAATCAGTGCGTTATTAGTTGGTGTGTTGCAACTGTTTTATTTTGGTATTGATACCACATTATTAACCGCCAATATTATTTCTGGCATGTTATCCGCGATTACCCCTATTTCTATTATTGCTGGCGCTATCCTTTTAAATCGAACCATCGCCCTTTCTGGTGCTGAAGCAGTGATACGACAATGGTTAGAAGGCATTAGCCGCAACCAAGTGGCGCAACTGATGATCATTGGTTGGGCTTTTGCTTTCATGATTGAAGGCGCGTCGGGTTTTGGTACGCCTGCTGCAATTGCAGCGCCTATCTTGGTTGGGCTGGGTTTTAACCCGCTACGTGTAGCCATGCTTGCGCTGGTGATGAACTCGGTGCCGGTTTCTTTTGGCGCGGTAGGTACGCCGACTTGGTTTGGCTTTAGTGGCTTAGGTTTGACCGAGCAGGATCTGCTGGAAGTGGGGCAACTGTCTGCTTTGATGCACTCCATTGCTGCGTTTGTTATCCCGGTTATCGCCCTTAGTTTTGTGGTGCCTTGGACAACCATTCGTCGTAACTTTATCTTCATCCAGCTTAGTGTGCTGGCGTGTACTATTCCTTACTTTTTGTTTGCTCAGTGGAACTATGAGTTTCCATCGCTGATCGGTGGGGCGATTGGTATGACGCTCTCAATTGCCTTGGCGCGTTTTAATATTGGCCTTGAAAAAGAGCCATCTAGCAGCGATGAGCAGGTAGCCAAAGTCCCTACCGCTGAAGTATTGAAAGCGCTAAGTCCGACCTTAATGTTGATTGCCATTTTGATAGTGACCCGTATTTCGCAGTTGGGTATTAAAGGCATGCTGACCGATGCGACGCCGCTGTTTTCTCTCAACCTTGGCTTTGCCGATTTAAGCGTCAGCCAAGCCCTAATCATTAAGCTAAGTAATATCCTTGGCACGAATACCGCGTGGGCTTATAAGACCCTTTATGTTCCAGCGCTGATCCCTTTTTTCTTAGTGGTGATGATTTCGGTGTGGATTTTCAAAATGCCCGCCGCGCAAGTTAAGCAAGTCTTTAGCGAAACGGGCTCACGGATCAAAATGCCATTCATTGCCCTTATTGGCGCGCTGATCATGGTGAAATTTATGATGATGGGGGGCGAAGGCTCACCAATCATGACCACTGGCCGAGCGTTCTCAGACTTAATGGGCACCAACTGGCAGTACGTGGCTTCTTACCTTGGTGCGCTCGGTGCATTTTTCTCGGGCTCTGCAACGGTTTCAAACCTGACTTTTGGCGGTATTCAACAAAGCATCGCTCAAACTGTTGGGCTATCGCAAAACGTGGTGTTAGCACTGCAATCGGTCGGTGGCTCAATGGGTAACATGGTGTGTATCAATAATATTATCGCGGTATCGACCATCTTGGGTATTGCCAATCAAGAAGGTTACATCATCAAGCGTACGGTGATCCCTATGGTGCTGTATGGCGTGATTGTCGCGGTCGTGAGCGTGGCGTTGTAAGTGCAATCACTTTTTTAACAAACAACCAGGCCTACTCGATAAAGAGCGAATACCGCCAGAAAGCAGTCGGCCAAATTGAAGCAATGTAATTAGAGCGCACAATGCGCTGGGAGCAATATTATGAAGGTGAACTTTTTTGCCACTTGTCTGTGTGACACGGTAAAAGCAGAGGTTGCCAAAAAAGCGGTGCTTTTATTAGAGCAGCTTAACTGTGAAGTCATTTTTCCTGAAAAGCAGGGCTGCTGTGGCCAGCCTTCGCTGAACAGCGGTTACATCGAAGGCAGCAAGCCGGCGATGAAAGCGATGATTGAGGCATTTGAAGTAAACTCGCACCCTATTGTTACTCCTGCGGGCTCTTGCGCGGCTTCAATTAAAAAATACCCAGACTACCTTGCCGATGAGCCGGAATGGGCGGCACGGGCGCAAAAACTGGCCGACCGTTTGTTTGAGTTAACTCAGTTTGTTGTCAATGAAATTGGCATCGAGAAGGTGGGGGCACGTCTACCAGGGCGCGCGGTTTACCACCCTTCTTGCAGTTTGATCCGCAAGCTTGGCGTGCGTGAAGAGCCATTAAAGCTGTTAGCCAACGTTGAAGGCTTAGAAATGCTACCGATCAAGAACCAAGAGACCTGTTGCGGCTTTGGCGGCACTTTCTCGGTCAAAATGTCGGAGATCTCCGGTGAGATGGTCAAAGAGAAAGTGGCGCATATTGCCGCGGTCGAGCCGGACTATTTAATTGGCGCCGATATCAGTTGTTTGATCAACATTGCCGGCCGTATGAGCCGTGAAGGTAAGCCAGTTAAAGTGATGCACATCGTTGATGTGTTGATGAGCCGATAGGGAAACAGCATGTCGATGAAAACCAGTAACACTAAGTTCCGCGAGCGCATTAACGTTCAAATGAAAGATGAGTTTATGCGCCAATCGGTAGCCAATGCGCAAGAGCGTATGTTTGCCAACCGTCAAATTGCTGCAGACAAGCTGGGCAATTGGGAAGAGTGGCGCGAAATGGGCATGGACATTCGTAACCATGTTCTCGAGCACCTTGATTACTACTTGCAGCAGCTAAGCGATAACGTGGTTAAAAATGGCGGTCATGTGTTCTTTGCCCAAACCGCCGAGCAAGCCACCGAGTATGTTGAAGGCATCATCAAGCAAAAAAACGCTAAGAAAGTGGTTAAGTCTAAGTCGATGGTGACCGAAGAGATCGGCCTTAACGCCATGATTGAGCGCAATGGCTGTGAAGTGGTCGAGACCGATCTTGGCGAATACATTTTGCAAGTGGACGACTGCGATCCCCCTTCGCACATTGTGGTGCCCGCGCTGCATAAAAACCGCACTCAAATCCGCGATATCTTTAAAGAGAAAATCAACTACCAAGGTAGCGATGACCCTGAAGAGATGACGCGTTATGTGCGAAACCATATTCGTCACGATTTCTTAGAAGCCGAAATTGGTATTACTGGCTGTAACTTTGCGGTTGCTGAGTCGGGCACCGTGTCGCTGGTGACCAACGAAGGCAATGCGCGTCTCGTGACCAGTTTACCGAAAACTCATATCGCCGTAATGGGGATGGAGCGTTTGGTGCCAACTTTTGAAGAGCTGGACATTATGATAAGCCTGCTGTGCCGAAGCGCGGTGGGTATTCCTCTGACGGGTTATGTCACCGCCTTAACTGGCCCAAGAGAAGATGAACACTGCGATGGGCCAGAAGAGTTCCATTTGGTGATTGTCGATAATGGCCGCTCAGATATTTTGGGATCGGAGTTTAAAGATATTTTACGCTGCGTGCGCTGCGCCGCGTGTGTGAATACGTGCCCGGCTTACCGCCATATCGGTGGGCAGTCTTATGGTTCGATTTACTCTGGCCCGATTGGCGCGGTGTTGTCACCTCTGCTTGGTGGTTACGATGATTTTAAAGATCTGCCGTACGCCTGCAGTTTGTGTCGCTCTTGTCATGATGTCTGTCCGGTTAAGATCCCGCTGCCGGATTTATTGCTTAAACATCGCCAAAAAATGGCCCAAGAGAAAATCACCCCGGTGAGTGAGCGTGCTGCGGTTGGGGCATTTAACTTTGTCAACGCGCGCCCAATCCTTTGGGATACGACGGTAAAAGTAGGGGCGAAAATGGCGGGTTATATGATCAAAGACGGCAAATTGCCTGTTAGCGTCGGGGCGATCAGCGAGTGGAATGAAGCGCGAGATCTGCCGCAGCCGGACGGCCAGTCTTTCCGTAGTTGGTTTAAAAACCGTAAACAAGATTAAGGAGCGAGCGCATGACTCAATCAACACAGCAAGTTCAGCCAATGACGACGCAGCAACAGTCTCGTATCCACAATCGCGATACATTCTTAGCCAACATTGCCAGTAAATTACAGCGTGAACGCATCACCGAGCCCGTGGCGCGTCCAGCGTTAAAACACAACTGTCATCATCAAGTGATGGCAGAGTACAGCCAAGATGAGCTAAAAGAGGCCTTACTGGCTTACGCGCAAAGTTCTCTCGGGGCGAATGCGCTGGTCACCACTAAGGCGCAGTTTTCTAACCTTTTGCGTATGGAGTGTTTGAACTACTGCGACAAAGCGCCAACAACAAACCAAGAGATCTTGCTCTCGGCCGACGAGCGCTTGTTAGATTTGATCGACAGTGATGCGTTCGCTGGTCTGTCTAACGAGGTTAATGTCTGGGATAACCACCAAGGTTATGAGCGTAATATCGCCTTAGCGGAGCGCGCTAAAGTCGGCGTGGTGTTCGCCGAGCAAGCGCTGGCGGAGTCTGGCACCATGGTGCTCTACAGCCAAGCGAAACAAGGCCGCGCAGTAAGCTTATTGCCAGAAGCCTCAATCTTTGTCGTACCGAAAAGCGCGCTGCTTGCCCGTTTGACTCAAGCCACCGCCGAGTTGCACCGCAAAGCCGCCGCTGGTGAGCGCATGCCATCGTGCGTCAATTTTATCTCTGGCCCAAGCTCAACTGCCGATATTGAATTGATCAAAGTTGTCGGCGTACACGGGCCTGTGTATGCGAGTTATATCGTGATTGATGATCTTTAAGTGCTAAAAGCGAAGCACTAAAGGCGAAGTAGGGGGCTTTACTTCGATCTTCGCACTTAGCATTTAGTACTTCACCTCGCAGTCTTGTGTTTGCAGCATAGTTAGGGACTGCGGCATTTTATATGGTCACGGGAACGACCATATATTTCCCCCCAATTGACCGAACATTTCTATTGGTTAATTTGGTTTGGCGCGGCTGGTATTAGCCGCGCCTTTTTTTTGTATACTGTAATGAATGGTTTTGAAGGGAGTGATGGTATGCCGCATATTGATGATTTAGCGATGTTTACCCAAGTTATTGAGCAAGGCTCTTTTAGTAAAGTTGCCAAGCTTAATGGCATTACTAAATCGGTGGTGAGTAAGCGGGTGAGCAAATTAGAGAGCGAGCTTGGCGTACAGTTATTGTACCGCACGACGCGTAAACTCTCCCTCACGGAAGCAGGCGAGGTGCTTTATCATCGTTCGAAAGACATTAATTCCATGGCTCAGTCGGCGTTTGACGCCGTAACGGGGTACAACGAAGCACTCTCTGGGCATATTAAAATGTCGGTGCCGACCATTTCAGGTGAGCTGTTGCTTGCTGATGCGGTATCGGATTTTTGTCAGCAGCACTCGGGGCTGACCATTGATATGTCGATGGACAATAATTTTGTCGACTTGCTCTCCGGCAATTATGACTTAGTGATCCGCACTGGCTATTTAGAAGACTCAAGTTTGATTGCGCGTTATATCTTTAACTCACGCTGGGTGATTGTTGCAACACCTGAATACCTCGCCAAACATGGCACGCCGCAAACCCCAAAAGAGTGTTTGCGCCACAACTGTTTTGGCTATACGCACCCAAGTTCTGGCACCTTTGATTGGTTGTTTAAGCGTAACAGCGACACATACACCCTGAAAGTGAACGGTAACTTTTCATCCGATAACTCTGCGGCGCTAAAAAGAGCTGCTCTGGCGGGCAATGGCCTGGCTTATTTACCAACGTGCTTGGTGTTTGATGAGTTACAAAACGGCACGCTGGTGGAGGTGTTGTCGGAACACGTTGGCAAAGAGGTGGGAATTTATGCGGTTTACCCGTATACCCGTAACCCAGCCAAACGAATTCAAGCGCTCATCGAACACATTCGCGAGTGCTATTTAGAGCGTAAGCACTGCTTTTGAGTGAAGCGCTAAGAGCGAAGTGATAAAGGCGAAGTACGAAATGCTAAGTACGAAATGCTAAGTACTCACACTTCGCACTTCTATTTCGCCCTTCCTACGGCCTAAACTTGTTTTGTACGCCGGTTAGGAAGTTGCGTAGGATCTGTTCTTTGCAGTCACGGTAGTGTTTGTGCTCTGGTTTGCGGAAAAATGCGCTCAGTTCGTGTTTACTCATTTCAAAGTCAACACTCTTCATGATTTCCAGTACGTCTTCGGCTTTGTAGTTCAGCGCGATGCGTAATTTCATGAAAATCATGTTGTTGGTGAGCTTTTCTTCTGGCTCAGGCTGTGGGCCGTCTTTTTTACCACGCTTAGTATTAATTAGACCATTTAAGAAAATGGCCAACTCGGTATCGCTGCAATCAACATAAGCGCTATCGTCTTCTTTTTTAAGCCAATTGCTTACTTGCTCGCGGGTTACCTGGTGTTCAGCAGCGGCGAAGATTTCAATCATGGTGGTGTCGTTGAAATCGAAGGTGTAGCGGATACGGCGTAAGATATCGTTATTGGTCACTCAAATGTCCTAATGTAATGCTAATTCATTACTGCTAAGTTTGTGGCCGCGTACTTTAACAGGTTTCTCGGTTGAGATCCTTTTTTCTCTGCAGCGCCACCTTGGATTTATTTCGCTTAGCCTGCTCGGCGTCTTGTTGTTGGGTATTTACTTGCTCAATGTGTTTTGGGTTAGTTATTGATGGCATGTTTTTGAACACGCGGCAGTTAACGATCGACCTCAAAAATATGTAAAATTTGTTCTTTTCGAATGTTAATTTATTTGCATATGTTGTCCATTCATTAATACTTTACACAGTCAGTTGTTGAGCATGGATGTTCATAATGAGAAAAAAACGCCGCTATCCATTAAGTATTCACATTACCACCCTCTTTTTTGCCCTTGTCATCGCGATGGGGGTCAGCCTCATTACCATTAGTTATCAGCATTCCCAGCAGTTGTTAGAGGGCACGGCCTATGAGTTGAGCAATGAGAATAGTCTTAAGTTACAAACCCTTTTTAAACAGCAAGTTGCGCCGGTATTGACCACCTTAGATTTTATGGCGATGAGCTCGTTTATTAAGCATCAATCGAGCCAAACCGAAAAAAAGGGCTGGCTTAAGTCTCTCCAGCTCATCTTTAGCCGCAATGAAAGCTTAGTGGCGCTCTATTATGGTTCGGAATCTGGCGGTTTTACCTTGTATCGTCCGCTGGCAGACGAAGCGATCGCAACGCAATTTAAAGCTCCAGATAATGCGGCGATGCTCTTTCGAGATACGGATATCGAAGGGCGAAATGAAACCGTTTTTTATGACGCCGACATGAAGGTGATGAATGCGAGCATCAAGTTCGATAACCGTTATGATCCTCGGCAGCGCCCTTGGTATCAAGAGGCAAAAGAGGGGGGCGAGATTAGCTTGACCCAGCCTTACCGTTTCTATTGGTTGCAGGACTCCGGAGTGACTTTTGTCCGTAAGTCTTTAAACAATCGTCATGTTGTTGCCGCCGATTTTTCATTGGCTGGGTTATCGGAGAATATTCAAGCGTTGGCCCATTCGCCACGCAGTAAACTGCTTCTATTTGATAGTAAGTTTCAGCCGCTTGCCAACTATCAAGTAGAGATCGACGCCGGTGTACAAACTCAAGATCTTCGTACCAGTATGGCTAACAGCGTCTTTAGCGGCGTATTAAATCAACAGTCACTCGCTGGAGCTTACCAATCTGAAAACGTCGATAATGTGGCGTGGTCGGTGACGCTGACCCCCGTCAGTTTAACCGATAAGGTTCAGCTCTATTTAGCCGAGGCTACGCCACAGGTTGACTTATTAGCCGACTTACTTTCGATGCGAGACAAGCAAGTTTATACCGCGCTGTTAATGCTGACGTTGTGTTCCTTGATCGTATGGATTATCGCAAAAAAAATCGCCGGGCCACTGGATAAGCTCAATAAGCAAACGGATCAAATTCGCCGATTTATTTTCACCAAGACTCGCTATTCCGGCAGCGTTATTCGCGAAGTCAACGACCTTACCCAGTCGGTAGAGTTGATGGAGCACACGTTGCACGACTTGATCACGCTGCTACAAGATACCGCTAGCAACCAAGAGTTTTCGGTGTTGGCTAAAAACATCGCTCAGCAGAGTTACATTGTGACCAAAGCTGAGACCATAGTGTTATCAACTTGGAACAGTAAAACAGAGCAGTTTGAGATCAGCGTTAATCACGCGATTATTCCGCTAAAAGTCGACATGAACACTTTACTGGAAAACTCGCCATTGCTGATGTCTCAGTTGCGAGTGGGTAAGGTGTGCCACCTTAGCCGAAACGACCCGATTCTTAAGCCTTACCTGCTGCACTTTTATAATTCAGATTTGTACTTTTTCCCGTTACGTAACCGCGAAGATCAACTCATCGGTGTACTGACGCTAGGTTATGAGCGTAAAGCGACCAAACTGCAGCGAGAGAAACACGATTTCTTGCGTGAACTACTCAACTTTGCCGCCATCGCGAAAGAAAACATTGATCAGATCCAGCAGCAAAAAGATATGCTTAATGCCTTTATCGAGTTGCTGGCATCCACCATTGATACCAAGTCCCCCTATACCGGAGGACACTGTCAACGGGTGCCTGCCCTCGCCGAAATGCTCACCCAAGCGGCGGTGGATGACATGGGGCGATATCGACACTTTAAAATGGACAGTAAGCAGTGGGAAGAGCTTCACCTTAGCGCTTGGCTGCATGATTGCGGCAAGATAGTGACACCTGAGTATGTGGTGGACAAAGCGACTAAACTAGAAACGAACTACGACCGGATCCATGAAATCCGTACCCGCTTCGAGCTGCTCAAACAAACCGCCCACACCGCGTATTGGCAGGCGATGGCAGAAGGAGCGGATGAACAACAAGAAAGGGCGAAACGAGACCAAGAGTTGCAGCAACTGGATGAAGACTTTGCGTTTATCGCCGAGTGTAATTTAGGCAGCGAATTCATGGATGATGAAAAATCACAAAGGTTACAAACCATCGCTAAGCGTCAATGGCAGCGAACTTTGGATGATCAATTAGGGATCTCTTGGGTAGAGAAAGCGCGCTGTGATGCGCCAACATCCTTGCCTGTGATGGAGTCGCTGTTGTCTGATAAGCCCGCACACAAAGTGCCGTGGTTACCCGGTTATAGCCCAAGCGAAAGCTGGCAAGAGGCGTTTAATTTAGTGCCAGGGGAATATCAGTATGACCGTGGTGAACTGCATAACTTAAGCGTTAAAGTGGGAACTTTAACCCCGGAAGAGCGCTTTGTGATTAACGATCATATTGTGCAGACCATTCATATGTTAGAAAAACTGCCTTATCCCGAGCATATGAAAAATGTGCCGCAAATTGCCGGCTCTCATCATGAGCGTATGGATGGCGAAGGTTACCCTCGAGGGCAAAAAGCGCAAGAGTTGCCATTGCAGGCGAGGGTGATGGCGATTGCAGATATCTTTGAAGCCTTAACGGCGAATGATAGGCCTTACAAGAAAGCGAAAAATCTCCAAGAGTCGTTGAATATTATGACTCATTTGGCCACTTCAGGGCACATCGATCCTGAGCTCTATCTACTGTTTCTCAATAAAGGTGTTTATCTTCAATACGCAGAGCAGTATTTAACCGAAAGGCAAAAAGTTGCTGTGGATGTGCAAGAGATTGTCGCGAAAGTTGAAGCGCATGTTTACCAGTTAAACACCGCCAAGCGCCATCACGCTTATGCTTGATGGCGTCGAAACTAAGGGGGTGGTGGCGTTAAAGTAAAGTGGTGCGCTTAGCTTGATATGATTACTGGTAGAAGAGAATAGCCAGCAACAAGTGCTACTCTTGTTCGCTGGCTTTGCTTTGCTGTGGTTCGTCGTGCGGGATCTTATAAAGCGGTTTATACCCCACTTTTTGCCCCCGTTTGGCAAAAATCAGCTTTATAAGCATACCTATGACCAACAAGGTGACAATAGCGCCAATAGCATAAACAATTGTGCTGCGGTCGATAGTAATGAAACTGATGTCACTGTAATACGCTGCGGCGACGGCGCCAGCTATGAGTGCGATAACAACCAGCAGACTAAAGTAGCCTGTTTTCTTTCCCATGATACGAGGTTTCCTTGTGACTTATTAAGCCGTCAAAACAAATGCCAAAGCTACTGAGCCTATTATGTTTATTATTAATATCGTAGTAAACCTCAGCAATCCTGAAGCAAAAATAGCTTATTGGCAATCAAATTCGCCGCTGTAAGAAACAAAGTAAGATCTAAGTCGAAGATACTACTCATATCGCCTTTTTATCGCACGTTCGATATCAACTCGCACCATTTAGGCACAAACAGCTTCTGCATCGCACAGTTTCATTATTTTGTTCTCTATTTCTTCAATCGTATGACGGTTAGTCGAGGCGCAAATATGCGCCGCTTGCTGACAAATCATACATTGACGAGCTGCCATATTGCTCGATTTTCTCGACACGGTTTTTCCGTGACGATTAATAATATCGATATTAAACAGTTGGCCTAATTTATGTTCGTGTTCGATTTGCATCATGGCTTTTTTAAGTAAGTTAGCCGACGGTGTGTCGACAACAAATAAGGCTTCAGAACCGATATTCAGATGCACAATTTGGCGGGTTTCTACTTCCCAGTTCAACTGCTTAATTTTGTGTTGTATTGCGTCGATAGCACTTTGAAAAATGACTTTCGTGTAAGCCTTTTTAGCCAGTGCAATCGGCATATGCAGGGTTAAGGTGAGGATCGGCAATTGATGGCGTTGTACTAAGTCGTGTTGGCGCTCGGTTCGTTGCTGTTTGCTGGTAAATACGTCGTGGAGTGAGGTTTCTGTGGTCATGTTAGTCCCTTAATCGTGATGAACGAGTGGTAGGACTAGGTTACGGGTATTTTTGGTTAACTAATGCGCGATTAAAAGCAAATATGCGTGGCGCTAGTGTTTTAAATGGCGTTAATGAATTTATCTGGTTGATTTTAATTTATGAGGAAGATGTCACAGGCTAACTATTGGTTTTGCGATCGAACTAACAGAAATATTTAAAAGAATTTATAGCCATTTAATTAAATTTATAAACGCCATTTAAGTTGTTTAATGGAAGAATTTTAAAGAGCCGTCTCACGAAGTCATGGTCAATTGCTGAGTAAACTTGCCCCTCCTTACTTAACATGGTTTCGAATAAATATGAATCAAGATCCAATTATATTTGAAGGCATTACTCTCATGGCATTAGGTATGGGGTTTGTTTTTTGTTTTTTATTTTTGCTAGTTGGAGCGATTCGTCTCTTAACGAGTATTTCTTCTCGCTTTGAACCACCTGCAGTTCCTACACCGGCGCCTGCAGCAGCTAAAAGCAACACTGACGACACATTAGTCGCCGCTATTTCTGCGGCACTTCATCATCATAAGAAAAAATTCAGTTAATTACTGGTAGGAATTCAGGGGATTATCAATGTCCAATAAATTAAAGCCTTTAGGCATCACGGATGTAGTTCTACGAGACGCGCATCAATCACTATTTGCAACCCGTCTACGTTTAGATGACATGTTACCTATCGCAGCTGAACTCGATAATATCGGCTACTGGTCTTTAGAGACTTGGGGTGGGGCGACATTTGATTCTTGTATTCGCTTCTTAGGCGAAGACCCTTGGCACCGTTTGCGTGAGCTGAAAAAAGCGATGCCAAATACCAAGCAGCAAATGCTGTTCCGCGGCCAAAATATTCTTGGTTACCGCCATTATGCTGATGATGTGGTTGATAAGTTTGTTGAGCGTGCGGTTGCTAACGGCATGGACGTATTCCGTGTATTCGATGCATTGAATGATGTTCGAAATATGCAGCAAGCGATCCAAGCGGTGAAAAAACAGGGTGGTCACGCGCAAGGTACCATTTGCTACACCACAAGCCCGGTTCACACCATGCAATCTTGGGTGGATGTGGCCGAGCAGCTTGTCGAAGCGGGTGTCAGCTCTATCGCGATTAAAGACATGGCAGGGGTTATGACGCCATACGAAGCGTTTGAGTTAGTGTCGACGCTCAAGAAGCAGCTTGATGTTGAGCTTCACCTGCACTGTCACTCGACGGCTGGCCTTGCTGATATGACCTTGATGAAAGCGATTGAAGCAGGTGTAGACCGCGTTGATACTGCGATTTCATCCATGAGCGGTACTTACGGTCACCCTTGTACAGAGTCCATCGTTGCTGCCCTTAAAGGCACCGAGCGTGATACCGGCCTAGACATTGAGAAGCTAGAAAGCATTGCGGCTTATTTCCGTGAAGTACGTAAGAAGTACCACGCTTTTGAAGGCCAACTAAAAGGCTCGGATTCGCGCATCTTAGTCGCGCAAGTTCCTGGTGGCATGCTAACTAACATGGAAAGCCAACTTAAGCAGCAAAATGCGCTGGATAAGATGGACGATGTGCTAAAAGAAATCCCACGTGTGCGTGAAGATCTTGGTTTCATTCCACTTGTAACGCCGACATCACAAATTGTTGGTACTCAAGCGGTAATTAACGTGATGATGGGTGAGCGTTACAAAACCATCACTAAAGAGACTGCCGGTGTACTTAAGGGTGAGTATGGACAAACGCCAGCGCCAATGGACGCAGAGCTGCAAGCGAAAGTGCTTGATGGCGGTGAAGCGATTACTTGTCGTCCTGCTGACTTAATTGAGCCAGAAATTGAAACCTTGACTCAAGATGTGGTTGCTCAGGCGAAAGACAAGGGGATTGAGCTTGCAGATAACACCATTGATGACGTGTTAACCGTTGCGCTGTTTGATCAGGTTGGTTGGAAGTTCCTAGAAAATCGTAATAACCCTGATGCGTTTGAACCAGTACCAGAAATTGCCGAAGAAGCGCCAACTGCGACTAAAGCGAAAGCCGATGACAACGCGGTTTACACCGTGAATGTGAACAACCAAAGTTATGTGGTTCAAATCAATGAAGGCGGCGACCCTGAAGTGCTTGCCTCTGCGCCTGCTGCTGCGCCAGCTTCGGCTCAAGCGCCAGTCGCGGCACCTTCTGGTGAAGCCGAAACGGTCGCCGCGCCATTAGCCGGTAATATTTGGAAGATCCAAACTAAGATCGGACAAGCGGTTAAAGAGGGCGAAGTTCTGCTTATTCTTGAAGCGATGAAGATGGAAACTGAGATCCGCGCGGCGCGTGATGGTGTGATTGAGCACTTTAGCGTATCGGAAGGGGATTCAGTACAAGTTGGTGATGCGCTAGTTGCACTGGCGTAAGGGAAGAAAATGGAAAATATTTTAGCCCTAATCCGAGACTTCGGTTTCCTTCACCTGCAGTTTGATCAAGCGATCATGATCTTTGTGGGTTTAGGCTTACTGTATCTCGCGATAGTTAAAAACTTCGAACCTCTGCTATTAGTACCGATTGGTTTGGGTGGCATCTTAGCTAACTTGCCCGATGCTAACTTGGCCGTTAGCGCGGTAGAAGCGGCGATTTACGCGGGTAAAGCGGAAGTGCTGCAGGCGTTTGCTGGTGTGCTAGGCATGGCAGACACGGCACCTGACGCGATTAAACATGCCCTAGAGATGGCTACGCCACAACAAAAAGTGACGTTGCAACTTCTTGCTGAGCAGTTTAAGTATAGCGATGGCATGCTTTACACTTTCTACAGTGTGGCAATTGCCTCTGGTGTGGGTCCGCTGGTTATCTTTATGGGTGTTGGCGCAATGACAGACTTCGGTCCGCTATTGGCAAACCCTAAAACCTTGCTACTTGGCGCCGCCGCTCAGTTCGGTATCTTTGCGACCGTTCTTGGCGCACTGGGCCTAAGTCAGCTTGGCTTGATGGACTTTAGTGTGGCTCAAGCGGCAGCAATCGGCATCATCGGTGGTGCAGACGGCCCAACGGCTATCTACGTTTCGAGCATGCTAGCGCCAGAGCTACTCGGTGCTATCGCAGTTGCAGCGTACTCGTACATGGCTTTGGTTCCTATGATCCAACCGCCGATTATGCGTGCACTGACAACAGAATCTGAACGCAAGATCACCATGACTCAACTGCGCAGCGTAAGCAAGATTGAGAAGGTGTGTTTTCCACTGATGCTGCTTGTGCTTATCGCGATGTTATTGCCTTCGGCAACGCCGCTACTGGGTATGTTCTGTTTCGGTAACCTAATGCGTGAGTGTGGTGTGGTAGAGCGTTTATCTGATACCGCGCAAAATGCATTGATTAACATCGTGACGATCTTCCTTGGTCTTTCTGTTGGCTCAAAACTGATGGCAGACAAGTTCCTACAACCTCAAACCTTAGGGATTTTGGCGCTGGGTATTGTGGCTTTCTGTGTGGGTACGGCAGCTGGCCTGCTCATGGCGAAAGCGATGAATAAGGTATGTAAAGACAAAGTTAACCCATTGTTGGGCTCCGCAGGTGTTTCGGCAGTTCCGATGGCGGCGCGTGTGACCAATAAAGTGGGATTAGAAGCCAATCCGCAGAACTTTTTGCTGATGCATGCTATGGGACCGAACGTTGCCGGTGTAATCGGTAGTGCCGTTGCAGCTGGTGTAATGATCAAATATGTGATCGGAGGCTAGTAAATCAATTTAAAGGAAGATCTTTCGATCTTCCTTTTTCTAATTTAGCAAGGCAGAATACTATTATTAAATATATCAATGAATGATAGTTAAAATTAAAGGATGATCGGGGACATGAATACCACCCCTATGCAATTAATGGAAAAGGTGAAAAAAGGGCTCTCTTTTAGGGAACGCGTTTTTATACTAATTTTTGCTTTAATGATACTCCAACTGGCCATTGTCGGTGGGAATTTCCACCGAGTTTTACTTGATACTTTAGAGCATCAAGTCGGTACTCGTGCGCTTATTCAGGCACAGGAAATAGCCAGTGACCCAGAGCTAATTCAAGAAGTAAGAATAAAGAATATTCCAGCGATTGAAAGGGTTATTGATAGGCTGCACAAGATATCGGATGCGAGCTTTATTGTGATTGGTGATGCCAATGGTATTCGGTTGTCTCACCCAGTTAAATCTCGTATTGGCAAACCTATGCAAGGTGGTGATAATGCTGGCGTGTTAGAACGCGGTGAATCATATGTTTCTGTAAAGGAAGGCAGCCTTGGTTATGGTGTTCGTGGCAAGGCCGCTATTATTGATTTTGATGGGGAAATCATTGGTGTTATATCAGTGGGTTATTTGCTTAACCGATTTGACCAATGGGCTGCTTTTTATTTCGAACCATTAATCTACGAAATTATTGTTATTCTAATATTGACCATGGTTGGGGCTTGGTTTTTTTCTAATCATATTAAGAAGAAAATGAATGGTATGGAGCCTGCAGAAATTGCCATGGCGCTGTACCTACAAAAATCCATCTTACAGTCGGTTTACGAAGGTGTTATTGCGATAGATAAGAGCGGTCACATCCTGGCGGTGAACCGAACCGCGTTAGACTTGCTCGGTACCGATAAAGAGGTTAGCCACCTTAAAAATCGTTCAATTCTTGAGTTTGTATCTAACACGCAGTTTTTCTTTCAAACGCCATTTGAAAAAAATATCAAGGACGAAATTGTTTCTATAAATGGTCAAACTTTGATCGCCAACCGAGTTGCAATATTTGATCAAGATGAATTAATTGGTTGGGTAATGAGTTTTAGAAGTAAAAATGATATTAACTCATTGACCGCAGAATTAACTCAAATCAAACAATACACAGATAATTTACGAGTTATGCGTCATGAGCATGCCAACAAACTTTCAACCATTGCAGGCCTGATTGAGATAGGAGAAAATGAGTCTGCATTGGCACTTATAAATAGCGAAAGTACAAGAAAACAACAGCTAATAGATTTTGTGAGTTCACGGATAAAATGTAAGCAAGTTGCTGGAATATTATTGGGGAAATATGCTCGTTCTCGCGAGTTAGGACTTGAACTACAATTTGATCCGACGTGTCAGTTGTATCATTTAAACGAGAAAATAGAGCCCAATGAGTTATCTGCCATTATTGGTAATCTGATTGATAACGCATTTGAGGCCACATTACTAAATCCAGAAAGCAACAAGGTTATCACGCTTCTAATTACGGACGCTGGCAGCGACTTAGTGATTGAAGTTGCCGATAACGGTTGTGGGATATCTGCAGACATCGCGGCCACTATTTTTAGCCGCGGCGTAACCAGCAAAAATGACAGCGAAGGGCACGGTATTGGTCTATATCTTATTAATAGATATGTTACTAATGCTGGTGGAGTTATTTTGGTTGATGATGCAGAACCTAAAGGAACAATATTCTCAATATTCATTCCCAATCAAGGCAGCAAAGAATGAACACGATAGATGTACTAATTATTGAAGATGAAGTAGGCATTGCGGAACTGCATGCGCAGTTTTTACGCCAGACAGTGCGGTTTAATCCGATCGGCATTGCTTCGACTATCGCAATGGCAAGGACGATGATCCGAGTCAATAAGCCGAAACTGATTCTTCTTGATAACTACTTACCCGATGGCCGTGGTATCGACCTATTACGTGAAATCGTGGCGGATAAAAGCAGTCATCAAGCCGATGTTATTTTGGTGACCGCCTCCAGTGAAATGGATACGGTAAAAGACGCGCTTCATTGTGGCTGTTTCGACTATTTGTTAAAACCAGTTTCCTACGACAGGCTACAAGAAACGCTCAACCGTTACCTTAAATACACCAGCGCGATCAACGCCTTTGATAACATCAGCCAGCGTCATGTGGATGATCTGTTCAATATGCAAGCGCGCGATAAAGTTTCCAGTCGACTACCTAAGGGGATAGGGGAGTTAACGCTGGATAAAATCAAGCAGGTGTTCACCAAAAACTGCGGCACTAAATACACCGCAGAGAGTTTAGGCAACGAAGTTGGCATCAGTAAAACCACCGCGCGTCGTTACCTTGAATACTGCTCGGCAAGCGGATTCCTTTCCGTAGAAAACGAACACGGCCGTGTCGGCCGCCCAGAACGTGTCTACGTAAAAAATGCTTAAGACCTGAAGTTTTCAGGTGACAAAGCTAAGCCACTCGCGATCCTCTCTCCAGCGAGTGGCTTTTTTGTTTGGCAGGCGCTAGGCATAAGGCGGTAGGCTCTAGAGCCCAGAGCCCAGAGCCCAGAGCCCAGAGCCCAGAGCCCAGAGCCCAGAGCCCAGAGCCCAGAGATCCCCCATCTCTATCTTCTCTCGCTAATTAAAACCATAAAAAACATTAATGGTGTTTACCCTACAGTGAAACTTGAGCAACGTCCCCTTAATCACAGTGGTGTTCTAAGACAATATTCCTTAAAGACGAAGGGTTAATTTCCCCGCCTGCAAAACAACAATTTTATAGCCATCCAATAGACGAATCTTAAGGACTTAATATGCACATTAGTCAGCGATCTTACGCTGGGACACTTGAGTCTAGTGACTTGCTTGTCGAGGTAGCCCCTTGCGAAGGCGGCCACTTGGAAATTGACATTACAAGCTCGGTAGAAAAACAGTTTGAAGCGGCCATTCGTCGTGTTGTTTCAGCAACATTAGACGAAATGGGTGTGAAGGCGGCGGCTATCGTCGTAAATGATAAGGGCGCACTTGATTGCGTTATTCGAGCTCGAGTACAGGCGGCTGTCATGCGAGCATCGGGCATTGGCAGTAACGATATTATTTGGGGAGCAGTGTAATGGGCCATTTACGTAGAAGTATGCTGTTTGTTCCAAGCTCAAACGCTGCAATGTTGAGTAATTCTTTCATTTACACCCCAGATGCCATCATGTTCGATTTAGAGGATTCGGTATCGCTGCGCGAAAAAGACACCGCCAGAATGCTGGTTTACAACGCGCTTCAACACCCCCTTTATCAAGATATCGAAACGATTGTTCGAGTGAATGGCCTAGATTCAGACTTCGGTCGAGCGGATGTAAAAGCAGTGGTTAAAGCCGGCGTTAACGTGGTTCGCTTGGCAAAAACCGACAGCGTGCAAGACGTTATCGACATGGAGATGGTGATTGCAGAAGCGGAAATCGAGTTTGGTCGCGAGCTTGGTAGCACGAAGATGTTGGCGGCGATTGAGTCGGCTATGGGGATTAATAACGCGGTAGAAATTGCGACCGGTTCGTCGCGCTTGATCGGTATTGCCCTTGGCGCGGAAGACTACGTGCGCGACTTACGTACTCAGCGTACACCAGAAGGCACTGAGCTGCTCTTTGCTCGTTGCAGCATCCTACAAGCGGCGCGCGCGGCTGGGATCATGGCGTTTGATACGGTTTATTCTGATGCTAATAACGAAGAAGGTTTCTTAAAAGAAGCCGAGCACATTAAGTCGCTAGGTTTTGATGGTAAGTCACTCATTAACCCAAGACAAATCGAAATGATCCACAACGTTTTCGCGCCATCGCAAAAAGAAGTGGATCACGCGCACGCGGTGATTGAAGCGGCGGCCGAGGCGGAAGAGCAAGGCTCTGGTGTTGTGTCACTTAACGGAAAAATGGTGGACGCGCCGATCATTGAACGCGCCCGTTGGACGCTAGAACGCGCAAAATCCGGTATCAAACAGTAAGGCAAGCTTGATGAACAGTAAAACTATTGGCGACACGAAATTAAATAACCTAGAACTCAAGCCATTTGTTGGCGCACATGAGCTTACGCCGCACTTGCTAAACCGAGAGGGCAAAAAAAGCCGTAAATTGTTTAAAACCGTTCAAGACGCGGTGCGTAACAGTGGCCTGCAAGATGGTATGACGATTTCTTTCCATCACTCGTTTCGTGGTGGCGACAAGACGTTAAACATGGTGATGGACATTGTGGCAGAGATGGGGCTTAAAAACCTGACGCTTGCTTCAAGCTCATTATCCGACGTTCACACGCCGTTGGTTGGTCACATTAAAAATGGCGTAGTGAGCAAAATCTACACTTCGGGTTTACGTGGTGAACTGGCCGAGCAGATTTCTCGTGGTCTGTTAGAAGAGCCGATTCATATTCACTCTCACGGTGGTCGTGTGCACTTAGTGCAAAGTGGTGAGCTTGAAATCGATGTCGCTTTCCTTGGTGTTTCCACATCGGATGAATTTGGTAATGCCAATGCGGTGACGGGTGACTCCCGCTGCGGATCACTTGGTTACGCTCAAATTGATGCTCAATATGCTCGTCATGTGATTGTGCTGACTGAACAGGTGGTGCCATTTCCAAATCAGCCCGCCTCTTTGGCACAAGACCAAGTTGATAGCGTGGTTGTAGTTGACCAAGTGGGGGATGCATCCAAGATTGGTGGTGGTGCAACCCGTATGACCAGCAATCCGCGTGAACTGCTTATTGCCCGTAAAGCGGCGGAAGTGATTGAGCACTCAGGCTACTTTAAACAAGATTTCTCGATGCAAACTGGCTCGGGCGGTGCGTCTTTAGCCGTAACCCGTTTTCTTGAAGAGAAGATGGTACGCAATAAGATTTCTGCAAGCTTTGCTTTAGGTGGCATCACCTCGACAATGGTTGACCTGCATGAAAAGGGCTTAATCCAGACATTACTCGATGTTCAGTCGTTTGATGCCAATGCGGCGGACTCGTTAGCTCGTAATCCGAATCATATCGAAATCTCGGCAAACCAATACGCTAACCCATCTTCGAAGGGCGCGGTTGTCGATAGACTGGATGTGGTCATTTTGAGTGCCCTTGAGATTGATACCGAATACAACGTAAACGTCATCACCGGCTCTGACGGAGTGATCCGCGGTGCATCCGGTGGACACAGTGATACCGCGGCTTCTGCCAACCTAACAATAATTGTTGCTCCACTTGTTAGAGGCCGCATTCCTACTGTGGTGAATTCGGTATTAAACACCGTGACGGTGGGTAGCCAAATTGATGTGCTGGTGACCGATCACGGTATTGCGGTGAACCCAGAGCGTGAAGACATTGCAGAGCAATTGACGCAAGCGGG
>Ga0070724_10000753_pt1 | contig 21286 bp, 22 predicted proteins | sample tdDd001_FD_67278 | JGI IMG/M metagenome (GOLD analysis project Ga0070724, IMG submission 67278) | Marine sediment microbial communities from the Atlantic coast under amendment with organic carbon and nitrate - tdDd00.1 | ecosystem: Environmental > Aquatic > Marine > Coastal > Sediment | place... | reverse complement strand
CTTTAATCCTACCCCTTTTCGGGGGGTTAATCCAGTATTTTTTATAAAAGTTAAGAATATTTCAAAAAAGCTGCCCTGATAAATTTATCAGAACAGCTTTTGTCTATTTTATTATAGCTAGCATAATTGTACTTCCAAGCGTTGTTTTTGATTAAATATCTAGATGAATAAACTCATATCAGATTCTTCGCCCGCTCCTAAGAAAGTCGCTACGCCGCCGTAATCGATGCCTTCCATAAGTTCAGTTTGTGTGATTCCCATAAGATCCATAGACATATTACAAGCAACCATTTTCACACCGTTGTCTTGTGCCATTTTAATAAGATCTTCTAAGGAATCAACATTATGCTTTTTCATGACCATACGAATCATTTTGGGTCCCATACCCATCATGTTCATTTTTGAAAGTCCAAGTCTCTTAGAACCTCTTGGCATCATTCCACTAAACATACGTGCCATTATATCTTTCGCTACACTGACTTTTTCAGGTTTTCTTAAAATATTAAGGCCCCAGAAAGTGAAGAACATTGTAACATCTCTACCCATAGATGCTGCACCATTTGCAATAATAAAAGATGCAATTGCTTTATCTAAATCGCCACTGAAAACAACCATGTTTTTACCATCAGGTCTTTTAGCCAGTACCGGATTCGTTAATTGGATGGTTCCTTTTTTTATGGTAGCATAAAATTCTTTTTCTCTTTTACCAGATTCAATTAAGGTATTTCCTGTGCGCTTTGACCAAACATCAATGTCATTAACAAAACCAGGATCTGTTGCACGTACTTCTAATATGTCACCACGTTCCATTTCATCGAGTCTATTCTTAACCTGCATAATAGGCCCCGGACATTGTAACCCACAAGCATTAAGCTTAAACACATTACCTGTTCCGGTATCAAATTCAAGGTCTTCTGCATCTCCCATATCTGTGATATGAGGTGTAGGATTACACGTTCCACCACCACATTGATCTGTATCATCTAAACAAGACACACATGCGTAAGTAGTGTAGCCACCACTTAGGTTTTTAACATTTTTAAATCCATTTTGTAATAGAATGCGACCTGCAACATAACCACGTAAACCTACAGCACAATATACGATTATTTCTTTATTTTTATCTAGTTCAACTAGACGTGTACGCAAATCATTAACTGGAATATTTACAGAACCTTCGATATAACCAAGTTCTCTTTCCAATGGTTCACGAACATCTAAAAGAATAGTTTTTGAAGAATCTATGTTTTGAACTTCGTGCCAGTTAACAACATCCATTTTACCCTTTAATATATTTTCTGCAGTAAAACCAGCCATATTTACTGGATCTTTAGCAGATGAATAAGGTGGTGCGTAAGCCAGTTCAAGCTCTGTTAAGTCTTGTATCGTTCCGCCAAATCTAAGTGCTGTTGCAATAACATCAATACGCTTATCTACACCGTCATATCCAACAATTTGTGATCCCAATATTTTACCCTCTGGACTAAAAATAAGTTTTAGAGCCATTGGAATAGCGCCTGGATAATAACCAGCATGAGATTTTGAATGAATAATAGATACAAAATAATCTTTTTTATAAACATACTCAAGTTGTTTTAATTGTTTCTCATTAAGACCTGTCGAAGCCACAGTCAAATCAAATACTTTTGCAATGGATGTTCCTTGGGTGCCTTTGTATGTTTCATCAACACCTGCAATATTATTAGCAACAATACGACCTTGTTTATTAGCTGGTCCTGCCAAAGGAACCATGGCTTTGTGACCATTTACAAAATCTACAACTTCAATTGCATCACCGATAGCGTAAATTGAAGGATCATTGGTTTTCATATAGGTATCTACAACAATACCACCTCTTTTGTTTAATGTTAAGTCTGCATCTTTAGCTAAATTAGACTGAGGTTTTACGCCTATCGATAACATTACGACATCTGCTTCTATCGTTAATCCACTCTGTAATGTTACAACAGTAGATCCGTTTTTATATTCAAATTGTTTTACACCATTTGACAAATGAAGCTTAACTCCCTTTTGTCCTAGATGTTGATGAATTGATTGAGCCATTTCAAAGTCAACTGGTGCCATAACTTGGTCTTGCATCTCAACCAGTGATACATCCATTCCTAAATCATGTAAGTTCTCAACCATTTCGATACCAATAAATCCACCACCAACAACAACAGCTCTTCCTGGCTTATTATTGTCAACAAATGACTTTATAGCATCTGTATCTGGAATATTCCACAGCGTAAAAATATTGGGTGCATCGATTCCTGGAATTGGTGGTTTCAAAGGTGTTGAACCAGGTGATAATACCAGTTCGTCGTAAGACTCTATATATGTTTCTTCACTCACAAGATTTTTAACTTCTACCGTTTTCTCTTGTCGATTAATTTTAAGAACTTCATTCTGAACACGTACATCAATATTAAAACGCGCCTTCATTGCTTCGGGAGTCTGAACAAGTAAAGCATCTCTTTCTTCAATAGTGCCACCAATATAATAAGGCAACCCACAGTTTGCAAAAGAAATATACTCACCTTTTTCAAACATTATAATTTCAATTGACTCATCCATTCTTCGAAGTCGCGCAGCTGTACTTGCACCACCGGCAACACCACCAACTATTAATACTTTTTTAGACATGTTAACCTCCCATAAATCATTTATATTCTGAATTTGTTAAAAATTATACTTTTAGACCCCCACCCCCTCCGGGTGTGGTTGTTTTAAGATTATATGATTTTCCACAGTTTGTCAAGAAAATATTAATACACAAAACCTTACTTCAATTGCTCCTAAAAAAAATATCTTATCCTGTATCTGTATCTGTTTTAATATGTAAACTCTTTTTTGAGAATGTTCTTTTCCTTAAATTGTTGAGAATACCTTCTTCTCGGCTATTTGTGTCCTTTAATATTTAACTTTTTAGATGACATAAAACATTCTTCATTACTTAGTACAAGGGTACTATTTTATGATAAAATAAACTTACATTAGGCGTAAGTCACATGAAAACATGTATTCATATAAAAGGGAATTCGGAGGACAACATGAGAATTTTAGTAGTAGATGATGCGGCATTTTTACGCATGACCTTAAGAAAAATACTTGAAAATCATGGACACACCATTGTTGGGGAAGCATGCGACGGATATGAAGCTATACAAGAGTACCAAAAATTGAAACCCGATCTTGTTACAATGGATATTACCATGCCTCATATGAGTGGAATGGATGCTCTTAAAGAGATAATTAAATTAGACAATACGGCTAATATAATGGTTTGTAGCGCCATGGGCAGAAATGATTTTGTTATTGAAGCATTAAAATCAGGTGCCAAAGGTTTTATTACGAAGCCATTTAATGAGACACAGATTGTTACTGAAATTAATCGAATTGATGTCGTTTAGTAAATTACTAAATAAAAAAATCCCTCAACATGTAACATGTTGAGGGATTTTTGAGTTATTCATTGAGTTATCGAATTTCACCGTTTAAACCAATGGTTACTTCGTTGTAAGGAACAATAGTACCAGAGTTAAGCATTGCTGTTTTTACAGACTGTACAATACCTGTACAACAAGGTACTTCCATTCTTACTACAGTGATGCTGTTTACATTATTTTTAGTAAAGATTTCTGCTAACTTTTGTGCATAAAACTGATTATCATCTAGTTTTGGACAACCAATTAAACAAACGCGTCCTTCAATAAAATCCTTATGAAAATTACCGTATGCAAACGCTGTACAATCTGCAGCAATTAAGATGTCTGCGTTCTTTAAATAGTCTGCACCTGTATTTACTAAGTTTAATTGCACTGGCCATGTTGTTAATTTTGCTTCAACTTCAGTTGTTTTATTAACTACCTTTGGAGTAGCTACTGGTTTTTCACCTAATTGAATTGCCATTGATTTAGAGCCTGGGCATCCGCCAGTAGGTGGTTTCATCATTTTATCCATAGCCCCTTCGCATCCACAAGGTTCTCCGTCAGCATGGTGGTGTCCGTGTTTCTTTTCTTCAGTATGTGTACTCATTGGTGGCCTCCCTAATTCTTCAAGTCTTATATCAACTGCTTCTTGATCATATTCATCTGCATCACGTTCTATTATTTTGATAGCATCAGTTGGACAAGCTGGTAAACAATCGCCCAGTCCATCACAGTACATATCACTTACAAGTTGTGCTTTACCATCGATCATTTGAATAGCACCCTCATGACAAGCTGATACACATAATTCACACCCATTACATAATTCACTATTAATCTCTACTATTTTACGTTTCATTTTATTTCCTCCTAAGGTTGTATATTCTAATATATGCGTCGTTCACGTCTCTACTTGTTATTACTTTCTAAGCTTCTGTTTTACTATTGATCAATTATTATTACTACGACGAATCAAGATGAATCATTATATTTTGAGAAGATTCAAAGAAGGAACTGAAAATCTTCAACGATCTATTTTTATTTTGCTGTAGGGTCAACAGGACGTTGTAACAAGCGATGCGTCGACATGGACGTCGACTCTGAGCGTTAAGCAAAATAAAAATTGAATTCCATTAACTTTTCAGTGGTCTTTATCTTCTGAAAATATAATGATTCATCGCTTTACATATACATCATAACAACGATACAATAAAAAAGACGTAACTTATGTTACCAAGAAAAAAATAATAGAAATTAGGTGAAATGTATGAGTAAAGATCTCCATATATTAAAACAGTGCATTCTCTTTAGACATTTTAATGACGAACATTTAGAATCTATTCTAAAGTTTCTTAAATATAGACTTGTAGAGTATACACGAGACTCAATGGTCGCTTTTGAAGGAGACGACTGTGATAATCTTGGTATTATCATATCCGGCAAAGTAGAACTTCAGAGTATATATCCTTCAGGTAAAGTACTTACTTTAACACAAGTATTACCAGGGCAAATTTTTGGTGAAGCTATTCTCTTTTCAAAACAACATAAATACCCTGTATCTGTGACTGCTGCAGAAAAAACAACCGTTATGTTTATCAATAAAGAAAATATCGTACATGGACTTATGCATCATCCCATTCTATTAGAGAACTTTCTTTCTCTTTTATCAAATAAACTCTTAATGCTCAATCGTAAAGTAAAAGTACTGTCTAGTGATTCTATACGACAAAAGATCTGCACTTTTCTTATTAAGGAGTACAAGGCACAAAAGACAACCAAACTTCATATTCCTCTAAGCCGCAAGGCAATGGCAGAACATATGGGGATCCAACGTCCATCTCTTTCCCGCGAATTAATTAAAATGAAAGAAGAAGGCCTTATTGAATATGATAAAAAAATTATCGAAATTCTCGACACCGTAGGTATTGAGGATGAAATCATATAATTCAAACAAAAACCCACTGAATAATTTTCAGTGGGTTATCTTATAAATATTTTACTTTAGCAATTCCTCAAGTTTTCCTTTATCAAATCCTTGAATAACCTCTTCGTCAACAAAGATAACCGGAACACCCATAAATCCTTGACTCATAAGTTCTTTACGGGCCTGAGTATCGGTACTCACGTTTTTTTCAGTAAAAGGAACACCAATTTCATTTAAATAGTCTTTAGCCGCGTGACAATATCCACACGTATTTGAAGTATATACTACAACATTTTTACTCATAATAACCTCCTGATTAAATATTCCTTAACAGGATGATCCACCATAGGTTGCTTTAACATTGAACCCTTTAGAGTACCAGCTGTCTTGGAAATCAATTTCAAAACCTTTATAAACATCTATCAATTCATTTTCTACAACAAAATTTTGTTTGCCGATAGTAATTGTGTAATCATTTTCTTTTTGCTCGTCCAGAGCAATACCAAACACAGGTCCACCTCAACCAAAACCTTTCACTAAAATACGAACATCGGATGTTTTTTGAGACATCGATTTTTGAATTTCTTCGTTTGCTTTATCTGTCACTTTTATTTTCATTTCTTTAACCTCCATCCTCAACCCCCTCTGCAGGGGGTGTGGCTTTATTGTAGAACATCTTTTTTTACTTGTCAACTAGAATAATCCCTAATCATATTAAAAAGATCATTCTATTCTCAGCAAATGAAGAAACTTAATTCCTTTTATACATATCCTTATTTCAATTTTTCAATCAATTAATCTTTGTCATGTAATGAGACTCACAATAACATATATGTGTGGGTAATGTGGATAACAATTTGTTTGTCCACAGACCTGTACCTCTTTATTTTACTCCATTCTTCACTTACATGTTGAATACTTTTATTTTAATCCACATTTTTATACACAATGCTTTGAAAGTCCTATTTACAAACATTCATTATGCAGATATCTGTACCATATTTAGCACTTCTGAAATATGATGTATAATAAAAAAGACTCCTTTCAGAGTTTTTTATAGTGAATTAGATTAAATGGAGGTCATATGACAGCATGGCGTAGTTCAGGGCATCGTGGTGATGCACTTGAGGATTTGATTCTTTTATCAAATGAATATTACCGTAAACATAAATTAGGGCGTATTGATAAAGTTTCGACTCCTATTAAAGTAGTCGAAATCAATAAAGAGGGACTCATCTGTAAAGGTTTTTTTGAAAAGAGGTCTACTGTAGATTTTCATGGGCTTGTTCAGGGACTCGGTATTGTTTTTGATGCTAAAGAAACCAATTTAAAAAGTATTCCATTAAGTAACATTCATGAACATCAAATGGAATACATGAAGGATATAACAGAACAAGGTGGCATGGCTTTTCTGATTGTCCATTTTAAATTTTGTGATGCTTATTTTTTATTACCTTATGAAGATTTAGAAGTTTATTTTTCAGAGAGTAGACAAGGAGCTCGAAAATCCATCCCATACAAAGCTATGGATGATCGCTTTAAAATCCATCGTGCAAGTAATGGTATTTTAAATTATTTACCCTTACTCAACGTTTATTTAGATTACAAAAAAGAACTAAAACGCTAGCTAACCTAGGGTTTTAGTTCTTTTTATTATTAAATTCATTTATTTAAATGTTAATGTCTTAATAATATTCATTAATTCCTCTTCTTCAGCTTCTGTTGAGTAAGAAATAATAAAACTTAGGACTTTATCGTCTAACTTGTGTACAAAAAATTTCTGATTTAAATCTGTAACAGACGTTTTCAAAGCCACTTGCATGACTGTAAACTCTTTACCCGATATGACTTCTTTATTGTAAGTTTCTTCGAATGCATACTCAAAACCCATAGGTAGTTCATTGGTTGACATGAGTTCTTTACTTGCGTTTAAGTATGCCTCTTCACTTTCAATGCCCTCTTCAGGTAGACGTTCTACAATGGTTAACAAACTTGGATTAAATTTGTCTTGGGTTTCCACAGGATACTTGAATAAAAACAGTAAGTTATAAACCCTTACATCTTCAAGCTTTATATTTTCATATGCTTCTGGATCTTCACCCAATACTTGTTCAGCCATAAGCAACATTTGTTGTTTCATTTGATCTTCAATAACATGCCAGTCTTCTGGCGTATCAATTGAAATGTTAACAAAATCATTAGTAAAAACATTGTTTTCACTTGTTCCATAATAGTAGTCCATATCCATATTAAATTGTTCCATAGGTTGAACTTTAGTAGTACATCCTGACATTGCAAAAATTACAATAAGCAATCCGATTAGCAATCCATTCCATCTTCTCATGATCCAATCCCCTTTAGTTTTGTTGTTTTATGCTGTGAAGTGCATTTGCTAATACTGCAAATTCCTCTATATCTAAACTTTCCGCTCTTCTTTTAGGGTCTATTCCTGCTTGCTCTAACGCCTCTTTGACTTGTTCTTTACCAAGTCCTAAGTTACCCGATGACAACGCATTTAAAAGGGTTTTACGACGCTTGCCAAAACCAGATTTAACTGTATTAAAGAATATTTTAGTGTTTTCTACAGTAACAGCTGGTTCCTCTCTTACTTGTAAACGTATAACTGTAGATTCAACTTTAGGTTGAGGTATAAATACGCTTGGTGGAACCTTTGTTACAACCATAGGTTTGCAGTAATACTGTACTGCAACAGACAAAGCACCATACGCTTTACAATTTGACTCAGAAACCATACGATCAGCTACTTCTTTCTGAATCATAACAACCAAATCCGATACCGGTATAGATTCCTCTAAAAAGCGCATAATAATAGGTGTTGTCACATAGTATGGTAAGTTTGCAACAACCTTAGGTTTCTGATCTCCAAAATGTTCTTTTATTAAGGTTTTTAAATCTACTTTTAATACATCACCATGAACAACTTCTATGTTGTCATACTCACCTAGGGTTTCTTTCAATATTGGAATAAGTCGGTCATCTATTTCTATAGCAACAACCTTCTTAGCTGTTTCTGCAATATGTTGAGTTAAAGTACCTATCCCTGGTCCAACTTCTATAACTACATCATTTTCTGTAATGTCTGCACCTTCAACAATTTTGTCTAAGATGTTATCATCTATTAGAAAATTTTGTCCTAATCCTTTTGAAAATTTAAACTGATGCTTCTCTATAATTTCTTTTACCACGCGTGGTGAACTTAAGGAACTCATTTAATCCCTCCTCTTTTCTATCTTTTGGAGCGCGTATGCAAACTGCTCTCTTGTTATTCCAAATCTGTTTAATCGACTTAAAAATTGTTTTCCATTAGCATATCCTATGCCAAGTAGCTTACCCATAGCTTGTCTACGTTCGGTCGAATTAGGTGTGCCAATCAAATCACACTGTACCAAATCATCTTTCGTAAACAAACTCTGTGTATCTTCATAAGTACATTGTGCTTTTGAGAGTGCTTCTCTAATGACTTCTGGTCTTGCATTTTCGACACCAATATCGCCTTTACTATATGCATCTTCTCTAATCAAGTAGGCATGTTTACACCCTTTTATGCGTTCGTCAATACGATTTCGTATACTCTCACCTGCATGATCTGGATCTGTTAATATAATAACTCCTTTTTTTCGAGCTGCAACCTTAATTAACTGAAAGGTCTTTTCTGATATACCAAATCCATGGGTAATAATAATTTCGGCATCAACTGCTTTTTTAACGGCATCAAGATCATCTCTGCCTTCAACTACAATAACTTCTTTTATTTTCACACGTATTTCCTCTCATTATAAGCTCATTTATCGACAGTCTAAAGACCGGCTAATAACCGGTCTAAATAATCGATTCACTCAATTTATTATACAACATTCTCTTAATATCCATAACCAACAATCAAAGACTCATCAATGGTTTCTTCTAATACATATACTTTAACATAACGCATACCATAACGATAAGCTTCTCTATTATTTCCTATAAATAAATCTATCCGATGCCCTTTTATGGCACCACCTGTATCTTCTGCCGAAGCAAAGCCATAATCTTGTGTACGGTCCAGAGATTCTACAAACAACTTAGAACCCAATTTTACAACTCTGGGATCTACTGCTACAACACCAGGTCGAGCATGGGTTCCACTTCGTGTTATACCATACAAAGGATGATCTGGATATTTGCCGCAACTTTCAAACGACAAATCATACGCACTCGCTTTCATTGTTATAATAGATGAACACCGATAAGGTTTACCTTGTTTAGTAACAAGTAATATTTCAGCTCCTCTACGAACAATTCGATCTACGGGCTCTGACTCAACGTTTTCATTTAAAACCATATATTTAACTTCTTTACCGTCTTCAAATACGTGTTTACTCTGAACACTCTTTTGACCCACAACGCCCTCAGAATCCACGACTTCCTGACCAGGTTTCAATTTTGAGTCTAATTTTACAATCGTTTTAAATTCAACTTGTTGGTGAGTAGTAGCCTCTTTCATTTCTATTCGAGTAATACGAATAAGTCCATTTTCTAATATTTCCTTATCTAAAGAAGGAACAACAACATCAAGTTCTCCCAATGTCACACCCATCTCATCAAGAACAGAGTCTACACGGTTTTGAGTTGTCATACATTTTTGAATAACACCATCGAGCTCGACATTAACAGGAAAAGCACGATCAATGGTTATTGTCATTCCATCTTTTAAAGATGTTTTCAGATCAGGGCTTATTTTATCCGCTTCTTCTAATACAATATCTAACTTATTCAACAATCCTTTTACGTTACGTTTCATAGTCACAGCTTCAATGTCTCTATTTTTATCTACAACATAAACTGTTTTTGTCATTAACATCTTAGCTGAAAATAAGCTTACAACACTAATCAGCAATAAAACGACCAATAGTTGCATCATTTTAAAATCTGGCAACCATTTAGACTTCTCATTCTGAAGCATGGGTAAACCTCCTTTTGTATCCTATATTCTAAAGAACTCTTTTGCATTTTTAAAGGTTTGATTACCAACCTCTTCTATTGAGCATTTCTTAATATCTGCAATGCGCTCTGCTACATAGTGTACATAACTTGATTCGTTGCGTTTACCGCGATAAGGCATAGGCGTTAAATAAGGTGAATCCGTTTCTATCATCAATCGTTCTAAAGGCATCGCTTCGACAACTTCTACAGTTTTCCGTGCATTCTTAAAAGTAATAGGACCTGCTATAGAAATATATGCTCCAAGTTTTACATATTGTTTTGCTAACTCAGTGCTTCCTGAGAAGCAATGCATCAACACACCTGTATCAAAAGCTTTCTCTCTCTTCAATAAATCCATAACGGGCTGGTTCGCTTCTCTGTCATGAATAATAATTGGCATATTGAGTTCTTTTGCCAATCTAATTTGCTCAACAAACCATTTCTCCTGAATCTCTCTTGGAGAAAAATCATAATGAAAATCGAGACCTATTTCGCCAATGGCTTTAACCTTAGGTTTTCTCGCCATTGCTTTAATAAGCTGCAACATCATATCGTCCATGGACTTTGCATCGTGTGGGTGGACCCCCACTGCTGCATAAATCATGTCATACTTATCAGATAGGTCTATTGCACGCTGAGAAGACTCAAAGTCTGCACCAGGGTTCATAATATATTGTACACCGGCTTCTTGTGCACGCTTTATAACGTCATCTATATCGTCTTTAAATCGTTTATCATCTAAATGTGCATGGGAATCAAATAACATGGTTCACCTCTATATGTATGCCCAGATAATTCGGCATAAGATTTCATTTTTGTCTAAATAACTTTCACACCATTCTATCACAGTCCAAAAAACTCGGCAAATTATGTAACTTTCACTTTTTCTCTATCATTTATTCTCAGCAAAAAAACAGGCCCTATATGGGACCTGTTTTAGATTTTAATCACTCGTTTCTTGTTTCCTATTTCCTGTCTCGGTTTTTAAGACACTGTCGAACCGCTTTTCATATCTACAGTAACCAGTTTTAAGTCTTTACCACTTGTAGCAGCAAGGATCATACCGTTAGACTCTACACCTCTTAATTTTACAGGTTTCAAATTGGCTACCAGTATTACTTTTTCACCAACGAGCTCATCTACATTGTAATGTTCTGCAATTCCTGAAACTACTTGACGTTGTTCTTCTCCAACTTTTAATTGAAGAACCAATAGTCTATCTGCTTTTGGATGTTTCTCTACACTCACAATTTCTGCTACTTTAAAATCTACTTTCGCAAAATCGTCTATTGTAATTTCGCCCTTTTCTTCTTTCTTTGGTGCTTTTTCTTTTTTCTTTTCTACTTTTGCTTCTTGAGGTTTATCCCCTTTTATTTCCTTAAGCTTTTTAGCTTCATCAATTCTAACAAAGAGTGGACTACCCTCTCCAACTTTATCACCAACAACAGTACCATCAAAACTTAAAAGTGAATCAAAAGAAACATTCTTTGTTTTGATTTGTTCTTGTATCTTCAAAGCAGTTTCCGGGATAAATGACTCCAATAATACCGATGCGATTCTGATGGTCTCTAGGAGATTGTACAGTACTGTACCAAGTCTTCCTTTTTGAGCTTCATCTTTTGCAAGTACCCATGGGCACGTTTCATCTATATATTTATTGCTTCTTCTTAATAGTGTCCAGAGCTCTTCAAGACCATCTGCAACTTTATAAGCATCTATCTTCTGAGCAACCTTACTAGGTGTTTCAAGCGCAAGTTTAATGAGCTCATCATCAAACTCTCCAGGTGTATCATTGGCTGGAATTTCGCCATCAAAATATTTATTAACCATGGCTACAGTTCTATTTACTAAATTACCAAGTATATTTGCAAGATCTGTATTAATTCTTGAGATCATCATCTCGTATGTGATTGTACCATCATTAGCAAATGGCATTTCTCTTAATACATAATAACGAACTGCATCTACACCAAAATGTTCTACTAATTCTTGCGTATAAAGAACATTACCTCTTGATTTAGACATTTTCTCTTTACCAGTCAATAACCAAGGGTGACCATAAACTTGTTTCGGTAGTGGTTCACCAAGCCCCATTAGTATAATAGGCCAATAAATCGTATGGAACCTCACGATATCTTTTCCAATTACATGAACATCTGCTGGCCAATATTTATTATACAATTCATCGCTACCATCTGTGTCGTAGCCTATTGCACTTATATAATTAGAAAGTGCATCTAACCATACATATACAACATGTCCTTCGTCAAAATCAACAGGTATTCCCCAGCTAAACGATGTTCTTGAAACACACAAATCTTGTAACCCAGGTTTAATAAAATTATTAATCATTTCATTTTTTCTAGATTCAGGCCATATAAATTCTGGATTTTCTTCAATATGCTTTTCTAATCGCTCTTGATATTTAGATAGCTTTAAGAAGTAAGCTTCTTCACTTTGTTTTTGAACTTCTCGACCACAATCTGGACAATTTCCATCTACAAGTTGAGATTCTGTCCAAAATGACTCACATGGCACACAGTATAATCCTTCATATTTACCTTTATAAATATCACCTTGGTCATATAACTTTTTAAAGATCTTTTGAACTGCTTTCATATGTTTTTCATCAGTTGTCCGTATAAACTGGTCATAAGAAACATTCATCATGTCCCATATTTTTCTAATTTCTGAAGCTATATGATCAACATGCACTTTAGGATCCAGTCCATCACCTTCTGCTTGTTCTTGTATTTTTTGACCATGCTCATCTGTTCCTGTAAGAAAATAAACATCGAAGTCTTGTTTTCTTTTAAATCGTGCTAAAGCATCTGTAAGAATTGCCTCATATACATTTCCAATGTGAGGAATCTTAGATGTGTATGCAATTGCTGTTGTTAAGTAATATTTACCTTTACTCATTAAATAAGCTCCTTTCAAAAAACAAAAAAACCTCCGTCCACCAAGGGACGAAGGTTATCGCGTTACCACCCTAATTCAAGACATTTTCACAAATGTCTCCTCTATAAGTCATTGACTTATAAGCTTTTAACGAAGCCACCCGTTACGACCTAACCTCAGCTCAGCCGAACAATTCATGGACCATCTTCAAAGTACCTTTTGTATCGGTTCCCACCATTCCCGACTCTCTTTGACATTCAGCTCTTTTACTCTTCCAATCACAATCTTTAAATAAACGTTCATTTTTTTGAATTATACCATAGATCGTTTAAAATTAAAAACCTTACCTATTAAGATACAGTTTGCGTTCTTCATCGGGTACTAAAAGACCTCCAGTAGCCCATACAATTTGTACCGAATCCTCAGGAATCGAAGGTACAACTAATGTCCCTAAAAAACCTGCCGCAGCAGATGGCTCAATAAAAATAGATTCCTTCTTATAGAGTGCTTGCATAAACACAAACAGCTTTGAATCATCTATGGTGTATGCTCCATCTATTATATTTTCAACCATTCTACCTGCCAACTTAGAAGGTCTTCCACAGGCCAGTCCATCTGCCTCAGTTAAATTATCAATGCCAAAATCCTGTACACTTAAGTCATCGTGCTTACCAGTCATTAATCCAATGAGCATACTCGGTGAATGAGTTGGTTCAACAAAATAGATACGGACGGCATCTTTAAACACATGTTTTAAGCCAAATGCAATCCCACCAGGTGCACCACCAACACCACAAGGTATATGGACAACCAAAGGGGTCTTTTCAGAATACATAAGACCTAAATCCTTTAACTGTTGTTCTAATCTTAGAGCGGCGACACTATAGCCTAAAAACAAATCTAAGGAGTTTTCGTCGTCTACAAAATGTGCATTGGGATTTTGAGCAGCTTGTTCACGTCCTTTCCCAACTGCTAAAGAATAATCTGAAGCATGTTCAACAACTGTAACGCCATTGCTTCTAAGCCATTGTTTCTTCCACTCTTTTGCATCCGCTGACATGTGTACAGTTACTTCAAATCCGAGTTTAGCACTTATAATACCAATACTCATTCCCAAATTACCTGTAGAACCAACAATAACTTCGTAGGTTTCAAACAATGATTTTGCCTTAGCACTTCCTAGTATTTCATAATTATCTGAAGCATTAAGTAGTCCATTTTCTATTCCTAAAGTCTCAGCAAACTTGAGAATTTCATAAATACCACCACGTGCTTTCACACTTCCTGCTATAGGTAGGTCACTATCTCTTTTCAAAAAGAGGGGTCCTAAGTCTTTATTAAAATGAGAAGACAGCCATGCTTTCATGTTCTTTATTTCAGTTAATTCAGACTCAATGAGTCCGTCCTGATCTGCTGTTTCTGGAAACATATGAGCTATGAGGGGCTTAAACCGTTCAAGTCGGGCTGATGCATCAATAATATCTGCATAATCTATCTGCTTGTCTTTCAAACTTATATCTGCACGACCTTTATGAGGATTCATCCAAACAACTTCTTTATGTAACATCAGATCATTTAATAGTGGATTCTTTTGAATCCATTTCTCTAATGGTTGTCCAAGAATTACATTCATGTTAATCTCCTTTTAATAAATTTAAATCCAGTTAAATCTTTTTATATTTTAACTTGCCAAGTTACTCTTGTCAACACAGGGTGACAAGACAGCTGTAAAGTCACCTGTCATTACAAGTTAGATTGTGTTATAATGAGTCATGCATAAGGAATCAATGACTCAAGGAGTGGAAGAATGAAAGATTTTCATCTTGGAAAAAAAATACACTATTACCGTAAACAAAAAGGACATACTTTAAAGTCCCTAGCTGATGAAGCAGGTGTTACACCGTCGCTTTTAAGCCAAATTGAAAAAGGAAGTGCGAATCCTTCCATTAACACATTAAAGCTCATTTCTTCAGCCCTCAGTGTACCTTTATTTAACTTCTTCATTGAAGATATGGCTATTGAGAAATTGGTTGTTAGAGCTAATCAAAGAAAAATCATTACCTTTAGTGATAATAACGACGTACGATACGAACTCTTATCCCCTAACTTAACAGGTGACATAGAATTTGTATTAATGACCATTAATCCTGGCTTTTCTTCATCAGAAGATCAAATTCCACATCGTGGAGAAGAAGTAGCCTATTTAGAAGCAGGTCAAGCTGAAGTTTTTATCAATGATAAGTCTATTTTATTAGACGCAGGAGATAGTATAAAAATACCTCCTCATACTAAACATAGATGGATCAATATTGGTACAGAGAGCTTAAGAGTAATATTCGCCTTAACGCCTCCTACATTTTAACCAGCAATTTAATTCTATTTAGTAAGTTGAAAAACCTAGCAACTGTACGTATTTGATATACGTTTAGATGGTAGGTTTTTATAATATCTATATGTTGATATATAAAAACAATCTGATTAACCTTGTTTTCTTTTTGTTGCTTTATAGCACACTCTATTGTAAAATACCTATGGTTATGATAAAAGTAAGTATATTAAAAAGTTTTTATATCCGAATTATACACTGAAACTGTTGAATAGGTCATTCGTTTCAGAAGTGGAGGCACATTATGAACCAGACAAAACTAATTCCTCTGTTGAGTCAAATGGAATCTTTAGCTATTAATAAAATGAATATTAATATGCGCAAAGATACAATCACGTTAAAATTAAAAACCCTTCAAGAAAAAAGAGATGATATTGATATTACTTTTGAAGGTGTTTCTGCTTTTTACTATATTGATGAAAACAAACAAGTCCATTACGATTGGGACCTTAAAGCTACAAATATCAATTCTATTACCTATTACAGTGATGGTATTGGTGAGTTTGCAGCAATCGAGGTTATTGATGGTATTGAAACCGGTCCATTTGCAGTTTCTTATCCAAATTTTGTTTTAGAAATGATGGATAAAACCCTCTTTATTGAAGCACAGTCTGTGAAAATAAACGATAAGAAATTTAAAATGGGATACCCAATGAATTAGACAAATCCATATGAATAACACCTCAATCATTGTGCACATAAGTGTTCAAATGATTGAGGTGTTTTTTTATGCAAAGAATAAAGGGAGTCAATACAATTAAGCTTCTATATAAGCTCCTAAAATTTCACCATAATAAAGGACATGGTAGTCATGATTCGTATATTTTTCTTCTTTAATTCTCGGATCTAGTAAGCTTGGCTCCATAGCTTGCTTATAGACCGTTTTACATGCAAAATGTAAATCACATTCTTTAATAAATGGCGTTTCTGAGTGAGGGTTGTCTACTAAAGTTAAACCACACTCTTTAAATTTATCAAAGTCTCGCCCTGACTTTGTCCCACAAAATCCAAGTGCTTCTTTTAACTGCCCTTCAGCCGGCACACTCACCGTAAATTCATTGTTTTGATCTATTAATTCATATGAATGTCGTGAATAACGCACCATTACTGTCAACATTGGTCTATTCCACATAAAACCAATACTTCCCCAAGCAATAGTCATGGTATTTATTTCATCTTTATTTTTTACCGTCAAAAAAGCACCTTTTTGTAACTGCTTTATAAACTGCTCCGAAACTTCATTAAATGATATGTTTTTCAATTTTAAATCCTCCTTAGTATAATGCTTTTATCTTATCACATTACCAATGGTAGCCTAACTCAGAAGACTTAATCTGTACCCGTATAGGTATTATATTTATTAAGCTTTTTACTCCAAAATAAACTTTTAATGATTTCAGCTCTTTTTTCGGGTTATAATAGACTATAGAAATCATTAATCACTTAACAAGTATAAAAACAGAGATATAAAGGGGATGATCTTTTGGAATCATTGATTACGTTCACAGTAAAAGATTTTGGATTTGCCTTGTTTTGGATAGGTATGGTTGTAGCTATCTGGTACCTTGTTTTAATTTTAAGAAGAGTTTACATAACCGTTAAAGATGTTTCAACTTTAGTTGAAGAACACCGTGAAAACATTGATGCAGTATTAGATGAAGTACCTAAAATAACTAAAAACGTTGAAGAAATTACAACTGAAGTATCTCATGATATACAAGTATTTAGACCAACAGTAGACAACATAGCCGATACGAGCGAGTCTATTACTGACGTAATAAAAGAGAATCAATCTATTACAGATACCATCGCATCAGCATTTAATGTTTTAACAACAGTTAAAAACACATTGGATAAGTTCAATGCTAATATTTCTAAAAATAAGGATGACCTGTAGGTCATCTTTCTTTTGAGTTTATTGTATATAATAAGTATTATAAATGGATAGGTAAAACCTTAGGGTGAAATGTCAAAATCCAATTCATGGTTCATTTTTTACTAATAAATATGAAGTCTCCTAAAAAATAGATATTGACAATAAAAGCCAACATTGCTATTATTTAATTGAGCATATTTTGTCGGATTTTGTCTAAAGGAGGATTTTCAATGAAATCAACAGGTATTGTTAGAAAAGTTGACGAATTAGGTCGTGTTGTTATTCCTATAGAACTCAGAAGAACACTCAGTATTGGCGAAAAAGACGCACTTGAAATCTTTGTAGAAGCTGATACTATTATTCTTAAAAAATATGAACCCGCTTGCATTTTCTGCGGACAAGCAAAAGGTGTTAAAAACCTTAAAGGCAAAAATATTTGTCCAGATTGCTTAGACGAAATGTCAAACATGTAAACATGAAGCTTGTCGAACTTTGTGTTTTCAGTTTGAAATATTTAAATTTCCATCAAAAATAAAACCTCAGGATATAATCCTGAGGTTTTTGTATTTTACAAATCAATGGTTCTTTTATAAACATCTTGTTTAGGCAAATTTCTAAGTTTAGCCACTTTCTTTACAGCTTCTTTTTTAGGCGTTCCTTGCTCCATTTCTTTTAGAACATGTTCTTCGATAGACAATTCTGCCCACTCAAACTGTTGGTCTTTAACATGACCTAATCCTTCAAAAATAAGCACCATTTCACCACGAGGAGACATTTCATCAAAACGTTCCAATACAGATGATATTTTCCCGCGTAATTTTTCTTCATACTTTTTAGTTAGCTCACGTCCTATCATAATGTCAATATCTCCAAGACATTTCATCAGTTCAGTGAGGGTCGTCTCTAAACGATGGGGAGCTTCATATAGTATAAGTGTTCTATCTTCATATTTAAAACTCTCAATCTGCTTTTTTCGATCATTTTTCTTCTTATACAAAAAGCCTTCAAAAACAAATCTTCCTGTAGGCATGCCAGACCCTACCAGTGCTGTAATAGCAGCAGATGCTCCAGGTAATACAACAACTTCTATACCTGCCTTAATACACTCGTAGATGAGTTCTTCGCCAGGATCCGAAATACCTGGCATACCTGCATCAGAAACCAATGCTACATCTTGTCCTTCTTCAATAAGGGATTGAATCTTAGGTCCTTTTTTATACTTATTGTGTTCATGGTAGCTGGTTAATGTATTGTTAATCTCAAAATGATTTAATAATTTGATAGTTTGTCGTGTATCTTCTGCAGCAATTAAATCCACTTCTTTAAGAATGCGCAAAACTCTTAAAGTAATATCCTCCAAATTTCCAATAGGAGTAGGGCAAACATATAAACTTCCATATCCAGACATCTTATTCACGTCCTTTTTCAATAGGGTCAATACTTTGATTTTCATACATAGCTAGGAGCTCTTTTGTATAGCTACCATCTTTATGATAGACAAAAAGGGGTTGCAAATATTTTAACTCTGATCCACTCCCCTTAACACATTTTATAAGTAACATGTTAGGTTTAGCGTCACTATAAGGGTGAACGAACTGAATCAATTTAGGTTCTAATTTAAATTTTCGGCATGTGCACATAATATCCACTAATCTGTGAGGTCTATGGACCATATACATGACTCCACCTGGCTTTAATAAGCGTGCCGATGATTGAATAACATCTTCCAAAGTACAATGTATTTCATGTCTTGAAACAGCTTTAGATGAACCTGGATTTACGATAGCTCCACCTTTAGCAAAATACGGTGGATTCGATATTACAACATCGACAGTGTTGACCTTCACATGATTCTCAACGTTACAAAGCGTATCGTGGATTATATGAATACGCTCCTCTAAACCATTGAGCTTCACACTTCTTTGAGCCATGTTAACCACTGATTCTTGTATTTCTATACCTGTTATAGAATGTGCATCAGATTTTCCTGCAACAAGAATAGGAATGATACCTGTACCTGTGCCTAAATCAACTACTTTTGCACCTTTTTTTACACGTGCAAAGTTACTAACTAAAACAGCATCCATACCAAAACAAAAACCAGATGGATTTTGAATAATACGAAGCCCTTTCACTTGTAAATCATCTATTCGCTCCCCTTCTTTCAAAAGGTTTTGCTCAACATGTTCCATAATAACTCCTTGAATCTAATTCATCATAAAACGAAACCCATTTTGACTTTCGACAAAACAGGTATCGGTAATTAATCTTAGTTATTCGTAGTTGGATCTTTCTTTTGCTGATTTTCATTTTTACGTTTATCATGACGTGGTCTATTATTACGCGATTTATCATGACGACCTTTGTCATGGTGGGGTTTACCATGGCGTTTTTTTGAATGTCGTGCTTTTTCAGGTTTACCCTTTTCAGTTTCTTCTTTTTTCTCTTCTTTTTTCTCTTGTTTTTTCTCAGGCTTCTTCTCAGGTTTCTTCTCAGTTTTTCCGCTAGAAGCTTTGTCTTCAGTAGGTTGAGATGCTACTGCATTCTTATCAGCATCTTTAGCGTCAGATTTAGGTTTACCTTTATCATTTTTAGGACCCGGGCGAGATAAACGTCGAATTCTTTCACTCGAAAATACCATTGGCTCGTCTTCTAATTGATGAGACTCGTCTGGATTCTTAGCTTCTCTTACAATCAATTTAACTTTTAATTGCTCTAATAAAACATTTCGATCAATTACTATAGCTTTACCATCAGGGGTCATTACTTTTTCGCCAACCCGTGGCAATACTTTCAATATTTTTTTGTAGGTATCATATTCGTATCTTAAACAACACATCAAACGTCCACAAATACCAGAAATTTTAGTAGGATTTAAAGACAGATTTTGGTCCTTTGCCATCTTTATTGAAACAGGATCGAACTCTCCTAACCAATTGGCACAACAAAGTCCAATACCACACGGACCAATACCATTCATCATTTTAGCTTCGTCACGTACACCTATTTGACGCAGTTCAATACGCGTTCTAAATACAGAAGCTAAATCTTTGACAAGCTCCCTAAAATCAACGCGTCCATCTGCAGTAAAATAAAAAATAACTTTATTGTTATCAAAGGTATATTCAACATCAATTAGTTTCATTTCAAGTTCATGCTTTTCTATTTTTTCTAAACAAATAGAAAATGCTTCATCTTCTTTTAATTTGTTTTCAAGATGTATTTTTTCATCTTCTTCTGTTGCCACACGAAGAACTTTCTTTAAAGGAGAAACGATATCTTCTTCGTCAACCATCTTAATGCCTACAACAACATGACCATATTCAACACCACGCACTGTTTCAACAATTACGTCATTATCTTTTTCTATGGCAATTCCATCTGGATCAAAATAGTATATTTTCCCAGCTTTCTTAAATCTAACGCCAATTACTTCAACCATTTCTAACCTCCTGTAGAGCGATCACCAATGACTCCATGTTTGCGCTCAGGTTTACTTGCTCGCGTATCGCTCGTTTTGCGTTTTCTACTTCTTTAAAACATCTATAGAATTGGATTGTACTCATTTTCTCAACAATATCTTCTAATATCATAATTTTGTCTTGATTCACTAAAAGCTCAGTATTGGCTTTTTCAGATATCAGAATCAAATCTCTAATCCAAAATGTTAACAAATCTAATATTTCCGAGGTTTTTTCTTTACTCTTCTCTAATACAGTTACATATTCGAGTTGTTTTAACTTTTTTCTATTTACAACAGATTCGAACAAGTCTTCTACTAATTT
>Ga0070724_10000744_pt1 | contig 21481 bp, 16 predicted proteins | sample tdDd001_FD_67278 | JGI IMG/M metagenome (GOLD analysis project Ga0070724, IMG submission 67278) | Marine sediment microbial communities from the Atlantic coast under amendment with organic carbon and nitrate - tdDd00.1 | ecosystem: Environmental > Aquatic > Marine > Coastal > Sediment | place... | reverse complement strand
CCCCCTTAGTGGTGCTTGATTGTCTTGCGCTGAGTAAGTCGGCAAATAAACCATCTTGCTCGGCGAGTTGAGTGTAGTGACCCGATTGTACGATTTGGCCGTCGGCCATCACCAGTATTTGGTCAATGCTTTGTAATGCATCGAGCTGGTGGGTGATCATTAGTGCGCTACGATGACGAATTTCATCATTAATGCCTTGCAGTACTAACTTTTCACTGCGGGCATCTAAGCTCGCGGTTGGTTCATCTAATATCCACAATGCGCCGCCTTGCAGTATGGCGCGGGCGAGGGCAAGCCGCTGCGCTTGGCCGACCGACAGGCCGCCAGAGCGGTCACTAATGGCGTAATCTAAACCATGCATGGTGACAAACTCTTGGCTAAATGATTTTTCGAGCGCCGCGTCAAGTTGAGTTTGTGCGATATCTTGTTTGCCTAAGGTGATGTTGTCTTCGATGCTGCCGTGCAGCAGCAGCGGGTTTTGTCCTACCCAGCTGATCTGCGCGCGCCAAGCGGCGAGATCGAGCTGATTGAGCTCAATACCATTGACCAGTAATTGGCCCTGATAGGGAAGAAACCCGAGTAGGGCATTAATCAGTGAGGTTTTACCAGCGCCACTTGGGCCAACGATCGCGCTGTTTTGCTCTGGTGATAACGTGAAGCTAACCGGGCCAACCAGCTTAGAGCCTTCAGGGCTAAACACTTGTAAATCGCGCGCTTCAATAGTGAGCTTGTCTGGGGTAGCGAGCTGTTTGTTACCAGAGGTGACGGCGTCGACCTCGGTTGCGAGAAACTCGACAATGCTTTCTGCTGCGCCCACCGCTTGGGCTTTGGCGTGATAATAGGTGCCAAGATCGCGCAGCGGCTGATAAAACTCCGGCGCTAAGATCAAGATAAATAAGCCAGAAAACAGACTGATGCTTGCACCATAGTAGCCAAAGTTGAGCTCACCAATGTAGCTAAAACCAAAATAGACCGCGGTGATAGCTATCGAGATCGAGGTGAAGAACTCAAGCACGGCGGAAGACAAAAAGGCCACCCGCAGTACTTCCATCGTACGAGTACGAAAAACTTCAGACGCGCCTCGCATCACATCGCGTTCGCTGTTAGCACGGTCAAACAAGCGGATGGTGGTCATAGACTGCAAACGGTCGTAAAAGTGCCCAGATAAGCGCTGTAGGGCTTTAAAGTTGCGGCGGTTGGCATCGGAGGCTTTCATCCCCACCAATGCCATAAAGAGCGGCACAAGTGGTGCGGTAAGCAAGAAGATAAGGCCAGCAGCCCAGTTAACCGGGAATACCGCGACGAGAATCACAAATGGGATCATCACCGACAACGACATCTGTGGTAGGTAACGAGCGAAGAAGTCTTGCATGTCTTCGACTTGCTCGAGCAGCAGGGTTGCCCACGCGCCAGCAGGTTTGCCTTTGATGTAGGCTGGGCCGAGTTGGCGTAGTTTATCTAAGATCAAGCCACGAATATAAACTCGAATTTGTTCGCCGCAGCGATAACCGGCGATTTCACGTCCCCAGGTACAAGCGGCGCGACCAACGACCGCAAGGGCAAGGCCTGCAAAATGGGGTAGCAACAGCTGTTTATCGACATGTTCAATAATGAGTTGATGCAATATGGTGGCGAGAAGCGCTGCTTGAGCGAGCAGAAACAGACTTGATAAGACGCCAAGCCCAACAGCGATCATTAGCCAGCGTTTCGCTCGCTTACTTTGCTGTCGCAGCCACTTATTCAAGGTGCGTTGTTGTTGTTTGTTCATGACTAAAAGGCTTACTTATTAACTTATAATATTTTTAAGAGCCTAGAGTATACAAAAACAAATCCGGCGGGAATACCGCCGGATTTTAAGGTTATGATTTAAAGAGCGAACTTTCGCTTAATTATCATTCAATCCGTCAAGGAATCTTTCCGCATCAAGGGCGGCCATACAGCCTGTGCCCGCAGAAGTGATCGCTTGGCGGTAATTGTTATCCATCACATCCCCAGCAGCAAAAATACCCGCGACGCTAGTTTGAGTCGCGTTGCCTTCAAGGCCCGACTGCACGGTGATGTAGCCGTCTTTCATTTCGAGTTGGCCTTCAAACATTGCCGTATTTGGCTGGTGGCCAATAGCAATGAACACGCCCATAACATTGAGGTCTTCTTTCGCGTCAGATTGCGTATCTTGCAGGCGAATAGCGGTCACGCCCATGTCGTCGCCGAGTACTTCATCTAAAGTGCGGTTAGTGTGTAAAATGATGTTGCCGTTTTCTACTTTATCCATCAGACGCTTCATGAGGATCTTTTCAGCGCGGAAGCCTTCGCGGCGATGCACTAGGTGCACTTCAGCGGCAATGTTCGATAGGTAAAGCGCTTCTTCAACGGCGGTGTTACCGCCGCCGACCACAGCAACCTTTTGATTGCGGTAGAAAAAACCGTCACAAGTTGCACATGCTGATACGCCGCGACCTTTAAAGGCTTCTTCTGACTCTAGGCCTAGGTATTTCGCCGAAGCACCCGTAGAAATGATCAGCGCATCACAGGTGTACTCAGCCGCATCACCTTTTAAACGAAATGGGCGCTGGCTAAAATCAACGCTGTTGATGTGATCGAATAAAATTTCGGTTTCAAAACGCTCAGCGTGTTCCTTCATTCGCTCCATCAGGGCAGGGCCAGTGAGGCCGTGAGCATCACCTGGCCAGTTTTCGACTTCAGTGGTGGTGGTCAGTTGGCCGCCTTGCTGCATCCCTGTAACCAGTACTGGGTTCAGGTTGGCGCGAGCAGCGTAAACCGCTGCAGTGTAGCCAGCAGGGCCGCTACCAAGGATCAAAAGATTGCTGTGCTTAGCGTCGCTCATTAAAACTCCGAAATTCGATATAGAATAATTACCTGGGTGATTGTAGAAAATAGTGGTGGCGAAGAAAAGCAATAACAAGGGGTGGAGTACGAATAAATAGTTATAGATTAGAATAAAAAAGCTGGCCATTTGGCCAGCTTAGAGATGAACGGTGATCTATTGGTCAGTTTACTGGTTCACGATGTTTTCTACGTCAAAAGTAATGCCGTTGTCGGTAACATCATAAGCTAGGCTGCCACGCAGTTCGTTATTGATAAATGGTTCAAGCTCCTCAGGAACCGGTTCACCTGCTTGCTCCATCATCGTTATCACCGGTGAAAACAGTTTTTTGTAATCGATCAGTATGTTGGTGATGCCGTTTTTCTCAAGCGGTTTATCCATCAACTCAGAACTAAACTCACCGGATTTCTCACCAGTATAGATGGTTAGGTGCTGCCCTTTTGTGGCCGCATAAACCGTTCCTACCTCGCCAACCATGCCAGAAAACTCTTCTGGTAGCGCAACCGGTGTCCCGTCGCTTGGCAATTGGATAGAGGCTAACTCTGGCATCATCATGGCGGCATTTTGAACCAAGGCGCTAGGGTTATCTGCCGACACGGTGATCGCAGCATCTAATTGGGTGAGTTCTTCCGCGTAGTCGCCCATTGCCATCTGGTAGTCAAATAAGGTGAAGCTGATCCCTTTTAATCCATTCACAAACCCAGAGGCCATCCCCACCATCATGGCCGGATTGGCTTGGGTGAGTTGCTGCTGAAACTCAGCAAGCGGTTGGCACTGATACTGTACCGACTGTAGGTCGGTTAAGATTTGGGTGACCGCCGGTGTCAGTTGATTAATATCAATCCCCATGCCGACGAACAGGGCGCTGTTTTTCACATTCTGGCTTTGTGGAATGAAGCCGCGTAGTGATTTTAGTGCGCTAAGGATCACGTTGTTGTTACTTTCAATGACGACGTTTCCGGTAACCGCGCCTGTCGCTTGGAAGCTACCACCTGCGATGGTTCTCGGCCAGTTTGCCGCGATAGATTGGATATCGTTTTGACACTCTAGGGTTTGCATCTCTGCAAACGGGTTCGTTGGCTCCTCGGCGCTTAACTTGGTTAATTGCTTCGCAATTAAGTTACCGTCTTGGGTGGTGAAGCCCGTCGCCAGTTGCTGATGGTCAATATAGCTAATTTGCTGATCGGCCATTTGACTGTATTTGGTTTGTACCTGCTCAAGAATGTTCGATGAAGCGACAGAATGAGCCGGTTTTTTGAGGCCCAATGCCATTTCTAGCGGGTTGGCGTCTTTTAGGCGGTCGATATTGACGGTGAAGGTGGCAAAGCCATCGGTAATACCAATAATGAACTCGAGTTCTGTTTGGCCGTTTTCTTCAACGATAGGGTAACGACGGTAGTTAGTTTTACCAATGTTACCAGCGATATGAGTAAATTCGCTGTCGGCTTCTAACTGGTCGATGGTAGACCAGAATGCCGCTGGATTTGCCACTTCCATTTTTAATACCGGAACAATACCTAAGGTATAAGCGTAGTTATTGAGCATATCGGCGGTGCCAAAGGTGGCCTTAAATTGCTCTGGGCTTTGCGTCGCTTTGAGAAAAGCATCATAGAACGCGTAAAAGAACTTTTCTTTGCTGGTTATGTTCGCCGGATCGGTTTCAATCATTACCATGAGTTCATCTTGGCTTGGCAACTCAGAGATAGAAGCAAGATAATGCTCAAGTGGAATAGGCGTCATCTGTGCTGCCAATACCGCCGTATCCGCAGGGATCTGTTCAAGAATGGAAGCGCTGGTTGCACTTTGGTTTTGTACGTAGAAATAACCACCCGCACCGATTGCAACAACACCTGCTGCGATAAGCATTTTATTCACTAGCCTAGTCCTTTTATAAATATTTGTATTCGAGCATAGTGGCTAACCGCTGCTATAACAACGGCTTGAAAGCGATTCAGGCGAGTTTGTCACTGTCTTAAGACTTACTTCACATTGTTTATCCGGCTTTGCTAATCAAGAGCTCGCTGGATAGATAAATGAAAAAGGCAGTCTATAAAATAGCCTGCCTTTGGAGAGGGGGGGACTTTAAAGCGTGGTCGCCTAATCGTGTTCGCAGCTTATTTCATAAGAGGTGAATTTACGGATGTTAATCACGCCACTATCTAGTAGCAGGTACTGCCCTTTAATGCCTTGTAATACGCCGCTGACTTCGTTGTTTTTGTCAAAATTGTGAGAAACAATTTTGCTCGGGTGCACATCAACCGGGTAGTGGATATCGGTAATGGCGCTATCTGCTAACTCAATCGCATCATCACCGTAGCGAGATCGAATGTCAGCGATGGCATCGGCCAGTGAAGGAAGCAGGTCGGCAAATAGGGCCTTAAGGGCCAGAGGTTCCCCATCTTGTTTGAGTAACGTGCGCCAGTTGGTTTTATCTGACATCTGTTTGGCGATTTCTATTTCAATTAACCCTGAGATGTGGCGGTTTTTCACTTTGAAAATAGGCAGCCCTTGCGTGGCACCTTGGTCTATCCAGCGGGTAGGAATTTGAGTATGGCGCGTAATGCCCACTTTTAAACTCGAGGTGTTAGACAGGTAGACATAGTGGTCGACCATGCAGTTTTGCTCGCCCCATTCGGGTTCGCGGCACGTGCCTTTTTCGTAATGACAGGTTTCTGGTTTCAAAATACACATATCACAACTGGCAAGCTTTTTCATACACACAAAGCAGTGGCCTTGAGAGTAGCTTTTCTTAGTTTTCTTACCGCATGAACTGCAGAAAATATTGCCGGTATGGGTAAGAGTAATGGTGCGACCAATCAGGGGATTGAGCGCGATTCGCTTCTCCCCAACAGGAAGAAAATATTGCACGTTATCGCCCAGTTGAGCTTCCATTTTGCGTAACGTACCGATGGTTGGTTGTGACATAGCTGACTCTCTTATTTTATTTAGGCCCAATTATATCAATGAACCTTTGTTCGTGGCTAGCGAGCAATACCAAGGGCTCTACGGCGGAGTGGCAAACAACGCGTGCTAAATGAGCTAAAATAACAAGGTAAACCTTATTGTTGGCAAAACACTCAATTAATCGCCACAAAGTGCAGTCTAGCTCGAAAAATAGGGCTTTTTTTGTGATAATTAATTTGTATTTGCTATTTTATATGGGTGAGCTGGTGTGATCTTGGTTCAATATTTTAGTTAGTGTACTTGGTAAGGAAGTATTGCTGTATGATTTTAAGCCGTAATTTGAGCTTAATGCAGAAGTTTGTTTTAGCTTTGCTCCTAACGACTATCGTTGTGGTCGGTCTTTACTTGAAATACGGTCAGGCAAAAAGCTTCATTCTTAAGCCGACTGACTATGGCTTCGTACCTACTGACGACAGGCAAGAGGGCGGGGCTTCGATCTCTAGCTTGGCAGCGCTGGAAGAGAGCGTCGAAGTCAATTGTGAGCTTAAAGCGAGCGACTACCCGTGGCCTTACTGTTCCTTTTCCGTCTACTTTGATCAAGACCATAGCAAAGGTTTTGATTTCTCGAATATTCACACGTTGTATCTCGATATCGATTATAAAACCTTACAGCCAAATCCCAGGCTTAGGATCTACTTAAGAAATTTCAACCCAGCTTATTCAACCTTAGATAACGAGTACACCATCAAATATAACGGCCTTGAATACGCACCAGGGAATGGCAATGGTGAAATCGCGATTCCACTCAAAAATTTCCAAGTGATGACGTGGTGGTTGTCGGACTTAAGTATTCCCATCAAACACGCCGGCCCAGAGTTTAGCAATGTGGTCTTTTTTGAGGTGGCGACGGGATCGGGGGCCAAAATTGGCCCACATGAATTAGTGGTCAACAGTATTCGTTTTGAAGGCAGTTATGTGGATGGTGAAAGCTTACTATTTGCTTTGTTGGTTTCGTGGATCGTGCTTGGCATTTTTTATACCGTCGAAGAGACGAAACGTTCCCAAAAGAAAATCGCACGGGCCAACGCGCGTCAAATTCACTTGCAAGCGGTCAACGACAGTTTGCGGCTACAAAACCATGAATTCTCCGAAATGGCACAACGAGATGCATTAACGGGGGCGAGAAATCGTCACTCAGTACGCAGTTGGCTCGACAGCATGACCAAAAGCGCCCGTTGGAACGACGACCGTTTTTCTATGATTTATCTAGATATTGACCACTTCAAAAACGTTAACGATACATTTGGCCATCAGGTCGGTGACGATATCCTACGCGAGTTCGTTATGATCGTGACAGCTTCTATCCAGCCCGACGATCATTTGGTGCGTTGGGGCGGGGAAGAGTTTATTGTTTTTTGCCCGCACACTTCACTGCTTGAGGCTAAGGCGCTGGCGGAAAAAACGCTTGTTAATGTTAAACGCCATATCTGGGTTCACGGCGAGGAACTCACCTGCAGCGCTGGGGTGGCAGAAATGGGTGAAGAGCGGGTGACCGAAACCATTGCTCGAGCCGATGAAGCGTTGTATGCGGCCAAACAAAATGGCCGAGATAGAGTAGAAGTTAACTTCGGCCTTGTGGTTAACCCCGAGTCCAAAGAAGCTTGAATACTCGCAATCAGCAAAGGTGTGTCAGTCGTTCGGCGAAAAAGGCGAAAATGATAACAGGTTAGCTGTCTAAAATGGGTTCTTTGGGGCCGAGGTATTTAGGTTGTTTATCTAAGATATACAAATCGAGCAACGCTTTGGCGCGGGCGAACACTTCGCGAAAGCGAACATACAGCCCCGCTTTTCCTGTCGGCCCAGGTACCGCTAAACAGACGGCGTCGATATTGTGATAATTGGCAATATACAGCGCCCGCTCACAGTGAAACGCTTGGGTGATGATGACGAAGTTATCGGCATCAAAGATCTCTTTGGCGCGGATCACCGAGTCGAGAGTTCGAAAACCCGCGTAGTCGAGGTGTATCGCTTGTTCTGGAATCGCTTCTTTTAGCAAATCTCGTTTCATCGTCCATGGCTCGTTATAAGAGCGATGGGCGTTATCGCCACTGAGCAAAAAGAACTTCACCTTATCCGCTTCATAGAGGTCGATAGCAGCTTTGATCCGATGGCTATAATAGGTATTGAGAGTACGACCGATGTATTTACTGGTGCCTAATACCAGTGCCACATCGTGAGGAGGGAGTTGCTCGATATCTTGATATACTTGCGTTTCGGTTTGTAGGCTTATCCAGCGATCCATAGCAAACAGCAACAGAGATATTCCCACACACGCAGCCAATAGCAGCAGCGCCAACTGCTTCCCTTTTTTGCGTATCAATTTAAGCGGAAATCTTATTTGCATAGCTTTAAAGCCATCCTTCTCTTTTAAACTTGGCGGTGCTTTTGCGCCCATAAACCGATAATAAGAAACCAAGTGAGCAAACCAATGGCCAGCATATCATGGCTGACGCCACGCAGGGCTTGGCTAAGTAGTGGTGAAGCTTTCACAATTAGTAAACCAAAGCCAAAAGCGTTGATCAGGATAAAAATCAGTGTGCGTAAAATAAAGTGTTGCCCGGCAAGCGTGCGCCTAAGCAAGCGGTTAATATCTGCGCCAAACACCACTAAGCCACAAGCGATCACCGCGGTCGCGATTTCGTTTAAATAGGGCGTTAAATAACCGCCTAAACTGCTAAAGAGAGATAACATTGCTGCTAGGGCTTCCATGACCACAATAAATTGAATAAGTCTTTATAATACAAAAAAGAAAAGCCCCATAGGGGCTTTTTGTCATAAAATTGCTAATTAAATTAGAAAGCTGTGCGCTTGTAACGGCGATACACAGGTTGCCAGAAGTACTGATCGATCGCGCTATCGAGTGCTTCATCGGTAATTTGCAACGCGACCCCTTGCTCCATCGCTTTTTTCGCTACGGCGACCGCAATGCGTTTAGAAACAAGATGGATCTCTTCGAGTGGTGGCAGTAGGGCACCAGCGCTGTTTTTCGCCATTGGTGAACATTCTGCCAGCGCTCGGCTTGACTCCATGAGCATTTCGTCAGTCACGCGCGAAGCCGATACCGCTAACACGCCAAGGCCAATACCCGGGAAAATGTAACTGTTATTACACTGTGCGATAGGGTAACGTTTATCATTGTGTACAACAGGGTCAAACGGGCTGCCTGTTGCGACGAGTGCGTTGCCATCGGTCCAACGGATGATGTCGTTTGGCGTGGCTTCTACGCGGCTGGTTGGGTTAGAAAGAGGGAACACAATAGGACGCTCGCAGTTGGCGTGCATCGCTTGAATAAGCTCTTTGCTAAATAGGCCTGGCGCACCGGATACACCGATCAATACGGTTGGCTTGCCATTTTTCACCACGTCAAGCAGCGAAAAGCCCGCTTCTTCGCTTTCGCTTTGCCATGTTTTTAGATTGGCGTTCTTTTGCATTAAACGGCGCTGGAAGTCGAGCAAGTTTTGCATGCCTTCTTGCAGCAAGCCCCAGCGATCTACCATGTAAACTTGGGAGCGAGCCTTCTCGTCAGAAAGACCTTCCGACACCATTTGAGCAATAATCGCTTCCGCGATACCGCAACCTGCAGAGCCCGCGCCAACAAAAGTGATGCGTTGCTCGCTTAGTTTGCTGCCCGCTGCATGACACGCGGCGATAAGCGAACCTACTGCCACCGCAGCTGTGCCTTGAATGTCATCGTTAAAGCAGCAGATACGATCTTTGTAACGCTCAAGCAGTGGCATGGCATTTTTCTGGGCAAAGTCTTCAAACTGGACTAATGCATCTGGCCAGCGGCGTTGCACAGCTTGAATAAAGTCTTCGACAAACGCATCGTATTCAGCACCAGTAATACGCGGATGACGCCAGCCCATGTACATAGGATCGGCAAGACGCTGCGGATTATTAGTACCAACATCCAGAACAATTGGTAGCGTATAAGCTGGGCTAATACCGCCACAAGCCGTATAGAGCGCGAGTTTACCAATAGGGATGCCCATTCCACCAATCCCTTGGTCACCTAAGCCTAAAATACGCTCGCCATCAGTAACCACAATCACTTTTACATTGTGGTTAGCCGCGTTATTAAGCAAATCGTCTATCCGGCTACGATTTGGGTAAGAAATAAATAAGCCACGTCCACGGCGATAGATATTCGAGAAGTTTTCACACGCAGCGCCAACCGTTGGGGTGTAGATGATTGGCATCATCTCGCTGATGTGGTTTTGTACTAAGCGATAAAATAGCGTTTCGTTAGTGTCTTGGATATTGCGCAAGTAAATGTGCTTATCCATGTCGTTCTCGAAATTTTGATACTGCTTGTAAGCGCGATCAACTTGCTCTTGGATCGTTTCGGTGTTTTCTGGCAGAAGGCCTTCTAGATTGAAAGACTTACGTTCAGATGCGGTAAATGCACTGCCTTTGTTCAGTAAAGGCGTACTCATTAACGCAGGACCTGCGTAGGGGATATATAAAGGGCGTTTGTCGTTATTCATGCTTGACTCGGTAGCGGATGGAAAGTCATAACTAAGCTGAAATGATAACGGTTTGGTTATAAGGTTGTAAACCGAATTCAAGGGACAACTGAACGATTTTAAATAAGTTTTTATGACTTTTATGAATGCGCGCATCTTACAGGGTCGGCACGGGGATAAATATCGGTTTGCATTAGCGCTATTGGCATGAAATACGAAGAGTTTTATCTATTCACGTTTAGCCAAGTCGGGACATATTGTATAGTAGCGGCAAGATTGATAAGCGATGTAGTTATGTTACCGATAGATGCCAGTAAAACCGAATTTGATCGACTTATTGCCAAGCACCACCTGGTTGTAGAAGCAGAAACAGGCTCGGGAAAATCGACTCGCCTACCACTATGGGCGTCACGATTTGGCCGAGTGCTAGTGATAGAGCCAAGACGAATCGCGTGTACCTCATTGGCGGAGTTTCTTGCCCAGAGTGAGGGGAGTGATATTGGTGTACAGATCGGCTATGCCATTAAACTGCAATCTCAATATAACCAACACACTCAGGTGGTGTTTGTCACGCCGGGCGTTGCGCTAAGATGGTTTGCCGACAACCAATTGGCAGATTTTGATATTGTGATGGTCGATGAGTTTCATGAGCGGCGCTGGGACACCGACTTACTCACCGCCTTACTTAAGCAGCACGATAAGCATCGGCTCATCGTTACTTCGGCAACCTTAGATAGCCAGCGATTGGTCCAATACATAAACGGGCAGCACCTGTTTTCCCCTGGGCGCCGGTTTGATGTTGCCATCGAGTACCGCGCGCGGGAGTCGCATCAACTGCCAGATGCTCGCGGTATTGAGCAGCGAGTGCAAGAAGAAGTTGAACGTCAACGAGCGCTTACCGATGGCGATATTCTGGTGTTTCTACCTGGCCGTAAAGAGATCCAACTGTGTCAGAGTAAATTGGCTAGCCTTGAAGGGATCTTAGTTGCGCCGCTGCATGCTTCGGTATCGGACTCACAGCGCCACCTAGCGCTAAACCAGCAAAGTATGCAAAAGGTGGTACTCGCGACCAATGTGGCAGAGACATCACTCACCATCCCTAATATTACGGTGGTGATTGACTCGGGTCTTGAACGGCGAACCTTACAACGCAATGGCCGAACAGTATTGAGTTTGAAATCCATTTCTAAAGCCAGCGCAAAGCAAAGGACAGGGCGGGCAGGGCGAGTGAGAAACGGTACCTGCGTGCGACTATTTGGCGCCCATGCGCCGCTAGAAGCCATGACTCCTCCAGAGTTGCAGCGCGAAGAGCTGACCGAACCTATGTTAGCAGCAGCTTGCTGTGAACATCGTTTGCTCGACTTGGACTTTTTAGACACCTTACCGAGCAAATCGGTGGAGTCTGCCACGACGTTATTGCAAACCATGCAAGCGATCGATGAACAAGGCAAGGTGACCGATCACGGCCGAGTGCTTTATCCACTGCCGATCGACGCGCTCTATGCCGATTTATTAACCCGTCTACCCTCCCGAGCCTTAAAAGAAGCCATGGTCGACCTTAGCGCGGCGCTTTGCGTGCCCGCTCGGTTATATAAATTGCCAAGTGGGGAGGAAAAGCGCGAAGCCATCGATAAGTGGGAGCCAAGCCACTGCGATGCCATGACCTTAATTAAGTTGGTTCGGGGAGACAGCGTCGATGCACTCTCCACTGAGCCGAGTGCAGTTGAAGAAGCGGCTAGGCTCGCTGAGCAAATGCGCGATGCACTCGAACTCCCTGAGCTCTGCGTTGCGTCGCGCTGTAATCAACAGCAACTGGCGAGCGCGATTGCTCGCCTGCACCCCGAGCTTGTTTTTGTGCGCCGAGAAAAACGCAGGCAAGCATTGGGCAATGGCTACAGCGAAGTGACGTGCGCCAAAGAGAGCCGTTTTAGCGACAAAGCTGAAGCGGCAGTAGTACTAGATCAGCACAGCTTACCCGGACGGGGCGTGAAACAAACCCTCAACTTAGCCACGGTCATGATGCCGATAGCGCTGGAAACGTTACTTGAACTTGAGATTGGCGAATGGCAGCAGGGCAAAACGGTGTTTGAGAAAGACCAAGCTTTATCTCAACTGGAATGCACTTACGCGGGACGAGTCATTGCGCGCAAGCAGCAGCAAGCGTCGGGCTGCCAAGCGATTATCGATGCTCTATTACAACAAAAAATTTGGCCAGGATTTGCCCTCTCGCGGCAACAAGACATTCAAGCGTGGCAGCTTTATGTTGCCCTCGGGTTAGATGATGGCCAAACAGCGCAAGCGGAGTTAACTTTTGAATCATGGATGACAGAGCAGTTAGAGGCGCTAGAGCTAGAGGAGCTTGAAGATCTGGCACTGTTTGAAGCGCAAGATTTCGATTTTGACGGCATTCCATATTGGCAGCGTGAAGAGTTTGATAGCACCTATCCAAGGCATTTGCACTTAGGTGACTTAAATCTCGATGTTGAATACTTTCCGAGCCAAAAACTGGTTCAGGTAGTGCATCACTCTGGGCTGCGTAAAGGCGACCCGAAAAGGTGGGAGTTGCCAAAGTGGACGGGCTGGCGAATTCAATATCGCAAAGCCAGTCGAGTGATTAATATCAAATAGTTGGCGTATAAATTGCACGGTTTTATTGATAAATAGTATGGTGTTCAGCAAGGTAGAGGTCGGTCTCTCTCCTTACTGAACAGCCACAACCGGAGCAGTATTCCCTATGAATAAATACGTATGGTTCGCTTTATTAGCCGCCCCTTGGGTACAGGGAAAGAGCTTAAGTACCATTTCTAGTTATGATGATACCTATGTGCTTGCCAGTTACACCAGTGATATCAATAAAGATCCCTACATTGCTGGTGGATTTGAAGGGGCGGAAGATCTGCAGCCTTTTGAAGCTAAGTTTCAGTTTTCTTTTTCAGTGCCACTATTTCAAATAACACCTAGTTCCTCAATTGTGGCCGCTTATACTCAGAAGTCGCTGTGGCAAGTGACTAATAATCAGATCTCATCGCCGTTTCGCGAAACTAATTACCGGCCCCAAATCTATTTCATGTACCGACCGGATCTGTTTTTTCTCAACAATATCGAGATCGGGCATAAGCACGAATCCAACGGACAAACCGCCACCATGTCTCGTAGCTGGGATAGAGCTTATATCGCCCTAGAGCTATTAGATGGCCCGTTAGAGTATGGCTTGCATGCTTGGAGTGTGTTTGGCCGCACTGGAGAAAACCCCGATATTATGGATTACTACGCGCCTTGGGAAGCATGGGCCAAAATATACACCCCAGTTGGCGTGTTCAATACCAAAGGCTTTTACAACTTTGATACCCAGCGCAGCGGGATAGAAATGGGTTATACCTTTTACTTTAACGAACTTATCGGGATTTACGCTCAGCTTTATCACGGATACGGGGAAACCCTAATTGAATACAACCATAGTCACACCCGTTTTGGCCTTGGCTTGAAGTTGGTGAATTGGCAGTAGAGCTGCGAAGTGCTAAGAGCGAAGTGCTAAAAGCGAAGTGGTAAGGGCGAAGTGGTAAGGGCGAAGTGATAAAAGGCAGAAGCTTTGATTGGAGGGGGGGCAGGGGAGTTCGTGGGGGAGAATGAGCGAGGTTTTTAATTTCATTAGCAAATATAATCATAGCGTTTTCAACAATGTTCATACCCTGTTAAAAAATTGGTTTGGTTATTTCCTTTACATTGGTTTTATCGGCATAAAAGACCATTGTCTTATATCGTATTGATATATAGCTGGGCATGGTCAATAGTAGTTAGGTCTTATGAAAAGTTTTCAGCAAACGAATGGCTGGCGCTTTTTATAAAACAAAGACCGTCACCTTTAACTGGATATTACAGGATATAAAAACACACCAGTTAAGCGTGATGAAACGTCCAAAGCCTAATAATAAAAAACAAACGGGCTTATAGTGACTTAAAGTGTCGGGGGGCAATATGGAAGATCAGCATTCAACAGATATCGTTTTCGATTACACCACATTTCTAGGCGCAACGTGCCGTAAGAAATGGACGTTTTTAGAAGCACTTCAATCGTTCGCGCCAGTGTTTGGTATGGTATGGAAAGAGAGCGTTAGCGATCTGATGACACCAGAAGACAAATTGTGGGAACAAGCATTAACAACGCTGTCTGCTCAGATCAGTGATGAGGCTAACTTAGTTCGCTTGGTAGGGCTTGCAAGGGTGCAAGGGATCCAGCGGCTGACATTAAAGATGCCTTATGAGTTGGATAGCGATCAGCGCAATACCATAGGCCAGCGAAGCCAGTCGGTTATCACTGAGCTTGAAGGCGACAACTTTGTGATTGAGTTAGTCGACTAATGAGTAAGAGATGAAAAAAGGAGGCTTAGCCTCCTTTTTGCGTTTTACAGCGCGCGTATTCAATCAACCGAAGTTAGTTAATCAATTAGGCCGTAATCACGGCTCAACACTTCGATGATTTCTGCTTTCGGGTTGGCGCTTAGATTTATCTTGTTACCTGTGATCTTCTCAGCGATTTTAGTGTAGGTATTGGAAATATCCATCAGCGCTTGCTCTGGTAACTCGTTATCACGAGCTAAAGCAAAGCGCTCGTCCATGCGGTCTTTATTAAGCAGAATGTCGGGATCTGGGAAGTAGTTAAGCAGGAATTGGCGGAAGCCCTCTTTTGAGTTCTCGACAATATTACCCGCTTGATATTCGCTGTTATCCCAGATACGAGATGAATCTGGGGTGCCCACTTCATCCATATAGATAAGTTTTTCGTTGCCTTTCGCATCGTTCACATAACCAAATTCAAACTTGGTATCGACAAAAATCTGATCAACTTTTGCTAATGCGTCGCTAATAACTTCAAAGCCTTGTTTTAATAGCTTTTCGTAGTGTGGGATGTCTTCAGCCTTTGAAAAGTTAAAAGCGGCGAAGTTGTTTTCGATGTCTTGGCGAGTAATATTAACGTCGTCGACCTCTGGCACGCCTTCAATCCCTTTTAAAATACCTTTGGTAGAAGGGGTCACCAGTAGCTCGGGCAGCACTTTGTCTTTCTCTAGCCCTTCAGGCATTTCAATACCGCAGAACTCGCGTTCACCATTGGCGTACGCACGCCACATCGAGCCTGTGATGTATTTACGACAAATTGCTTCGATCATCACTGGCTTGGCTTTTTGCACGATCCAAACAAATGGATGAGGGATGTCTAGAATATGGCTATCGGCAAGCCCATTATCTTGAAACAGCTTAAACCAGTGGTTAGAAATAGCATTTAGCGCAGCACCTTTACCTGGAACCCCATTTAAGCCACCTTCAGCACGCCAGATACAGTCGAATGCAGAGATTCGGTCACTAATAACCATAATGGCAAGTGGCGCATCAGCAGCTACATCATAGCCTTTCTCTTTGATAAGGCGTTGGCTATCGGCTTGTGTTAACCAGTAAACAGAGCGAACTTTGCCACTGTGAACAGGTTTATCGGTACGGATTGGGAGATCATCATTTACTGCGAGTACTTGATCGGCGAGGCTCATTGCGACATTCCTATCTAAAATCAAACGTCAAAAAGAGAAACATACCAATAGATATGTTTGTGATGTTGCGCATGATACCAGAACTTGAGCGCTCTGCCACACAAAAAGCAAACGTTTGCCTGCATTGCTGGCGAATTGATGGATTTGTTAGCAGGCGTCACAGGTTCAAGCCAATGCCGCTTGAACCTGTTCAATATTAATGAAAACGCTTTGATGCAGAGGTTAGGTATAGCTCGCAACTCGCATCAACAAAGAAAACCTCACAGCCTAACTGTTTGCCACGTTGCTGCAGGTGCTTTTGATCAATCGCAGAGATGGCACTGCTCGCGACAATGGCGCTCGCCGTTCCGGCTTGAAGGGCTTTAAGCACCAACTCTTTTTCGCTCAACTGGCGAGATGCTTGCATTTGCACAACATGCTTGGTGGTGAAATTAAGCTGTTGCAGCCGCGTCGCTTTTGGTCTTGGGCATTCGGCAGTAAACAGTATCCACTTTGGTCGGTGAGACAGTTTGGCTAACTGCGGCGAAATTGGCTCTGCAGGCAGGGTAGCTGTGCTTGAGCGTTTTGCAAGCAAGGTTGTGCTAGCAAAGCTTTGGCGTAGTTGCGTGTCACGACGAGTAGTGAGTGGGTACATAGTTACTGTTCCTTTATACATACTGTATGGATTAACAGTAATATTGATTTGGTCATTTAGCAAGCATTTTTTTGTTTGTTAAATCACAGTTTATTATGTGTGATTGTAGCTTGTTGATTTTTAGTGGATTTATTGACTGTGTTTTATGACCAGACTCGCAAGAGGGAGGGGAGAAAAATAACTGGGATGGCAAAATGCTAGCCGAAACTAGCATTTTTGAACTGTTTATACAGTGGTTTTACTGTGTAGACAGGGCTCGCTTTTTAAAGTTGCTAAAAAGGACTGGCCGTATTCGGGGTTGGTTGCTGAGAAAAAGTCGCAAGCACTGGCTCCGACATCTGCTAGTGTTTGGCGAAGTCCGATTGATTTTTTAACCAATGCTGGCTGATAAATAAGCAGTGGTACTTGCTCGCGGGTGTGTTTGGTATGGCCGATAAACGGATCGTTGCCATGGTCCGCCATTACAATCAGCAGATCTTGCTGGGTCATTTTATCCATCACCGCCTGCAGGCCTCGGTCGGCGCGCTCCAAAATGCGCCAGTACATGCGAGGGTCTTGTTGGTGACCAGAGAGATCGGTTTCTTGCACGTTGGCACAAAAGAACCCGGTTTTATGTTGGTTAAGATCGCTGAGTAGTAGTTGAAACACTCGCTCGGTGTCCACCACGGATGTATATGAAACGCCACTGCGATTTTGTACGATATCCGCGACTTTGCCATACAAGTAAGTGTTGATATCGTGTTGTTTGAGTAAATAGGGGGCTTGAGTTGTTTCGTCGACACCATAACCGAGATGGATCACTTTAAAACGGTTCTCATATACCCCTGTGTCAGGTGTATTGACGCCGATATAGGTTGCGAGCCCTTCGCTATTACCTTTCACTTCGAGTGCATCAATCAACTTCTGACTGGAACCAATATGGCCACCAAAAACAATATTGCGACCCACTTGATTGACTGAGCGTACCCACCTTCCCATCTGTTCTAACTCATTAAAGCTGATGGCGTCGAGATTGGCAGATAAATTATAGACTTGGCCAAGATCTGCCTCGAGGTTGTCCGCAATGACGACCGCATTGTTGACGTATAGGGCCGCAAGATCTTGGCGGTACACCCGCTCAACGTGGTAGTGATGCGAGCGCAAGATGGTTTCAATTGCGTCGATGGAACGATTGAAGGGCACGCGTAATGGTGACTTAGGCCGAGTCCCCATTATCTCCTGATGGCCCATAAAGGTGTCTCCTCCCTCATGAGCTAAAAGGGCGATTCCTACATTGGCATAGCTTGACGGCTGCATAATTGATTGAGTTGCTGGGAGCAAATTAATCAACCCGAGTCTTTCTAAGCTAGGCAATCGCTTGAGCGGAAAATGATTGAGTAATTTGGACGCGGTATTAGCACCTATATCTTGTGGCCGAACTTTGGCTACGTCCTCCATCGCGCCAATACCAAACCCGTCGAGAACCACGATGATAAACCTACTCATTCGACACCTCGTTTCCTAGTGCGTCAAACAAGGCCATCAAATGGGGGGCATCAGATTGAACTTCCTTCACTAAAGCCACATCACTGCGTGTGACGAAAACTTGCGAGCGAAATGCCATTACGACCGCAGCACCAATGGGATATTCACCGTCGAGCTTTAGGTGATAGTCGATGCTTGATTCGTCATCGTTGGTTATCGTGCTGTATTTCGGACTGAAGTTAGTGCCGGGTGTTCGCGGCAGAACAAGGGCATTGGTTAAGTTGCCTCGTCGGTAATATCCGCCGCCAAAACAATAGCTGTGCCCCTTGAAGTGGTGAGAGATCTCGCTGATGTAGAGCATCGCGAGGTTCTCGGTTTGGCTACCATCGCAGTTATTTGGCGTCGTTCCCGTTAGCGCATGGCCAGGTTCGGCATGGGTAGCCTTATTTCTTGCGAGTTCTGGCAAGGTTGCGCAGCAAGTAAAAGAAGGCATGTTGACTTGTTCAACGGTATGGCCAAGCCCTAAAAGGGCATGATGTGCAGCCTGCATTGTGGTTACATTGTGCGTTGCCTTAGGTAAACCGTCTTTTAGTAGCATACAAGGAAAATGAGTAATGCCTGCAATTCGTACATTGGGCAGTTGCTCTATTTGTGCGCATACATGATCAAGTTCGTGCAGGGCAAAGCCAGACTCTTGATTGATATAGAGCTCGTCTTGATCTTGATAGAACTTAAGCAGTAGGTCCTGTGTGATACCAAGTTGGCTGGCCGCCTGCGAAACTGATTTGGCTTTCTCAATGCAGGTTACCGTCATCACCTCGGGGCGGGCTCGCTTAATGGTGCTGAGTAGCATGGATTCAGGCAGTTGCACTAAGTGGCCGACATGGGCGACAGGAATGCCGTGGCGCTGAAAAAAGCGTGCTTCTTTGAAGTCGACACAAACTATGCCTGCGTAACCCAATTGCTCGACGAGGATCTTAGCCAACAAGGGGTTACGGCCAAATTGCTTGGTCATGCCATATAGCTTGATATTGTGTTTGTCAGCTTGGCGTTTGATCTGCTTAGCATTGTCGATAAAGGCATCCACATCAATCACGTAACTGTCAGGCAAAATTTTACCCTGAGACAACAAAGCCACACTGGCTTCAATCAGCTTAGGGTTACGTTTAACTAACGCATTTAAAAACATAACGACGTCTCATTTAAAAGTGCGCCAACTCCGTTAGGGGGAGGGAGTGAGAGCTGGCGCAGAACAAAGATTACAGGCTAAAAAGTCCCACCACGAACAGCACATTTAGAATAATGCCGGTAAGGATCGCCGCGACGGCTGGTGCGGCAATCTTGAGAATGGGTCTGCCTAATACTTCGTTTAAGAAGTACAAGATAGCGAAGATGGTAAAACCTGTGGTTGAACCCATTTTCATCACCGCTAATACACCGCCGATCAATAGTGCAAACTCCATCAAGGTGTTCATTGAATTTCGTATGTTGTCTGATGCGTTACGGATGGAAGGGAAGTGCTCAAGTACGCGGCCCACACTACGCAGAAGCATGACTTCAATGCAAATAGTGATAGCACCCAGTACCGCAGCGACGGGAATATTTGGCGATAGGTAGCCAACCACGAAGACAAACGTCATACCGACGACACCATATACCCCGGTAGCCAGTGCGGTGGTGGCGATGAGCGGAATAAAGCCAAGGCCGCGCATAAACTCAGACAAAGCGACTTGTTTGAGTGCCGCGTCTTGTTCGGCGACGTCAGTGATTTTGTAAGCGTCCGCTAAGGAGTAGATCGAGACTTCGGAGCCTGCAAAAATTCCGGCGTTCGATACCGCAGCGATCAAAGCGCCCGTGATGGCCAAAAATGGCAGGTGTTTAACAATGCGCTTGGTGCGTTCGTCGAAAATGCCGTGCATACCAGACATGTCGGGCGGGGAGATCCCAGCCGCTTTGTCAGCCAAGTCTTTGCGGATGGCAATAATGATCAGCATCAGCATGCCAATGAAAATCTGGATGGATTCTGGATAAATACCGGTGTATTTGATCACCAATAGACGTGACACCAAGATTACGACGGCGGTCACCGCGCCTGCTCGCCAGCCAAATTGATAGAAAATAGCCAATAGCGGGAAGAGGGCAAAAGCCGACATTACAGGCGTGCCAAGTTCACCGAGAGCGCCAAGTGCATCGACCGGTAGACCAGTTAACACTGCGTTGACCGCAGTTAGCGAGGTAACAACTAACACGCCCCAGGTTGCACCAGCGAGCGCGGCTAAGATCCGACTGCCGATCATGACGCCCAAAATGTCAGTGGGCAAAAAGAGTAGCCAAGGGTTGAGTAAGCCAGTCGATAAGGTAAAGGAGATCCCGACCGAAGCGACAAAGCCGATTGATAGGCCAAAAGCGACGGAACCAGCATCGCGGCGGGTCATATTGCCTTCGAACAATTGTGGCAGTATTGGGCGAATACCATCGTGGAAAACTGCGGCACTCATGTTGGCGATCAACGCTGTCATGGCACACAGTAGTGCAACTAATCCTAAGTTCATGAAGTCCATAATGTTTCCTTACAGGCGGGCCAAAGTAGCGCTGAGCATAGGGATAGCATGTTCGACATGCTCAACTGACAAGCCAAAGGCGACTTTGCCTTGCGAAATAAATTGGTCAATTTCGTTCTGTTTCGCTTGGATAGCGGGTTTGGCGATGGTGCAACTTTTGTCGTAACCGATAATGGCAATCGCCATGGAAAGGGCAGCGCCTGCCCCGGTATTACAGCAGCCAATGTAGTAGTCGAGTTCGCCTGCTTTGACTTTGAGCGCCGCATCCATGTCATTGAGAATGTGCATATCAAAGGTATCTGGAGCCGTTGATTCAATTTGTTGTTTAATTTGTTCACGCTGTAAACCAGCTATGCCGATCTTTTTCATAGTGGTGCCTTTATTATTTAAATACTTGGTAGGGGGTGTGGATCATCATGGCGTCGATTTCCGCTTGGCTGACACCATGGTTTAATAATTCGGGTAGAAAACTGTCGACCAAATAGGCGAATCCGAGCCCGCCGTTGGCTTTTAAGTGAGAGCGCCGGGTGATGTCCATTGAGAGCATCACGCGATCTAAGCAGCCGCGTTGTGAAAGCTGTTGTAGCATGGCTAATCGCTCTGAATCTGGAAAATAGCTGTTCTTGCCGATGGTATCGAACTGGACGTAACAGCCTTGGTCGATAAGCCATTGGATCTCATCAAGGTTACTTTTTAGGTCGCAGTGGCCAATCGTCACGCGTTCTAGATCGACACCGAGTTTTTGCAGTAATATGGCTTGTTGTTTACCGAGCGTACTGAGAGATTGATGAGTCGAAATGGGGCGGCCGGTTTCTAGATGCGCCATCGCGGCAGCGTGAAATACTTTTTGCTCTAACTCGGTAAAGCGACCGTCACTGCTGCCAATTTCGCCAATCACACTGGCTTTAAGCCGACTGCCATCAATGCCAGTGACGATTTCGTTCACCATTTTTTTGGCTAAGGCGCTAGCAGATAAGCGCTCAACCTCTGGTGGAAAGAAGCCATCA
>Ga0070724_10000742_pt1 | contig 21535 bp, 12 predicted proteins | sample tdDd001_FD_67278 | JGI IMG/M metagenome (GOLD analysis project Ga0070724, IMG submission 67278) | Marine sediment microbial communities from the Atlantic coast under amendment with organic carbon and nitrate - tdDd00.1 | ecosystem: Environmental > Aquatic > Marine > Coastal > Sediment | place... | reverse complement strand
ACCGTACGCAGGTTTAATTGCATTGTTATCTTCTCTTGTCATATTATATAGTCCAATTCCAAACGAATTTGCATACCTCGACGGCTCATTTGGTGTGCTCTTTTTTATGTTGTATTTTCTTCATAGAAAAATATCGATAGAAATTAAGATCATGATTACAATCATGGTCCCGATTATTATAGGTGTTTATTCATTTATGGATGGCGGATTTACAAGTGCCTGCATTACTCTGTTTGCTATTGCCAATGTTATAGCAGTACTACTTTTATCGAAACCTAAAAGTATGATGCTTTCAATAGTTACAATTGCTTTCTTATGTCTTTTATGGTTTTGGTCATACTTAGGAGAAAAAGGGCCGAGTATAAATATTGGCTTTGCTAAATGGATCATTCAAATTACAACTTTTGCACTGTATTTATTAATGCAACATAGTATGGTTTATGCCATAAGAATTTACTTACTCGAAATAATTCAGGATTTAGAAGACAGTATTCAACAGACATATGAATTAGCTTATTTTGATCAGTTAACGGGCCTGCCAAACCAATACGAATTTAAATATAATTTGTCAAAATGGATATCTGACAACCATTTACAAGGAACCATGCTATTTTTAAGCGTTAAAAACTTAAGTCTAATTAATACCCTATATGGAGAAGCAGTAGGGGATACAGTATTGTTAAAGATAGCTGAGGTATTTGGAAATTTGAAACGAGAAAACGAACTTTTAGCAAGACTAGGAGGGAATGAGTTTGGATTTTGGCTTGTAGGAACGGATGACATACAAATTAGAATAGACACATTAATAAGTGTTTTTCATGAGCAATTCAAAGTTCCAGATATGTTTCAAAAAATAGAGTTTCATATTGGGTATGCCTTGTTTAATAAAGAAAAGGGTTCTGTATTAGAAACATATAAGAATGGGATTGTTGCCTTAACCTATGCAAAGACGCATCAACTTCCAGATGTGGTTCACTATGATGACTCTCTTGAAGCAACGATTCGATTTGAAGAGTCAATAAAGGAACAGCTTTCTGAGGCCATTAAGAATGACGAATTTATACTCGTATATCAAGAAAAAGTTAATGGAATAACTGGCAAGGTTTTAGGTTTAGAAGCTCTTGCAAGATGGCATAATGAAATTTTAGGAGATATTAAACCTGATGTTTTTATACCAATCATCGAAAAGAATAACTTAGCAATTAGTTTTGGTGAATATATTATTGATAAAGTACTTCAAGACTATGATCAAATACGAGAAAAGTACAAAAGTAATCTATCTGTTTCAATCAATATTTCGCCTTCTCAGTTAATGAGTGATGGGTTTATAGATTATATCGCTGGTATAATAAAAAAATATGAAGTGAACGCAGAAAACATAATCTTAGAAATCACTGAAAATGTTTTGATAGAAGGTATTGATCTTGCCTGTGAAATTGTTGATAGGATAAAGAAAACAGGGGTTAAAGTTTCCTTAGATGATTTTGGTACAGGGTATTCCTCCTTAAATTATTTAACCAAGCTAAGAATAGACGAATTAAAAATTGATAAATCATTTATTTCGGAAATTGGGATAAATAAAATGAATGACAATATTCTTGAAGTACTTGTCAAATTGTCAAAAGACAACGGCTTAGATCTGGTAGTTGAAGGAGTAGAAACAGAAGAACAGCTAAATATTGTCATAGAAATGGGATGTGTAGTTATTCAAGGATATTATTTTTCTAAACCTGAACCTTTATAGTTATGGATTAGTATTTTTTTACGATACTTATTTATTTATGCCAGAAAAAGATTAGACGATACAGTTAATTGAATGCTACAATGAACTGTGACATGTGTAAGCATCAAACGACAGTTTGGTGCTTTTAGATTTTATATATGAAAGGATTTATTATGAGTAAAGTAACATGGAAGGCAGGAACCATGGTTTATCCAGTACCTGCTGCAATGATATCGTGTGGGTCAACTACAGAAAATTATAATATTATAACTGTTGCATGGACGGGTACAATAAACACTTCTCCCGCGATGACTTATGTTTCTATTAGAAAAGACAGACATTCATATGATTTAATTAAAGAATCAGGTGAATTTGTTATTAATCTTACAACTCAGGATCTTGTTAAAGCAACTGATTTTTGTGGTGTTAGGTCAGGTAGAGACATGAATAAATTTGAAGTTACTGGTTTAACACCAGCAAAAGGGACCTATGTAAAAGCACCTCTTATAGCAGAGTCGCCAGTAAACATAGAATGTAAAGTGACAGAAATTAAAGAACTTGGAAGTCATGATATGTTTTTAGCAGAAGTATTGGCTGTTCATGTAGATGACCAGTATATTGACGAGAAGGGTAAGTTTCATTTGGATAAGGCGAAGCCTATTTGTTATAGTCATGGAGCATATTATGGGCTAGGCCATCAGTTAGGAACCTTTGGTTATTCAGTTATGAAGAAAAAAACAAAAAAGCTTAAGGCTAAGAAACATACGAATTATAGAAAAAAGAAAAAAGACTAAACATACTACACTACAGGATGAATGAAAGAAAAGGAAAATAAAATGAATAAAAAAATACTATTGGTAAGTTTATTGATGATTGTTTTTGTGTTAGCAGGGTGTACACAATTTAAAAGTCAAGTTAAGGACTTAAAAGCAGAAACATTTGGATTGGCTAGAGATTTTCATGTTTATGATGATTTTGGGAATAAGACCATGACGGTAAGTGGCAAAAGTACAGATATACAACCGTCTGAAGTAAGTAATGTATTGCTTATTACAATTGACGGTAGTACGTGGCAACATGTGGGTTCATCCATGGTTGTAGTAGAAGACTCGATTAAGAATTTAGTTGATGAGTACGAGTTAAATACAGAAGTTGATACGTCTGACAATCTAAGAACACTTACTTCTTTAGACAGAAATATTAACAAGTTCAAATCCAATTTTACAGGTTTAAAGCGTGTAATTGTTGTTAAGAATCAAGCAGGTGTTATTGTTGGAATCTATGAAGGAAACAATGTGCTTGTAGAAGAAAGTGTACTTCCTAATTCAACTAAGATACTAATTGATAATAAAAGAATGACCATTTATCGATGTGACTTTGAAATATTCGAAGCAGATATGTTGAAGTGAAAAAGTTACTAATAGATAAGTTTTGGAGGCTAGTATTAAATTTGACCTTTCCATATTAGGAAAAGCTTAATTTAATACTAGTTTTTTTAATTTTTAGAGTAAATAAACGAATTCCATTCAAGAATTTGGGTAAAAGAAAATGAGTTGAAAAAATAAACCCAAATTTGGAGGGAAATAATGCAGACTATTTTTAATTTGTTAATGGCATGTAGTGATGTAGCAGAGATGGAACCAGCCGAAAGGTTGTATCAAGAACTAAAAAAAGTAGAAAAAGCATATCAAGAAGAAGGACTAAAAGAACAACTGATTGGTGAACAAGGTCCAATTAATGGAACTGTTGCTATACGTGCAGCAGACGATTCGGTAAATATTTTAGTTGACGTTAAAGATGGCGTATTCAACGTTTCCAAAAACCATGTAGGAGCATTAGGAAAAAATAGTGCAACACTGATCTTTGCTTCTGAACAACAAATTAGAGAGTTTATGCAAGCTGATATAGAGGAAGAGGTTAAGAAATTTCTACGTGCAGAAATGGTTGTAGAAGGGAATCCGGCCCATTTTGTTTATTTCAACTATTTATTGAGCCAAGTGTATTATAAAGAAAAAATCAAAATGATTAATGTTAATATTGATAGAAATGAAAAACTAAAATTTGATCTAGCATCTAAAGCAGGAAAGCCTGATCGTAATATGCGAAAAAATAGGATTGCTGGACGACTCAAGGCAGAAGCCATAGATCCAGGTGTTCACTGGCTTAAAGACCCATATTTATCTGCTTTTACACTCGATGATTTTGATCGTGTAAAGGCATTTAAGCAAGCTTACTTATCTGTCATGCCAGAGATAACATCTGAACAAGGTGAACACTTAACTGATTTTTATGTTCAAAATGGCTATGACATAAATAAACAAACCAACAAACCATGGAATCCAATGGTTAGGTCAGCAGAAGCTTTTAATTACTTGATGACGAAGAAACGGGCCCTTATTAGAGAAAACGACTTATTAGCAGGCACCATGACGCCTAACCCAATCTGTGGATGTATTACACAACCATATACAGTTGGGTGGAAACTTTGGGGCGACTTAAAAACCATTGCAGTTAGAGAAGATGAACCATTTGCAATAAGCCAAGATACGATTGAAATCCTTCATCGTAAAGTGTATCCGTTTTGGATGAATAAACACATTGAGTCTGTTTGGAAGTCAAAGGTAAGTGATGATTCAGACTTTGTTCGTACATTTAACCGAAAATTCTTTATGATTCCATGGGGATTAGTTTCTTTAAACCCAGGGTGCCCAGGTTTAGGAACTGTGGTTCAAAAGGGGCTCGATGGATTAAAGGAAGACATTAATATGAAACTCGAAGAGTTACATATTAAACCTAATGAAGATAGGGAAGAGCAAGAAAATCAAATAAATAGTTTAACAGCTATGAAAATTACGTTAGATGGTATGTCAACCTATGCTAAGCACTTGTCAGAAGAAATCTTAAATCAAGCTAATAAGACATCAGATCTTAAAAGAAAAGATGAATTAATGACTTTGCATGAGATGCTTTCAAGAGTTCCTGATGAACCAGCTCAAACACTTCATGAAGCTTTTCAGGTTATGTGGATCATGTTTATAGGAATAGGATTAGATAGTATGAATGACACCATGTCTGTTGGAAGGCTTGACCAAATTATGCAGCCTTATTTTGAAGCGGATATTGAAAAGCTTCATACAGATGAAGAAAGAGAAACCTATATTAAAGAAGCTATTGAGCTTACAGGTTGTTTTTTTATGAAACTTAACAGTCATCGTATAGCAACTGACACCATGCTTACGTGGCAACATTCAGGAGCGCCTGCTGATACATCAATCGTTGTTGGGGGCGTGACGCCAGATGGTAAGGATGCTGTTAATGACATGTCTTATATCATTTTAAAAGTAACCGAAATGCTATCTACAGATGATCCAGATATGGATGTTAGGTTTATGCCAAATGTTAATAGTCGTACGTTTTTGAAGCGTGTGGCTGAAGTTAACTATATAACCAGTGGAACCCCTTCAGTACACAATGATGCTGCTGTCATTCACGGATGGCAACAAAACAATAAAGACTGGGCTATTGAAGACATACGTAATTGGGCGCCATGTGGGTGTGTTGAACCTGTTATGATGGGCAAACATTTTGCAGCTTCTGCGGACTTAGACAGTAATCTAACAGTACCTCTAGAAATGGCTTTAAATAATGGAAAGCACATTAAGTGGAATCGAACAGCTGGATCTTCTGCTTTGGGACCTGAAACAGGTGAGGTAGACAGTTTTAATACATTTGATGAGTTTTTTGGAGCCTTTAAAAGACAGTTTGAGCATTTGTATGATCATGCTATTATTGACGGCTCATATAAAATACTTGAAACTCAAAAGGAAGTTATGCCTGCTCCATTTTATTCAACCTTATTAGATGGTTGCATACAAAACGGAAAAGGTATGTTAGATGGCGGTGCAAAATATAATACAGCAGGTTCTTCTTTGATTGGACTGTCTGATGTAATAGATTCATTGATCGTTATAAAACAACTCGTATTTGATGAACAAACCCATACTTTTACAGATCTTAAAGAAGCAGTAGATAAGAATTTTGAAGGTGAATTAGGTAGACGTGTTTATGCTGATGCACGGCATCGTGTACAGAAGTTTGGGTCTGGAGATGCCAATGCACGACAGATGGCTGACCGTGTAACGCGAATGATAGGCGATTATCTACACAGTAAAGATAACGGTAGAGGTGGTAAATATATTGCAGGTTATAAAACAACCAGTAATCACACCGTTTTTGGTATGGTATCAGGCGCTTTTCCATCAGGTAGAAGAGCTTTTCAGCCGTTTACTTCCGGTTTAACACCGAGCCCAACAGCTTCTAAAAATTTGCTCGACAATTTGATGGATGTAGCAAGTTTAGATCCAGCAACATGTGAAAATAATTTTGCATTTAATGTGCGACTATCTTTCTCTAAAAATAATACACACGAAGAAAATATAAACCGTATAACACAATACTTAGAAGCCTATTTTAAAGAAGGTGGCATGCAGGTACAATTGAATATGGTGGACTCCGATACCCTTCGCGATGCAATGGCCAATCCTGATGAATATGAAGATTTAATTGTCAGAATCTCAGGCTATACAGGATTCTATACGAAAATGCAACGAGATCTACAACTTGAAGTTATAGGTAGGACTGAGTTTGCACTCTAATCCTTATATTTTCTGTATAAAAGGAAACTCCCATGAGGATGGGCCAGGCATTCGCTCGGTCCTTTTCTTTAAGGGATGCCCACTTAACTGTATATGGTGCCATAATCCAGAAAGTAAAAAATCGGAGCCTGAATTATGGTGGGAAAAAACAAAGTGTATCGGTGATGGTGCTTGCGTTAAAGTGTGTACTCAAAAGGCAAGAAGTGGATGCGCAAATGATACTGTAGATTTAAAGCATTGTACCCAATGCTTCAAATGTGCTCAAGTTTGTCCTACAACAGCTTTAAGTATTATAGGTAAGCAATCTTCGGTACAAGAACTTGTGAAAGATGTGAGCCAATACAAAACTTTTTTTGACGTTTCTGGTGGAGGTGTTACCTTGTCTGGCGGCGAACCTTTATTATATGTAAAATATGTAGGGGAGCTGTTGAAAAAGCTGAAAGCTAATAACATACACACCTTAATTGAAACAGCAGGATTATTTCAATATGAACATGTTGAAAAACTGGTTTTAGAAAACACAGATGTTATTTATTTTGATATTAAATTATTAGATTCAAGTCTGCATGAAAAATACTGTGGCGTAAAAAACCATACAATCCTTGAAAACTTTAAGCAATTGATTAATCATTCTTTGATTACTAACTTAAACGTTTTACCGCGTACGCCCTTGATTCCAGGCATAACCGATACTGAAAGCAATATATATAAAATCATTGAATTGTATACCGAACTTGGAATAAAAGAAGCTGCATTATTGCCTAATAATCCAATGGGATTAAGCAAATCAGAAAGCGTATGTGGATATGTTAACGCCATAAAGGATCCACGTATAAGTACATTTTATGATAATGATAAGTTGCAAGATATAAAGGATATATTTGAAGCACATCACATTAAAATCATCTAAAGCTATCTTTGGGAGGACATATGTTTGATCTAGCAGGATACGAGAAAAACAAATTGATTCATAAAGGGATACACTCTATGGTTTATAGGGGCGTAAGGAAAGTGGATAACAAGCCCGTTGTACTTAAATTCTTGAATCGTAAAGATCAGGAAGAGGCAACCTTAGCTCGTTTTAGACGTGAGTACGTTATGACTAATTCCTTTGAATATAATGGAATCATTGATGTTTATGGACTAGAATCTAATGATTATACACTTTGTATGATCGTTGAAGATTTTGGTGGTGAATCCTTGGACCTGATTATGCCTGCTATGGCATTAACTTTAAATACATTTCTCGAACTTGCTATTTCTCTTGTTGATAGTTTAAGTGTTATACATGCAAGTCATATGATCCATAAAGACATTAATCCTCATAATATTGTGTGGAATGTCGAGACAAAAGAAGTAAAAATTATTGATTTTGGAATATCCACAGAACTTACTAGAGAAAATCTAGAGGTAAGGAACCCTAACGTTTTAGAAGGTACCTTAGCTTATATGTCGCCTGAGCAAACTGGTCGAATGAATAGAAGTCTAGATTATAGAACAGACTTCTATTCGTTAGGCGCAACGTTTTATGAACTTGTTACAGGCAGCAAACCCTTCCAAGTTGACGACCCTATGGGTATGGTACATAGTCATATTGCGTTAGAGCCCCAATTACCTTCTAAATTATCTCAACTAAAAGATATAACTGAAAAGTCACGATCCATTGTCAAAGTACTCTCAAAAATGATTATGAAGCTTATGGCAAAAGGTGCTGAAGATAGGTATCAAAGTACGTTTGGCTTAAAAAAGGATCTAAGTTGGTGCTTGGACCAGTTAAAAGAAAATATAACTGTTAACGATAATGATTTTGAACTTGGTAAACACGACGTGTCAGAACGTTTTCAGATCCCTCAAAAGCTGTATGGTAGAAATAATGAAATAGAAGCAATGGTAGAGAGTTTTAATAGAATTCGGCAAGGATCTAAGGAACTTTTGCTTGTAGCCGGTTATTCGGGCGTTGGTAAATCTGCTTTAGTTAAGGAGATTCATAAACCTGTAGTGGATAGTAGAGGATACTACGTACAAGGAAAATATGATCAATTTAAACGTGACATACCTTATTCAGCTTTTTTGCGTGCTATGTCTGAACTTGTTAAACATATTCTATGTGAGCCTGAAAATAACATTCATTTATGGCGTCAAAGAGTGATGGAACATTTAGGAAGCAATGGGCAGATAGTATTAGAGCTGATTCCAGAAATGGCCCTACTTATAGGAGAACAACCCCCATTAGCAAAGCTAGGTCTTGATGAAACACGTAATCGATTTGTATCAACGATTCAAAATTTCATACGTTCTTTAGGTAATAAAGACAATCCTGTGGTTATTTTTTTAGATGATTTGCAGTGGGCCGATTCAGCTTCATTAAAGCTAATCGAGTTAACCATGACAGATAAACATGTACAGGGCCTTATGGTTATAGGTGCATATAGAGATAATGAGGTTGATTCATCGCATCCTTTAATGGATACTATTAATCGAATCAAAAAAGAGAGAAAACGACTAAACGACGCAGGCGTCGAATTTGAAGGCGAACTCCTTAAGACCATTGCATTAAAACCATTAAAACGTGAATACGTATTACAGTTAACTTCAGAAACCATGTTTAGACCATTAAATGAGATGAATGAGTTTGCTGATTTATGTTACCAAAAGACAGAAGGAAATCCATTTTTCTTGAACCAGCTTCTGAACACATTGTACGAAGCTAAAATAATCGATTTAAATTATGAATTGGGTAGATGGGAATGGGATACTAACCAATTAGCCCAATATCATGTTGCAACAAATGTGGTAGATCTTATGGTTAAAAAAATTACAGATTTACCTGAGAAAACGCAACATATTTTAAAATTGGCTGCTTGTGCAGGAAACCGATTTGATTTAAAAACCTTGTCGATTATTTATAATAAGTCTCTAAAAGAGACAGCAGATGATCTATGGGAGTCATTAAGAGAAGGCTTAATAGAACCACAAGATGATGCATATAAATATATTGGATTAGAAAATGAAAAACACAATGCTTATTTTGCGTTTATTCATGATCGTATTCAACAAGCAGCTTATTCACTTATTGAAGATGAGCAGAAGCAAATTTTACATTTATCTATTGCTCGTCTTATGTTGAATGAAATCGTATCAAATAATGCAGACGTTAATGTTTCAATAACATCCCATTCATTGGATCAAGATGATTCATTATTTGACATGGTGAACCATTTTAATTTGAGTAAAGATCTACTTACGGATTCTAAAGAACAAAGCGTTGTATGTCGTTTAAATCAAATCGCTGGTAAAAAAGCATTACGTTCAAATGCATATCAGTCTGCTGTAAACTTTTTTGAGACTGGATTAGCATTACATGATGAAGCTAATTGGCAAGTGTCGTTTGATGAATCAATGGATCTTTATATTAATGCCATGGAAGCAACTTATTTTGCACTTGATTTTAAACGTATGCTTGCGCTTTCGGAAATAGCTATAAAAAGAGCACGAACACCTCTAGAAGAGGTTCCAATATACGATACTCGGATGAGAGCTTTATCAACACAAGAAAAACTTATAGATGTCCTTGAAACAGGTTCAGAAATACTCAAAAAACTAGGTGTTAGATTACCTTCAAATCCTAATAAGGGACACATTATATTAGAATTTATGAAAACGAAACAAGGCTTAAAAGGCAAAACCATAGAGGATTTATACAATATGCCTATGATGATTGATCTCCATAAAATTGCCATTAGTCGAATACTGACAGGTATGATATCTTCGGCTTATTTTGCTCGTCCAGATTTGTCACCTATTATTAGTATGAAATTGGTACAACTATCGGTTAAGCATGGAAACTATACAAATCCACAAATTTATCCATTCTATGGACTTATGAACCTCGTTATATCAAATGATATTGAATCATGTTATAGCTTTGGCGAACTTGGTGTAAGACTCTCTCAAAAAGAAGGATTTGGCGAATCAAGAGCCCAAACACTTCTTATGTTTTATACCTTTAATCAACATTGGAAAAAACCGTTACACGACTCCATAGGTCTGCTTTACAATGGCTACAGTATAGGTATAGAGAACGGCGATTATGAATATGCTTGTTGGTGCTTACATTGCCCAAGTTATCAAGCGCTCTATTGTGGTCATGATTTAAACCAGTTGTCTGAAGATATGGATTCTTATCGAGAGCGAATGATTCAACTTAAACAAGAAACGGTACTAAATATTTTCACATTGACACAGCAAATGACTGATAATTTGACAGGTAAGAGTGAAAACCCTCAACTGTTAACAGGTAAATATATACAAGAAAAAGATGTCCTAAAATATAAAGATGATAGTAGTGCAAAAACAACCGTTGCCTCTTTTTATGCATGGAAATTTATATTGGATTATATGTTTTATGACCATACAACCTCTGAAAAGCATATAGGTGAATACGAAAAATATGCCGATGCTATGGTAGGTTTATCATGTGTTGTTGTGATTGATTTTTATAAATCTTTAAACAGATTGGCATTATGTGAAAATGCAATGGCTAAGGAAAAAAGGAACCACCTTAAAAAAGTTCGATCAGCTCAAAAGAAAATAAAGAAATGGGCTGAGCATGCACCTGAAAATCACCTTCATAAGTGGCAGCTTGTAGAAGCAGAGCTAAAGCGCGTTGAAGGCAATACGAGTGAAGCTATTGACCTATTCGAAAAAGCGATACAAGGGGCAAAAGACAATGACTATTTGTGGGAATTGGCTTTGGGTCAGGAACTATACGGCAAATTATGGTTAGAACAAGGAAATATAGAATTAGGACATAGATATTTGCAACTTGCTCATGATGTGTATGATTATTGGGGAGCTTATGCAAAGATAGGGCAAATGGAGGCCGTTTATCCATTTTTAGTTGTTGAAGAATCTGAAGAAGACATAACCGACTCTGAACTGAGTTTTGATGAATCCTTATCTTTGGATACGACAGATTCTATTACATCAACAGGGACAACAGCATCTAGCAGACTAGACTTTATTTCGAGTCTGAAAACATTCCAAGCCATTTCTGGTGAAATCAGATTGGAGACGCTTGTAGCAGACATTATGAAATATGTTATCGAAAATGCAGGAGCTGAGAAGGGATTGTTGCTTTTAAAAGATGATAACGAGTGGGTTGTTAGAACAAGTAATGTTGCAGATCGTAATGAATGGAATCATTCTGAGGATAAATTTGTTACAGATGAAGCGGAAGGGTTACAATTTTTAGGTGACAACAACAACTTCTCTTTCTCAAAAGTTATTGTAAAGCTTGTAATCAGAACAAAAGAAGCACTTGTAGTTGATGATGCATCAAATGACAGACTTTATAGCAACGATGATTATATAAAAAAGCTTCAACCAAAGTCTATTCTATGCATGCCTTTAATTAATCAAGGAAAGCTAAATGGGATTTTATACTTAGAAAACAATTTGATTACGGGTGCATTCACACCTGATCGTATTCAAATCCTTAACATGCTTTCTACACAAGCAGCTATATCTATTGAAAATGCAAAATTATATGAAGAGTTAACAAGATCAGAAAATAAATTTAGAAGTATATTCGAAAATGCAGGTGTTGGTATATTCCAGAGTACTCTCGAAGGAAAAATACTGACTGCCAATCCAACTGTTGCAACAATACTAAAATACGACTCACCTGAAGAACTTATAAATAATATGACAAGCTTGAGTGATCAATTATATGTTGACCCTAATGATCGTAGTCTGTTCTTTGACAAAATAAAAGAATGTGAGTACGTTAAAAACTTTGAGTTTAAGGCGTATTGTAAAGACCATAGCATTATTGACTTGTCTATGAATGTCCATGCACAAAAGGACGACAAAGGAAATGTTCTATATTTTGAAGGCATTGTTGAAGATGTTACAGAGAAAAAGCGGGCTGAAGAATATAAGATTGGTAAAGAAGTAGCTGAAGCAGCAACAAAAGCTAAGAGTGATTTCTTAGCCAATATGAGTCATGAAATCCGTACACCTATGAATGCAGTTATTGGCCTTTCAGACCTAGCATTAAGAACACAATTAACACCTAAACAGAGTGATTACTTACGGAAAATCAATAACTCTGCCAAAGGTCTCTTAGGAATTATTAATGACATTTTAGATTATTCAAAAATAGAAGCTGGTAAAATGGTACTCGAAGAGATTCCTTTTAATCTATCTGATATTATGGATAGCGTTTCGACCGTTATTGGTTATAAATCATTTGAAAAAGGCTTAGAGCTCTTATTTAATAGTCAAGGCAATATGCCTAAGAAGCTCATGGGAGACCCTTTAAGGTTAGGTCAAATTTTAATTAACTTGGCTAGTAATGCTGTAAAGTTTACGGATCATGGCGAAATATTAATTGAAACGACTGTTATATCACAACAATCAGATCGTATTAAGCTACGTTTTTCTGTAAAAGACTCAGGCATTGGTATGACTAAAGAACATGTATCGGGTCTATTCCAATCATTCCATCAAGTTGATAAGTCTATATCAAGACGATACGGAGGAACGGGACTAGGTCTAGCGATAACCAAGCAATTAGTTGATTTAATGAATGGCGATATAAGGGTAGAGAGTGAGATTGATAAAGGGACTACATTCTATTTTGAAGTTGATTTTGGAATTGTTGAAATCGCGGAAGTAGATAATCAGTATTTACCTGAGAGCATTCGAGGAATTGACTTGTTGGTTGTAGACGACAATACAACTGCCCGTAATATATTAAAAGAAATGCTAGAGAGTATCAATTTTAATGTTGATATTGCTGCATCAGGTATAGAGGCATTAACAGCTATTGAATTAAAGGAAAAAGAACAGAAGAACTATGATGCTGTTCTGTTAGATTGGAAAATGCCACATATGGATGGCATTGAAACGGTTAAACATGTAAATCGTATTCATGGGGCAAGTAATACACCATCTATTTTAATGGTAACAGCCTATGGCATAGAGGAAGTTATGGCAGCCTCAGCTGGTCTAGCAATTGATGGCTATTTGACGAAGCCAGTAAATCCATCTTTACTATACAATTCAGTTTTAGAAGCTTTAGGTCATACAGAGTTTGTGACCGAACCAAGCCGATTAACAACGCCATTTGACTTCAAAGATCATGAAATGAGACGCGGTTCAAAGGTTTTATTGGTCGAAGATAATCCGATAAACCAACAAGTTGCGACAGAATTTTTAGAACTTGCAGGTCTTGAAGTAGAAGTAGCTAACAACGGAAGAAAGGCCATTGAGTCAGTAGAACGTAATGGTTATGATCTCGTTTTTATGGATATTCAGTTACCTGAAATTGATGGTTTGGAAGCAACTCGCATTATTCGAGAAAATGGACATGTTGACTTGCCTATTATAGCAATGACAGCCCATGCTCTAGATGAGGATGTAAAACGGAGCCTGCAAGCTGGTATGAACGATCATTTAACTAAACCTATTGATCAATTAGCTCTTAAAAAGATTTTGTTAAGTTGGCTTCCAGAAGACAAACCTCGTATATCTGTAAAAAAACAGATAATTAATGAACCAACAGGTTTATTAATTCCATCTTATGACGGATTTAATAGTACTATCGGTGTTAAACATGTTGGTGGGTCAGTAGAACGTTACCATTCACTATTGAAGGAGTTTGTTTCACTTAATGATGGCAAAGTAGATCTAATAGGAACTCATATTCAATCAAGCCAGTTGCGTATAGCTGCACAAGAAGTGCACTCTATAAGAGGTGCAGTAGCACTTCTAGGTGGATTGTTGTTAGCCGATACGTCTCAAAAGTTAGAAACAGCTTTAAGCGATGAGCAAATATCTGACATAGAACTTACTTTTAATGCTTTTAAAATGCAGTTGCAATTATTATGCAAACATATAAATTCTCATTTTGAAGAATCTGATAAGGGACTTATTATGGAAATACCTGAAATGAATTTAATGAATTTTTCTAAAAATCTCATAAATCTTCAAGAGTTAATAGAAAAAGGAAGTTCGAAAGCTGAAAGTTTGGCAACAGAACTCAAAAGTGTATCATTAGAGTTCGGGCTTTATAATGAGTTCGAGGACATTTTAAGTGCTATTGAAGATGTAGAGTTTGAAAAAGCTCAAATCATGGTAAATTATATTATAAAGATAATAGAAGTTGGTGATCATAAGGATGTATAAACAGCGTATATTAATAGCCGATGATGAACGCATTAACCGAAGAACATTGTCTGCCCTACTTGAAGAAGAGCACGATGTGATCATTGCTAAAAATGGGGAGCAAGTTATAGAAAGAGTAAAGAAAGATTCGTGTATTGATTTGATTTTACTTGATGTTATGATGCCAGAAATGAATGGTTATGATGTATTAAAACAGCTTAAAGAAATCGAGAAGGCAAAGAATATACCCGTTATATTTATTACTTCATTAGGGTCGGTAGATGACGAAGAGAAAGGCTTAAAGCTTGGTGCAGCAGATTATATAACGAAACCATTTCATCCAGGAATCGTCAAGTTGAGAGTTGAAAATCATTTAAAATTTGTATCGCAACGTAAACTTTTAGAAACCTTAGTAGGCCGTGATGGGCTGACTGGAATTAGCAATAGAAGACATTTTGATGAAGTTTTCTTAAACGAGTGGAATCGAATGAAACGGAATAACACTGAAATCTCTCTCATAATGATAGATGTAGACAACTTTAAAAAGTATAATGATTACTACGGACATGCAAGTGGCGATCATGTATTAAGGTCTGTAGCTCATGCATTAGACAACTGCTTGAAACGGGCTGGAGATGTTGTGGCTCGTTATGGGGGTGAAGAGTTTGTGGTTATATTGCCAGAAGCAAAAAACAAAGATGGTATTGCTATGGCAGAAAAACTAAGAATAGCCATTGAAAAACTGGATATCCCACATGAAAAATCAGATTGTATAAACTGTATTACAGTATCAGTTGGCGGAGCTACGCTCTCAGGTAAAGACCCTGAGCCGGAAGATCTTATAAGAGCAGCTGATGCGATGTTATATAATGCAAAAATGAACGGACGTAATCAAGTTGCTTGGAGACAAGTATAATGGATTAACCTAATATGGAGGAATTCAATGGCTGGCATTAAATATGAAATCAAAGAAACTGTAGGCGTTATTTCAGAAAATAGTAAAGGTTGGACCAAAGAACTAAACCTAATAAGTTGGAATGATAGAGCACCCAAATTTGATTTAAGAGATTGGGCTCCAGAGCATGAAAAAATGGGTAAGGGAGTTACTTTATCTAAAGAAGAATTGATTCAGTTAAAAGACATTTTAAATGGTATGAAATTATAATGTGTATACAGAACAGCCTGACAATGAGAAATATTGTTGGGCTGTTCTTTTAAAATTAAAGTATATTTTAAATTATGATATGATTTAAGTGAGTTACTAAGAATATGGTTTAATTGGAGGGACTTCATATGCGAACAAATGCATCTCAAAAGGAATATATATCGCGTATTAATACAGTATTAGACTATGTTGAAAAACATATATCTGATGAACTTACCCTAGACGAACTTGCTCATGTTGCTGGTTTTTCAAAGTATCATTTTCATCGTGTTTTTAAAAGTATAGTCAATGAATCTTTATATCAATATATATTGAGACAGAGGCTCGAAAAATCTGCTAGTTTATTTACACATAACGTTGACATGAGTATTACAGAGGTTGCATTTAAATTTGGATTCTCTGATTCAGCTGTATTTGCAAGAGCGTTTAAAAAGTTTTATGGTATGAGCGCTTCACAGTATAAAGAATTTATTAGCAAGAAAGGCAAAGTGGATAGCAATAATAGAAAAGATACAGGTCCTTTTACTGCCTATAATAAAGGTGTAATCAAAAATAAGCAGGAGGACGAACGTATGTTAAATGTGAATGTAGAAGTAAAAGTAATTGAAGGATTTGATCTGATTTATATAAGACACTTAGGATCTTATCAAGAATTAGCTCAGGTATTCCGTGGTCTCATGAACAAACTTATGAATTGGGCGGGGGCACGTAATTTGATGAAAATGGGAGAAACTAAGGTTCTTGCTATTTATCATGATAACCCACAAATTACTGAAGAAGATAAATTGAGAACAAGTATTTGTCTTACAGTTCCTAAAGGGACAAAAGGAGAGGGTGAAATTGGGAATATGAGCATACCTTCAGGTAAATATGCCATTGGTCATTTTGAGCTTGATCTGGTAGAGTTTCCTCAAGCTTGGGCTTATCTTTATGGAGAATGGTTAACCAACAGTGGTTATCAACCAGACGATGGCTATAGTTTTGAAGTTTATGTGAATGATCCTAATACACATCCAGAAAATAAACATATTGTAGATATTTATCTGCCAGTAAAACCACTATAAATTGTAGAAAACAAGCTCACATTATTAAATAATGTGAGTTTATTTTCTGTTATGGTACTAAAAAAATTGAGAAAATCGTATTATATAACGAGGTTAGTTAAAGATGATACAATTATTACATATTGTAAAGTAGGCCTAGTGTCATCTTAATCTTCACATAACCTACACATAAATGAGAGATACTAGAAAAAATAAATAATGAAAGGACATTTATATGAGGTATATTCCTGTAACGGAGTTAAGAGGTGGCGAAATACTTGCGAATAATATTATTAATTCAAATATGCAAGTACTAATACGTGAAGAGACAGTTATTACTGACAAAATGATTCAACGAATAAAAAGACTTGGTATTAAGTCTATATATATTGAGGACCATGATATGCAACCCTTTTTGAAGGACTGTGTTATGGACACTATTGATACAACAATAAGAAATCATTCTATTAATAAGGTAAAAAAGAGTATCGAAGAGTTTCAAGGGAGTGTAGACAAACAAAAAAAAACTCTGAAATATAGTGATTCTGGAAGTGAGCTTTTTACATCTATAAAAAATATTTCTACTGATTTAGTAAATGAGGTTTTAAGCGCTAAGAGTACAAGCATATCTATGCTAGATATAAAAAGTGTTTCAGATTATTACTATGAGCATTCTGTTAATATTACTGTATTGTCATTGATCATAGGGACAGAAATGGGATTATCAACAGACGAGCTTGAAAGTTTAGCCTTTGGTGCTTTATTGGTTGATATCGGTTGTAATTGGCTTGATAAAGAAGTACTCCTCAAAGAGTCAGAGCTAGATTCAAGTGAATTCGAAAAAGTTAAGGACCATGTTCAATTGGGATTCGAATACATTACTAAAAACACCATATTTAATGCACATGTAAAGAGCATTATAATGCATCATCACGAACGCATAGATGGCTCAGGATATCCAAGTGGTTTAAAAGGAGATAACATACATAAGTTAGCTAAAATTGTCATGGTTGCAGATGTTTATGACGCCTTAACATCAGATAGACCCTATCGTAGAGCTTATAATCAGCATGAAGCAATTGAGTATATTATGGGTAGGGCGGGATCTCTGTTCGATTTTGATATAGCTAATATATTTTCAAGAAAAGTTATACCTTATCCTGTAGGAACGTATGTAAAATTATCTAATAATCAAAAAGGAGTTATTACAGAGAATAATTCAAATCATCCATTAAGGCCAGTTATTAGAACATTTGGAGAATCTAAATACACTTCAGAAACCAGTTTTCAGATTGATTTACTAGAAGTGAACAATGTTACAATTGAAAAGGTAATTTATGATTTAGGTTAATTAAGTATAAAAAATAAAAATCCTTACTCAAAAATGAGTAAGGATTTTTTGGGTTTTAGAAAACACTTTGCATAAATACATTTTGCATAAAAAACAAACTTACATATGAAAGTAATAATGACATCATAGGTGTTAACAGCCACCCTAATGAAATAAATTTGAGTTTACTAAAATTAATATTTCTATCCCCCTTAGCTAGTCCAATACCAATGACTGAACCAACAACAGCTTGTGAACTAGATACGGGTACCAATGGTATGGTTGGTAAGTGTAAAGATATGAGTATGTTTTGAAGAGAAACAGATGCAAATAAGAATAAAACAAAAGAGCTAGATAAAACAACGATTAAAGCCGTTGCTGGTGACAATTTATAAATACTATTACCTACGGTTAACATGACTTTTTTAGAGTACGTGAAAACACCTACAGCTATGGCTATAGAACCAATAAGGAACAGAATTTGAGTTTTATTGATACTAAAGAGCAATAAATTAAGAGGCTCTAATTCAATGGAGTTTGTAAAAACCCCCATGACATTTGCAATGTTATTAGCTCCTAAGGAGTAAGCCCCAAAGGCGCCAACTATAATAAGTCCTGTTCGTATATAGTAATAGCGCATGAATAAATTAGTTTTAATTTCCTGTGTTGTTTTTTTAAAAATCTTATAGAAAATAATTGAAAACAATGCTGCTAGAACTGGGCACAATACCCACGTGGAGACAATCTTAGTTAATGTACTTAAACTTGTTGGGTTAGAAGAATAAAGGTTCCAGCCTATAATTGCTCCAACAATAGATTGTGATGTGGATACTGGCAAACCGTATTTTGTCATAATAAAAACGGTAATGGCTGCAGCTAATGCAACAATAAAGGCACCAGATAAAGAAGTAATGGCGCCTAATTTACCCAGGGTATGACTAGCTCCAGAACCACTTGCAACAGCACCTATAATAACAAAAATGCTCATGACTATAGCTGCGGTTCTAAATTTTACAACTTTGGCGCCTACAGCTGCTCCAAAGACATTAGCGGCATCATTTGCACCTAAGGACCAGCCCAAGAAGATCCCACTCGTAATGTACAGAATCGTTATGTCCATAAAATCACCTATATCTCTCTTTTAATAGCGAATATAGTTAACTTTTCTCCTATATTTTCTGCTTCGTCAGATATGCTGGCTATTTCATTAACAAAATCTTTTAGTTGTAGTTTTTCAGCAAGCTCTGTACAATGGTTGCCAGCGAAAATGATTCGGTTAACTTTCTCTTCTAATATATCTGCTTCATGTTCATAAAAGTTGATGTGATTAATATAGGAGGATACAAGATGGGCCTCGCTAAAAAATGCTCGTGTTGCAAGTAATAAGTTGTCTGCTGATTTTAATGTATTAGTCGTTAAATCAAGGAGTTCCTTATGAAGTGGTTCAGGGAAACAAGGTTTTTGTATTAGAAAATCTTTCGTAATTGCTTCCGCAGCATCGATAATATTGTCTAAACTCTTAACTAAAGAGAGGACGTCAGCACGAGCATCAGGTAGTAGCATAAATTTGTAAAGGGTTGTTTTGATATCTGTTTCCAGATTATCTGCTTCTGTTTCTAGGTAAGCAATACGTTCAAAAACCTCTTCTGCGGTAATAAAATCATTTGTTAAATAAGCTTTAATAAATTTCTCAAATAATAACAAACTATTTGAGATCGTATCTAAAAACTTCTCAATTTTGTCATTGAGTTCTATGGATTTCTTAAAAATTGAATTCATAAGCATCCCCCTCTCATAGTATATATACCAATAGTTCAAAGGTCCTAAACCATAGAAAAGTGGTGATTAGAATTAATTTGAACTGTAAGTTTGTACCAGCACACTGAATAGAAAAATAAAAATGATGTGATAAAAAAGATGATACATTGAAAGTGTGAATAATGAAAAGGAGAAAATGAATGAAATCATATATGGTATATCAAATTGATTCTTTTACAAAAGAAACTTTTAAAGGGAATCCTGCTGGAGTCGTATATAATGCTGATGGTTTATCAGATGAGCAAATGAAAAAAATAGCGCGTGAGCTTAATAATTCTGAGACAGCATTTATCTTGCCTCCTACTGTTGAAAATGCCCATGGACGTATACGCTATTTTACACCCACTACAGAAGTTCCAATCTGTGGTCACGCAACCATAGCTGCAATGTATGTAAAAGCTTTAGAAGAAGACTTAGAATCATCGGTATTCAATATGCAAACTAAAGCTGGCGTGTTGCCTTTTGAAGTGATTAAAAAAGCAAATGATTATAAAATCATTATGACTCAAGGGAAAATAGAATTTAGTGAACCCTTTGATAAGGACATATCAAATCGTATTATTAAAGCAATTGGATTAACTGCTACAGATCTAGACTCCAAATGTCCCATTCAAATTGTATCAACCGGACACTCCAAAGTGCTCATTGGTATTAGGTCTAAAGAAACCCTGAACCAACTAAAACCTGATTATTTAAAACTTATTGAACTGAGTAATGAGATTCATTGCAATGGTTATTATGTTTTTGTACTGGGCCAGCAGACCGATGATATATTAATACATGGACGTATGTTTGCACCAGCTGTAGGAATAAATGAAGACCCTGTAACAGGGAACGCCAATGGACCTCTTGGTGCATATTTAATTAAACACAAGTTAGTAAATTATAATAAGGATATGTACCAATTTAAGATTCAGCAGGGTCAAGCTATAAATCGTGTTGGTCATATGGAAGTACAGGTAATTATTAAAGATGACCAGCCCTCGCAAATCCGAATTATAGGACAAGCAACAACTGTGTTTAAAACAAAAATTCATATATAAATGCAAAGAAAACCGCTATGTTGATTTAGCGGTTTCTATAGTGAATTATACACTCAGATTTAATCTTGGTTCTTATAGCTTTATCATTATTGGGGGTTAATAGTTTTTGTGTATTATAGAGTTTTTTTATTGTGTCTCTAGATACTCCTAATTTTTGACTTAAAACTTTGTCAATTCTTATGCCTAAGCCATATGGACATTTGATGATAAGGTCATTAGATAAATTAAAATCTAATGATTCACCTACAACTTCAAAAGGCAAGCTTTCAATCTGTAAAGAAACCTTGTTTTGAAGATGAACCTTTTTGTTAAAAGCAAAAGATCTGATTAAGTCAGTGCTATTGGTCATGAATTGTTCTAAGGTTTCAGGTTTTATTGTTTTAGGATGTATTCTTTCGAAAAGAGTAAGATTATAAGTTGACTTGCATTTTTCACAATGGTAAATGAGCCAAATATCGAGGCTCTTTTTATTAGCATTAACCCGGAATTTCTCACTGTTTATATAATTAGAATGCTGCCCACACTTTGGACATGTACGTTTAATATGTGGTAATGATAAGGGGATAATTTCCCAAGTAATAGTTTT
>Ga0070724_10000736_pt1 | contig 21623 bp, 13 predicted proteins | sample tdDd001_FD_67278 | JGI IMG/M metagenome (GOLD analysis project Ga0070724, IMG submission 67278) | Marine sediment microbial communities from the Atlantic coast under amendment with organic carbon and nitrate - tdDd00.1 | ecosystem: Environmental > Aquatic > Marine > Coastal > Sediment | place... | reverse complement strand
TTTTTTAAGTTTTTAGCTGCTTTCTCAATTTCAGAACTACCCATTTTTATTTCAATTGCTCCCCATCTTCCATCTCTTAAATGAACAATTGCATCAGCTTCTAATCCAGATTTATCCCTATAATGCGATAGCTTTCCATCATGAGCTTGAGCATAAATTCTTAAATCTCTGATACATAAAGCTTCAAACATATAACCAAACAAATTAAAATCATCAAGCAGATGTTCTTTTGACATACCCAAAGTAGCTATTGCAAGAGATGGATCAACGAAAAACCTTTTGCTTGACGTTCTTATAGCTGTCTTAGATCTTAACGCTGGGTTCCATGCTGGCAAATCCTCAACAACAAAAATTCTTTTTAAAGCATTTAAGTAAGAAGTTATTGTATTATCTGAAATATCATCGCCATCACCAAGCATATCCTCTCTTAAGGTATTCTTATTAGCCATTGTTCCTATATTTCTAGATAGGGATCGCAGTAATCTTTCTACTTTATCTGGTCTTTTACTTATGCCATCTACATTAGAAACATCGAAATTTATAACTGCATCTATATAATCTCTTACTCTTTTTAATGCTACTCTCTCAGAAACACCTATAGACGCAGGCCAACCACCTCGTGTAATTAAATAAGCTATCTCTTGAACAGTCAGATTGTTTCTACCACTGACTTCTTCTTGATTAAAAAGTTGTTTTAATGAAACTTGTCCACTTGAGTCCAATGACTCAAATAAACTCATGGGTCTCATTAGTAAACGTGAAATTCTTCCTGTTCCTGTATGCATAACCGCATTATCCTTAGGTACAGCTGATCCAGTTAAGATAAATTGCCTTGTTTGTTGACTTATGTCTACACTATGTCTTACAGCATCCCAAAGTACAGGAGCCATCTGCCATTCATCAATCAACCTTGGTTTTTTTCCATCAAGCAAAATTGATGGCTGCACCTCTGCAGCTTGTAAATACCCCCTTGAACGATCAGGATCTTGTAAACTTAAAATACTTTTAGCATGTTCCATACCAGTACTTGTTTTCCCACACCATTTTGGACCTTCTATTAATACTGCACCACTGACATCTAGTGCAAACTTTAATAATTCATCTACTATTCTACTTAAATACATACACTCCACCTCTACCATAATTATATGCTTTATTCATATAACAATCAAGTTTTACGTAGTTTGGCACTTTTTTTTTGAGTAGTTCGATGTTTTTTTATTGCGTATTTTGGCATATTTATGTTAGGTAGTTTGGACAAAAAAAGAATGCATTAGCATTCTTAATCATTTGCCTTCTTTTCTGGCAACATAAACATTACACAGCCTAAGAAGAATAAAAGTCCTCCAACAAACATTATACTGTTACCATTTATAATACTATCCAACATGTAAATCAAACTACATAGAAAAAATAGCAACCAACCTAACTTTTCTTTATTAAAAGACATAGTTATATCTTCTCCTTAAATAATCGTTACTAAAAACATCTATAATTATTTTACATCATGTGTATAACTTAAGGAATCATTATTTTTTTCCACAAACTCATACCCCTCTTGTGTACAAATCATCTCGTATATCGTGAAATCAACATCAATTGTAACGTAAGCTTTTCGCGGCAAAAAAATAACCACTGCCGTGGTTATGCTTGAATAAAGGAAATGCTTTCCTCAGATATTTTTTTTATCCAATGAATATTAGGTTCAATGTCTGAAATCATATAATCGATGCTATTAAATGGTAAAGCTCTATATTTAGATCGTTTACCAAACTTAGATGCATCAACAAGTAAATATTTATTTTTAGCTTGTCTGTCAACTTTTCTAACAATATCATAGGCTATTTCATCTGCATTCGTGATACCATCTTTAATATCAATAGCATCACACGATATAATCATCTTATCAAAATTTATATCTGAAACTGTTTGATCAAAAAAGGGTCCGTAGGTGGTTTGCATATTAGTATTTAACTTACCTCCAATGAATATCATTTCATTGCCATTAGACTTAAATGTTTCATCTAAATCTTCCATCATATACTTCATCAATAATGCAATCGAAGGTGTAAATAGAGTAACATTATGCCTTTTACCGATGTAGTTTAGCAAATAGGTTACAGTTGAACCACCATCAACATATATACAGTCACCATCTTGGATAACATCCGTCATTTTATAGCATATTCTTTTTTTCTCTTCTACATTAATGGCTTTTTTCTTATGGTACTCATAACTCGGTTGATAAGCAGATTCTATATTTTTTTCAATTCCACCATGTATTCTTTTTAAACCATGAGTTTTAACTAAGTAATCGAAATCATTTCGAATGGTCTCATTGGTTACATTAAATAATTTAGCAGCTTCACTGATAAAAGCTTTACCATCAATATTCACAATACTTAAAAGTTCATTTCTTCTTTTTTCTACTTTTGATGACATGTTATACCTCCACAATCATCACTATACCATTACTTATCGATATGAGAAATAGACTTAACAAGAAAATAACATTAAGAAACCAAAAAACCAAAAAGAGCGATTTAATCGCTCTTTTCTAGTTAATTTCTTTTGACCAACAGGACATATGCCCCAGATAAGTCGGTTCTAGTGGTTACCAAATTATTGACTTGATCCAGTGAGCTGTTGAGTTTAGTCCAAGTATTGGTATACTTATCAAACCTGTACATTTCAATGTCAGATTCATTTGAGGTTGTTAATATGAGTGGGTCATATCCAATGACAATATCTATACCACCATTTAATTTCTCAATGTCTCTTTCTGAATCATTATTTTTGCTATCAAAACCAATGGTTATAACCTTACTTATAGCCTTGTAACCTCTTGGTACTTGGTTTAGCATATAACCGGAATAGGCATCTTCTATTTCAGCGGATGCAATGCGACCATATGTGTTTTGGTCTAAGTACATCTCCTGGAATTCCTTTGTATTAAGTACCAATGGAGAGAACTGAACATCTAGTCCATCATAGTCTACTCTTACAATAGCTGTAGAACTTTGAATCATCTTACCTGGCACATTAATTACTCTAGACTTAATATTGTCATATTGCGGTGTAGATAAGTCGATGTAAATATACGATGAATCAGTCTTGTCACTTACTGTTGTTACTAAGTCTGTACCGACTACTTCAGTGATATAATCTTGTCCATCTGGTACACCAATGTCTCCATCAATATCAGGATCACCTAACTCTACAACATCTTTTAAGTCTGAGTAAGACAAGTATTCTAGGTTTGACCAATCCGATGTACCAAACTCATTAACAGCTTTTAAACCAATAATCAATCGTTCAGTTGATTTAATATTTTCTACTTCAGTAATTGAAGGTAGTCTATAAGGTTCTAAGTCTGTTGTACCTAAGTATGACATATCTAAATAATCATTCGACTTAATAGAACTAACTGTTTTAGTACCTAAGTAATAATAAATTTCATAGTACTTATGACCCGATGCAGTATAGTCAGATATTCTGATATATCTATTATCAATTAATTCCAACTGTAAACCTACAGGATCTGACGGTACCGGCACACTATATAAGACTGTTACATTGTCTTCTGATAAACCGCCATCAGCATTAATTACTGTGATTTTGTATGGATCTTCCAAGGCAATTTGTGGTGTAGTGACTAATAACTCTGTTTCAGAAATATACTCTACATTTGGTGATGCATAACCATCTGTAATTGTGTAATAAACATCATCTCTAAAGAGTCCTTTTTCACCTGTGTCACCGTCTTTGAAGGTAGATCTTGTACCACCAAAGATAACCTTAGCACCTTCATAGAAGTTGGTACCTGTAATCTTAATTTTTTGACCACCCTCAACCGAAATCCATTTGACTTCTGTGTCATCTTCGAATCTGAGGTCATCTACAACGGTTGGATATGATACAACTGTAATTTCAGTATTATTATCAGATGTACCATAGTCTTCATTTTCTACCTGGATGGTCTTCTTACCTGGAATTAGCGTTCCTTGTGGTGTTACAAAAGTAAGTTTCGATCCTCTATCTGAAACAGTTGTTTCTGCGATTGGGACCCCACCAGCAGAACCAATAGTTACAGTTGCACCTGTTCTAAAGTCAGCACCTGTTAATGTAATAATGTGACCACCATATTGAGATGTTTCACTTGGATCAATACCTTCAATAGATGGTGCTGATAAAGGTTGTTGGTAAACAAAGAACATAGGCTTCTTGTCATTACCATATATATCACCTGCATTAGAGGAGTTGGCTACACCATAATCAGTATTCGTCACAATGATTGCCTTCTCAAGTCCTACTTCATTGAGTTGACCAGCTGGAACATCTAATATTAAGATGTCGAAGGTCTGATCTGTACCTTCTACATTTTTTACTATAACTGACTTTTCAGCTACGTTTGCTTCTTGATCACCTATATAAGCTTTAATACCTTCTCTAAAATCTAGACCAAGAACTTCTATTTGAGTACCACCTAAAACTGTACGTTTAGTATAATACTTGGTTTGATCCGGCGAATCTTCTCTAGGACCTACATAGTAAATCTTCGGTTCACTCGCTGGGAATGTATAAGTGAATGTTGAAGTTGCAGTACCAAAGTCTGGGTTTGTTAAAAGTACTGGAACATTGCCTACAGTATAATAAGATGGTGTCGTTACAACTAAGTGGTTGGCACTGTTGTACTTAACTTTAGGCGCATAACCTCTATCTACATAAAAACGTTTGTCATCGATTTCAATCTTTAAGTATTCGAAAACTAAGTTTTCATATGTTGTACCATCATGTAAACTTTCATCTGTATTGGCTGGATGATAATATGGACCCGTAGGATCTACACCAGGAAGATCAGTAGGTAAAACCTGACGCAACATTTCCATTGGTAGGTAAACCAGACTATCATCATAGTTTTCAAATATTCTTCTATAAATTTTACCATCTTCAGTTAAAGACACAGTAATAGTATCTGTATCACCACGGTATTCAACTCTTAAGTCTCCTTCTAGTTCAACCGTTGCTCTTTCAGCATTGATTAACCCCGAACTTGGCTCACCTCTGGCAATATCTCTGTTGGTATTATCATCAAATCTAATACTCGAATCTAAATTGTCCAAGGTTGCAATTACAGAATCATCGTCATCCTTATAACCATTATATTGTCCTAGGAAGAAACCTGAACCGTAGACATCTCTAAATTCTTGACCTTGTCTCTTACCAAAACTTGGGTTGATATTTGTTATTTTAGGTGTCGAGGCTTCATAAGTGTATGTTCTTTTATTGGAAACACCTGAATCATTGTTTACAACATAAACATCAACTGGTCCTGGTTCATTTTGTGGAGAAATAACCTTTAAATAACCATTGGCATATTCCACAATTTTGGCCTTTTCTTCACCAAAATATACTGTTGGTAAAATTGGTGAAACCAGATAATTGCTATAGTAAGGATGAGCAGGATCAAATGGTTGACTTGTAATAGCTCCTGCTGGAGGATTATTTAATAAGTCATTCCAAATACCATCCTTGTATAAATCGATTAACTCATCACCTACATCGTAACCAGAATCTCCAATTAAGTTGTTATATGGCTCGAAGAATCTAAACTCATAACCAACCAATTCAACGATAGTACCACCATTTGTTGTACCTGTTATAGGTAACATGGTGTTGATCTCTGGCGAAGACTTAGGAATGATGTATTTGAATCCCTTAGGTCTTGAATCTGTACCACCATCGTTGTTAAGTACAACAATAGGTACTTCTAAGAAGGATACATTATAGTCATTGGCTAAATCTTTATTCAATTTTGGAATTACAATAGAAACCGAGTTACCATCCAGTGCCACATTGGTATCTGTTGGTGGTACTAAAACACCATCAACATAAACTGACATGGTATCTTCGAAATCTTGACCATTAATTTTTACAACATATCCACCATCAACAGAACCTTCTGCTGGTTCAATACTTGTAATCTTAGGTTGTGAACTTGCCTGTTCAATGTAGTAGAATCCTTCATCATCTGTTTTTTCATCATATTTTGTATCAGGATTGATGACCTTTAAATCTTTATATCCCTTACCAGAAGTTAATGAAGGTACATCAAATGCAATCTGATTACTGTTAAGGACTTTGGCACGATGACCTACAATCTTATTATCGTCATCTTTTTCATATGGCGTTTCCATCGTAAAGGTAATACTAGCTACGCCACCATCTGTCTGACTTAAACCAAAACCTGTATTTGTAATATCAACGACAAATAACTTTTCGCTGACATTCTTACGCATAACAAGTTTACTACTTTCAATTGCAAACTCGTAGTTATTGTCTTTACCATTGATAAACTTAATGGTGTTATCAAAATCTACATACATTCTATAGTATTCAGTTGGTGTAGTATCAGCAACAAATACAACCGATTCCACATACTCAGGTACTCTTGGTACTTCAGCATCACCTGATTCCAATCCCATAAAGGTTACATTATTGTTCATGTAAATGGTAATTGGATTGGCTGGATTGAAGTTTAGTACTGCTGTACCTGACTTATCACCAGCTACACCGCCATAAGTGTAATGAGTACCTAAGTCACCTACAAGTGTTCCAGTCTGGTCATAGATGTTACCTACACCAGCTTCATATTTGAATATATAGGTTACTCCTAGATTGTCAGTAATAGCTGGATTACCATCACCATCATTTGTAAGTGTATAGAATACACCATTGTTATCTCTAATATATATGTTATCTTTAAACGGTGTGACATCAATTTCATTTTGAGTCAAGTCTACAGTTAAAAATGAAACAATATCAGGTACAGTGTATGGAATAAAGTTGATATTGTTTTCTATATCAAGATTATAGTCATTGACATCCTTGCCATCTAAATAAACCCTTGTTCCCAATATTCTTAAAGCATCTAGACCCGTGAGAGTCTCAGCTGTCGGATCTTCTTTTAAGAAGTTTTCACCATTTACTACAACTAAAGTGCCAGCGACACCTTTAGCCGGTTGGAAATCTGTTATTACTGGGTCTTTATTAAAACTCGTTACATAGTAAAAATCTTGTGTTGCTAGAGCACCCGATGGGTTTTGAACAACAATTTGAGTTTGTCCTGCAGGTCCTGGAGGTGCTGTAAATGTTAAGGTAATCTTATCACCCGATTGATTGATATCTCTTGTAAATGCCGTGATTTCATTACCATCTAACCAAATCTTTGCACCTTCTTGGAAGTTGTTACCTGTGATGACAATATCCTCGTTACCTTCTACAGTTACAACATTAGGTATAACCGACTCAATAATGGGAATATCATTTGTATCAACATACTCAATAGCTTCAATGGTCATTTTTTTCTTACCCGGCGATTGAGAATTTCTCGTTGGGTTTACAACCAACACATTTTTAAAATCGGCCACATCTATTTGAACATTTCTAGGTATTCTAACAATAATTCTTGTACCTACATCATTGTTGGCAGTACCTGCAACCAAGTTTCCTTCTGCATCTACAACCTTTAAGTCTAAAATATATGGTGTTCCATCTGCATTTCGGACATAGTTGTTACCACTGGTTGGATCAGGAGTACCAATGGTATCACTCATGTCAAAGATTAAACCTTTGACATCATTACCACCAATGTTTCTTATAACATTAGGATCTAATCGAATATCATAATCTGATAATGACTGATCGTTTACTGTTTTAATCAATACAATTGGATTGTTAACAAATGTATTACCAGAATCATCTGTATATCTGTTAACCAAGAAATTAGAACCATCTATAACAAGCATCATATCTTCACCCGTGTAGTAAGTACCAGGTGTACCTGTTACATGCATTGTTGATGGTACCACACTTGTTACATCTGGTGTGATAGAAGATGGTACGAATTGAAAACCATCTTGTTCAACTATATTTTGTTTAAACTCATATGTGAAATCTGTTACAGCACCAGGTAAATTGGCATCAACAGCATCAATGGTAATGACCATTTCTATATTGACATCTTTAAACGGATCTGTCTCTGCATCATCTGCTGAAGGTGCAGCAACATAAACACTGTCAATTGTGCCTTGATCGTATTTTACACCACCAAAACCATCATCTAGGTAAGTTACCTTACCACCTATCTTGATGGTCATTTCCTTTGTTACTGTAACATCGACTAATACGACTTCATCATCATCGGTACTTGGTGTACCCTTGTCATCTACTTGTCTATATTGAGCATAACCTGTTGGGTTGTCTGAATTATCATATGTGATAGTAACCAATTCAAGGCCTTCAGTGATACTTTGAATATCACTATCTACATATAAATCTGGAATGTTTATTGAGATTAAGTTTCTACCATCAATTTGAACATCGGCCCCCTCTTGAGGACCAGTTGTTGGATAAACTTCTTCTATTGTAGGTAAGTATGATGCATCTACAACAGAAAATGTATCTGGCAAAACTTGCTCTGCAATTACAGAATCATTTTGTGTATCCGTTAAAATCAATTGATAATCTAGTTCATCAAAATCTGGATCACTTGGTACTTTAAAAGTTAATCTATCCGTTGCACCTTCATAGTCAATTGCAAGCGATACAAACTCTGCCTTATTTGATTCTGTAAAAGATTGTCCTAAGTCCGTCACAAAGTAAACTTGATAATCCTTATTTGGATTTAAGTCATCAGCTGTAATATAAAATTCATCACCTTTTGCACCTGTATTAGGGAACAATTGTGGATCTGTTACATTTAAGTCTTCTATTAACCTAAAGGCATTATAGTAAACATATATTATTTCTTTTGTATATGATCCTAAACCTACACCTTCAACACGTGACTCAATACTTAAGGATTGCTCACCTAATGTACCACCAGGTACTGCTGGATTAGCTATGGTTAAAGTTGTTGGTGTATTAGGTGCATCATCATCAACAAAGAAAACTCTTTCTAGATTACCATAAGATGCATTAATGTTGGTTACATTAGTACCTACCGCTTCAATCTGATTGAAGTTAGCACCTGTCAGTATAATACTGTCACCTTGGTCAACATTGTACTTGTTCTCGTTAGCGTCAGAGAAGTTAGGGAAAGTATCTAATTGTAAATCAAATTGAGTACCATCTACTGCAATTCTAGAACCAAAGTTAATGGTTTCAGTCCTGTTTAAATAATACTTTTTAAAGCCAGGTGTATCAGTTTGAAGTTCACCCATTTGATCGGTAAAACCATTGATACTGTCTTCAAATAAAATACTTGCAGTATCAAGTTTCGAACCCCATAGTTCGATGTATGAACCTGTGATTTCATAGCCATCATGTACCTTACGGAAGATGATTTCTGTTACTTCAACATCTCCAATAACAACTTGTGCACTTAATGGTGTTAAAACACCAGAGGTCAAAAACATGATTATGGCTAAGCATAGTGAAATTATTCTCTTTTTCATGTGACCTCCTATCTAAAATATTCTAAAGTTATTTGACCATCCACTGTTATCTTGATGGATTCTCCACTTGGTTTACTTGTTGATTTGTTGCCTGTACTTAAATCTATATAAACAGAATTGGATGTATTAAACTTCTTTGAAACACTGTCATAGCCATCATCAATCAACTCTCTTAAAACAAGTAAAGCATTGTAACCAACCACATCTGATTGATAGAGAATATTGATCATATCTTCTTGTTGCTTCGCAATATCAGGTACATATGAATCTACCATTTTAGAAATGGTAAACTTCACACCTGAAGCTGATTTAATAACAATTAACTCAGAAGCATTGTTATTAGGTACTCTAAAACCTAAATAACTGGTTGAGTTAGAAGCATTAAATCTTGTTGTCGTATAAGTATTGTCTACCCAACCATATTTAGTTGCTATTTTATGAATCAGAACCAAAGCTTGCTCTCTTGTAGCATTAGCTGTAGGGGCTACTCGGTTATCGCCTACACCTGACAAGATATCATTAGAGCTCGCAAAAGCAACTGCATCATAAGCCCAGCTAGCAATTGCATCCTCATCAGAATACTTGAGCCCGTTATGAATCCTAGTATCTATACCAAGCAACTTTAATTCCTTAACTAACATAACTGCTATTTCTTGTCTAGTCACTAGATTACTCGGAGAGAATAGTTTTCTGTCACTACTGTCTGTACCTGTACCAGAAACTATACCGATATTATAAGCTTTGGCAACCATAGGATTATCTGTATCATAGAATGGATTCCATTGAACCAATTCTTGTACTGTCTTACCTTTAGATTTTGCATACAACCGAACTGTAAGTTCGGCAAACTCCTCTCTTGTAATAGGTTCTTGCATTTTATTGGTGTCTAGTAATTCCTCACTTGCAAGCCCTTCCAAAAGCATAGCCTTAACAAAAGGTTCTGCCCAAGAAGATGGTGATGCAAAAGTGCCTGAAAGCATCCCAAATAAGATGACCCCTATCAAAGTCACCATTAAGATGCGTTTTTTCATTATCAACATGTTATTCATCCTTTCTGTTATTACCTTACTTATATTATATCGGAAGAATGCTACAAAATCATTATCTAATCATTACACTTGTATTAATATGTATCCAAAAACAAAGAAAACGCCAATCCAATGATTAGCGTTATCTATCCCTATTAACTATGCAAAGATGCATGGTGTCTTTCGACTACTTAATTATCATAACAGAAACTTAACATAAAAACCAGCATTTCTATTTAACTTGTCTTCCTGACAACTTTTTCAATAGCACCTTCCTTGTTGTATTCCACCATAACATCATGGGTGCCAGAGATAATAAATATACGGTCTAATAATGATTTTTTTATTATCGGGTCTTCTTTGATCATAAGACCAATTTCCTTAAAATCATCTAATCTTCTAAAACCAATACGATTGTTAAATACAATGACATTTCTTGTATCTAATTCTATTTCATATTCATAGTATTTAATAGCTTTTTTCCTAATACACTCTACGATTCTTTTATGTAATGCATCATGGGCTTCTTTTTCTTTAGGATTTTGCTTTCGCTTGTTTTGTATGGTTGTTTCTATTTGTCTTATATATGCTTTGAACTCTTTTGTCGTATGCTCCATGCCAGTTAAAAGATAAACTGCTTCATTGAACTTTGCGTTATGCATATCTGTGGCTTCAGTCACTTCATAACCATGATGTCTTTGGTCATGAATAATGAAGTCAGGTGATTCGCAATCAGTAAAAACTATGGCATCATAAGCATCATAATTAAGTTTTAAGAAATCAAAGAAAGCTCGTCCTTCCTTTTTAAATTTCCACTTTAGATACTCCTCTTTAATCATTTTAGCTTTTATCTTTGATCTTAAGCTAACAGGCATGCGAGATTTGGCTTTAAAATCTAGTGTTAACAAATTAAATTCAATCTCATAGGTATGATTCCTAAATTCAAAAATATACGTGGTAAAACAGTCGGCAACTGTTAACTTATCATATGCCTGTTCTAAGAGCGCTTTATGATCTTTTTTTATTTGATCTAACAATCTAAAATAATCCATAAGAAACCCCTATTTTACCTCTTTTAATACACCTTTTATATAATCCTTTACTTCTTTATTATTTAGTTTTTCTTGTGGTAATGCTAAAATTTTATGACCTTCTATAAACTTACCTGTTTTGTATCTATAAGCTTCTGAAAACAAGAGATCATATAATGTGTTTAAATCCACATCAATCACATGTTTCTTCATCAAACGCTTGAAAAAACCTTGTTCTTCCTTATTTTCTGCTAACATGTTCACCGTAACATGATCATCCTTTAATTCATCAGATAAATATAAGGCATACTTAAGAAGTGATAGTTTTGATGACAAATAGGCATTTAATCCCTTCAGATCACTAGACAAATCAATAGTATTTTCTGTAAAGATTGTGCTTGATCCTAGAAATATAATTCTAGCGTGTTCTTCTGTTTTAAGCGTAGCTTTTAAAGCTTCTGATAGCAACAAGGGTCCGATAAAGTTGTATGCCATCATAGGATTATAACCTTGTGGTGTTAAACTTACGTCATCAGTCATCATAGAGTCTATAAAGACTAAACCATCCAAATAAGCATACCTTTGATTAAATGCCTTAACAAAGGATTTTATATTCTTGGGATTGGATAAATCTATTGTCATATGTTTTTTATATTTGACTTTTGAAGCCACGATAACTTCATGACCTTCACCTTGAACTTGTTCTATAAAAGCTTCAATCTTGTTGGTTACTTCACCAACCAATAATAATCTCTTTTTCATAATTTCTCACACTTAATCGCTATGGATAGTTGTTCGTAAAAATCACCATCAGATGTTGTATTAAGTAAAGTCTTCATCTTTGATAATCTATAACGAATGGTATTTTTATGTTGAAATAATACTTGGGCTGTTTTAATGATATCACCTTTATATTCAATGTAAATTCTTGCTGTCTCTAATAGTTTTCCATCATCGTAATCATAAAGAGGTTTTAGAATTGAATCGACATAAGTAGACATCCATTTCCCTTTATGAGGTAACAATAATTTATAGATGCCGATTGAGTCATAAACTAATTCAGATTTTTCCTGTAACTCACATGCTTCAAGGGCATAAACAGCTTCCTTTATGCTTTGATCTAATCCACCTAAACTTTGTCTGAAAACAGCTTTCCCGATGAAATACTCTTCTTTTTTGATGTTAAGCAGACTATAAAAGTAATCGCAATCCAGATGGGTATCTAGGACTGACTTTTCATAGGTTAAAATAATCATTAAACCATCTTTATACTTAAAAACACTGTGTTCATAAGGTCTTTTTCTACTGCGTCCGTACTTTTCTGCAATCTGAATAGACCTCTCATTATTTATATACCTTTTTTCTTTCAAATATAACACCTGATGCCATGAATAAAAATATTGATTCAAATCCAAGGCCATTTCAGATACGATATCAGACTTTAAATCATTTTCAAATAATACATTGATTTTTGACTCCAAAATCTCAATGTGACTTCGAGATTGCATGCCAAGCATTAGATCTTCTATGATATCTTCAAAGTATACTTTTTCATCAAAGAAAAAAATAGGAAAGTTACATGCATCTGCATATTTAATAAGATCATCAGCTAATTCTTTTATATAGATGTTCTTAATAGCCAAGGCTGTAACCCCACATTCAATCAAAGCCTTAATACATCTTTCTATTGCCTGCATGTCCTCTCTTATAGGCGTAAAAGTTGTTAGTACAAAATCGCCTTGTCTGAACATACCTTCTATACCTTCTATGATTTCATGATCAAGAATACCTATTTTATCAATTTTTTGATTCAAACCTTTTTCACCTGACACCAATTTCAATGGTTTCAAATGATTAAATTTTAATGCTTCATATAATGAAATTGACATAATAACTCCTTTTGTACTATATACAATTATTCTATATCATTTTCTTATTTTGTACAAATACAATTGTTTGAATATTCTCTATAATTAAACCAACAGATCAGATAGGAGGATTTATGTTTAAAGTTAAAGTATTAAATCAAGAGGTATTAGAAGAAGTTTTAGAAATGGAAATGGTTATTGAAGCTATTGAACAAGTATACACACTTAAAGCTGAAAACAAAACAGCACTCTTTCCAATGGTATTCCATGAGTTTAATCCTGGTGTTGCAGATATGGATATTAAATCAGGCCATCTTAAAGGTGCTGACATCTTTGGCTTAAAATTAGTGTCTTGGTATGGAGAAAATAAAGACAAGGGATTACCGCTTCTTATTGGTACTACAATGATTTTTGATGCCACGACCGGTGCACCTCTTGCAATTTTAAATGCAGACCACATAACAGGTATGAGAACTGGTGCTGCAGGTGCAATCGGTGCTAAATATCTAGCAAAAAAAGGTGCCAGAAAGATGTTAATGGTTGGTACAGGTCATATCGCTCAATTTGAAATTGCAGCAAGTTTGTTAGCAGTAGATAGCATAGACACTGTAAGAATTTATGATCCAATGGACAGTGTAAAATCAAATGCATATGCAAAATCTATCAAAGAAAAACTAGAAAAACACTTCAATATAACAAAGGATATTAGATTTGAAGCTGTCACAGATTTACAAGAAGCAGTAGAAGATTCCGAAATCATCATTACAGCTACACCATCAAGAAAAGCTATGATACTAAAGGATTGGGTACAAGCAGGTACACATATTTCATGTGTCGGTGCTGATATGGAAGGCAAACAAGAAATTGATGAAAACTTATTTAAAAATAACATCGTCATAGTAGATGATGTCAACCAAGCCATCAATGTAGGTGAAACTGAAACAGCTTATAAAGCTGGTTTAATATCAGATGATATTCCTGAAATTGGACAAGTCATTTTAGGTCAAAAAGGTAGACAGTCTGATGATGATATAACAATTTTCGATTCTACTGGTATTGCCCTTCAAGATTTAATGACATCAAAAATAGCATTGGAACTCGCTGAAAAGAAAAACCTAGGTGTTACTATCGATTTATAGGAGACTACTATGAAAATAAAAGATTTTGGTGTAGAAATTTGGATGAATCTCTACGAAAACAACTGCGAACATAATCTTGCAGAAACATGTGTAGAGTCAATGACAGTTAACGAACTACTTGATATGACTGGTAGAAAAGATGAAATAGTCAATCATATCCTTGAAATGCAAATGTCATATGGTGATATTGAAGGTTCTCCAAAACTTATAGAAGGTGTCAGATCACTTTATCAAAATGCAAGGCAAGAGCAAATCACAATTACACATGGGGCAATTGGTGCAAATGCATTGACAATGTTTGCCTTAATAGAGCCTGGTGATCGTGTAATTTCTGTGCTACCAACTTATCAACAACATTATTCAATTCCTGAAGCCTATGGTGCCGATGTAAAAATACTTGAACTTAAACCTGAGAATAAGTTCTTACCTGATTTAGATCAGTTAAGATCTTATGTTAATGACAATACTAAGCTGATTTGTATTAACAATCCTAACAATCCTACAGGCGCCTTAATGGACGAAGCTTTTTTAATGGAAATTGTTGAAATTGCAAAATCTGTAGATGCCTATATTATATGCGATGAAGTTTACAGAGGACTTGACCATGAAGGTTCCGGCTTTATGACATCCATTGCAGATCTTTATGAAAAGGGCATCAGTTCAGGTTCTATCTCCAAAACCTTCTCTTTGGCTGGATTAAGAATTGGTTGGTTAGTGGGACCTGAGGATTTTATTGAAGCAGTTAATAGAAGAAGAGATTATACAACCATTTCATGTGGTCGTATCGATGACTATCTAGCAGGCATTGCACTCGAACACAAGGATAAAATTATTGAACGGAACCATAAAATCGTTAGAGACAACATAAAAATACTAGATGAATGGGTTAATAAGGAAGCCAAGATTTCCTATGTGAAACCTAAGTCAGGTACAACAGCCTTTCTTAAATATGATGTAAATATGCCTTCAGAAGAATTCTGTGTTAAATTGCTTGAATCAAAAGGTGTTATGCTTGTTCCAGGCACAGCACTTCACATGGAAGGATTTTTAAGAATCGGTTATGCATTCAGCCCAAAAGCCTTAAGAATTGGCCTAGAAAAATTATCTGAGTTTCTTGAGGAAATCTCATGTTAAATTTAAAACTCATAATGGATACACAAAGGATAATTAATCCCTATATACTTAAAACACCATTAAATATTTCACATACAATTGATCCAGATAAAAAAATTTATCTGAAGAATGAGGGATTACAGGTCACAAAGAGTTTTAAAATGCGTGGTGCTCTTAGCAAGATGCTTAGATTATCTGAAGCTCAAAAGGCAAAAGGTGTCATCGCAGTGTCTTCTGGTAATCATGGTGTTGCAGTTTCATATGTCGCACAGTTGCTTGATATTAAGAACATCACCATTATCGTACCTAAAAATACACCCTCTTCAAAAACAGATACCATAGAATTTTATGGTGCCAAACTCATAGTTGCTGGAAATGATTATGATGAAGCTCATGCTATAGGCATGAATTATGTTAAGGACCATCAAATGACATATATAGACGCTTATGACCTTGATCCACTTATCTATGCAGGACAAGGAACCATAGGTCTCGAAATCTTAAGTCAACTGCCTAATGTTACATCTATAGTTATCCCCATTGGTGGCGGTGGATTAATTACTGGGATTGCAAGTGCTGTTAAAGCCATCAATCCTAAAATTAAAATTATAGGCGTTCAAACTGAAGCTTGTCCAGCGATGAAGGCATCATTAGATGAGAAAATCTGTTATACTGAATATCCTTCTGAAACATCAGTATGCGAAGCACTAATTGGTGGTATAGGAAGATTAGCATATGAAAAACTGCCTTCACTTGTTGATGATATTCTTTTGGTTAAAGAAGAATGGATTCTAAAGGCATTAAATCATATGCTGATAAAAGAACGAACAATTATTGAAGCCTCTAGTGCTGTTGTTGTAGCAGCAATACAAAACCATACAAGCTATGATTTTGGTGAAAATCCCTTACTTGTGATTTCAGGCAGCAATATTGATACGGAATTAATGAAAGAGGTTTTAAATTGAAAAAATTAATCATCATCATTGTAACCATTGCATGTATAGGACTATTTGCATTGCTGAATATGAACTCACTATTCGAGATTTATATTGATATGACCGAAGGTTTAGCGACTTTTGAAGTTAAGGGTGACGAAGCTCACATGAATGGGGTTATTAGTCGTAAAACCATTGGACGTGTAAAAGACTTAATCAAAGATCATCCTGAAGTTAAAACCATTGTAATGGTTAATGTCCCTGGATCCATTGATGATGTCAGTAATCTTGAAGCCAGTCGACTCATCAGAAAAGCTGGACTTAATACTCATGTTCCAAAAGGTGGTATGATTGCCTCAGGTGGTGTTGACTTCTTCTGCGCGGGTGTCAAGAGAACGGCTCATCCTGAATCAACAATTGGCGTACACTCATGGGCTGGAGATGGTGTTTCAAATGCAAACTCCCTTCCTAAGGACCATCCAGAACATCAAAAATATTTAGATTACTATGAAGAAATGAATATACCGACATCTTTCTACTGGTTTACCATAGCTGCAGCACCTGCTGAATCTATGTACGATATGACCGAAGCTGAAAGAAATGAATACGGATTACTCAATTAATAATAGGTCAGTTCAATTTGAACTGGCCTATTTTAACTAAAAAGACAGTTCCAAAATAGAACTGTCTTCACACATTATGCTTAATGACTAGATTACTCATCATCTGATGATTCTTCCTCGTCATCATTATCTTCTTTTTCCTGTCCTCGTTGTTGCTTTTCAGCTTCACGCTCTTCTTTGTCAGCTTCTCTTTCAGCTTCGCGCTCTTCTTTATCAGCATCACGTTCTTCCTTGTCAGCTTCTCTTTCGGCTTCACGTTCTTCTTTATCAACTTCACGCTCTTCCTCATCAGCATCTCTTTCGGCTTCACGTTCTTCTTTATCAACTTCACGCTCTTCCTCATCAGCATCTCTTTCGGCTTCACGTTCTTCCTTATCAGCTTCTCTTTCGGCTTCACGTTCTTCTTTATCAGCCTCACGCTCTTCCTTATCAGCTTCTCTTTCAGCTTCACGTTCTTCTTTATCTGCTTCAATTTGTTCTAATAGATCTTCTAGATCACCAGTTTTATCATCTAACTGATCTAATAAAAGATCTTTTACTTCTTCTACGCTATCTTTATAGGCTTCTAAGCTTTCTTTATAAGCTTCAGCTTCATCTAACTTCAACTTAGCATCTGCTATTGCAGCTTCATCTCCAGAAGCAAGTGCCGCTTTATAAGCTTCTTTTGCTTCAGTTACAGCCTCCTTGGCTTCAAAGAATTCTTCTTTAGAAGCTATAAATACATCCTTAATCTCTTGCTTTAAATCTTCATCCATTACTAGATTTTCAAGATTATTATTGATTCTATCAATTATATGACCATAATCCTCTTCTAAAATCGTGCCATATTCTTCAAAAGCCTCTGCTAGACTTTCATCACTAAAATAGGCCTTAACTGAAGTTATATCATCTTTATCTCTATTTTCACTCGCTACATATAAACCTAATACAACTTTTTCATCCTTGGCTTGATTCATCTCTTCTTCACTTGCTGTATTGATTGCAACATTAACACCTTTCATAATGTCACTTGATTCTTTTAACTGTGCAATTAATTCTTCTACATCCTTTTCATCATCATCTGAAACAGTTGTAATAAGAATATAATCATCTTCTAAATCTTCTAAGTCTAGATAGCCAGCTTGGCTTGCAGACAAGGTGATAAATTCTACTGCTTCATCCACACCCATACCTTCAAGTGCTTGTAAATCCAAATTATCTGCATCTTCATTTAAAGCTTCATAATCTACAACAATCTCATCACTGTCTAGCATGAGTTGTATACTAGGATTAATATCAATCACAACATAAGATGAAACATCATCACTATTCATAAATAATCCAGTAGAAATCATCAAAATCATACTAGCAGCAAGTGCTATATATCTCTTGTATCCTCTTCTTTGAGTTACTTTTTCATATAAATCTATCTCTGTAAAAAGGATTGGTTGTCCTTGATCCATTCCATCTTTGTTTTTAATTCTATAATATTGTTTTTCAGCTAAAACAACTGAATAATCATCATATACCTTAACTATAATACCGTTTTTCACAACGCTCACCTCTCCTTCTGTCATTATAATATACACACAATGTAAACATTTTAGGTTACAAAAATATCAAAACCATCTTTTTATTAAATCAAGTTTCTCATGAAATACTACAATAACAGAAATTATGAAGTTTTTACTGCCATAAATTACTTTTCTTGTGATCATAAAACGTTGACACATTTTAGTAACAGGTAATCTTTTACTACGATATAAATGATCAACCAAATCTTTTTCGTGACTTGTTTTTTCACCAATTGTAATCGCTCTTTCTCTAGTATCATAATGTAAAGGAGAAGATTCTACTAACTCATCTACTGTTATACCAAAAAACTCTAATTTCTTTTCAAAAGATTTTAGCTCTTCCTTAAGAAGAAACTGTTCTTCTAATGAAACCGAGTTATCCTTAATCTGAATGGTATCAATATCCTCGTGAATATGTTTCTCATTGCCTCTTATATAATTTATAACACGTCTATCAATGACTAATTTTGCAAAACTATAAAACTGTCCTTTGTCTGGGTCAAACTTTTCAATGGACTCTAAAAAAGCTGACAAACCTATCGAAAATACTTCCTCATTCTCTGAACGAATATAACGATTAAGTCTGGCAGATATAGTCGATAGTATAAACGGTTTATGCTCAAGTATAAAATTTTTACAAGCATCTGAATGTGTATTCTTTTGTAAATCTATAACTAGTCTATTCGCATCCATAATTTACCTCTATCTATTCCTTATCTATATATATTTATTATACCAATTTGCTGACACAATATCACTAAATTAAACAAATACCATCAGTCGACTGATGGTATTTAAATATTACACGTTTTTGTAATCCTAGAATGAAGTGTCTTATATTAATAGAAAAGTTCTCCATCTTTCGCTTTTAAGATAACCCCAAAATATGCTATAGACATGATTTTGATAGATTCTATGCATATGTTCTAACTTCATCTTCATAACAATTTTTCCAGCTACATGATTCATTAAGTTCACCTGATTTACTGACTTGGCTCTAAATACAAACGATCTAAAGTATTTCCTGTTATATCTAAATCATCTATTAGATAAGTTATCCTAGTATCACCCTTAATTAAGGTAATAGACATCCAATAACTTGGATGTCTTCTCTCGTTATCCATAGTTTTACTAGAATCAGCCAAAGGTAATATATAGGAAATATGCCAGTTGATTTTATCGTAACTTGTCATATAAAGGGGGAAATTTATCTTTTCTCCAGTCATATCTTCATATAAAAATACATGTCCTTGATCATTAACATAGGTCATTGCCTCTAACTCAGGACTAAACCTAATGATGATATTATCAGGCTCACCAATAGTCTCAACAAATATACTTACTTCTTCTAAAGACATAAACCTGTGAGGTTCATCTGTTAAGAGCTTACCATGTATATTTACATTTCCATCCCAATAAGTCCAAGCACCAACAATATCATATGATATAGCTTTTAACGAAACTTTTTCAAGTGAATCAGTTTTTTTCTCACTCTTATATGGACTGGTATGAACGAAGGCTTCATAGGAAACATTATACACCTGGTCTGGTATATTTAATTCTGAATCATACTCATAAATCCAACTTCCATTCTGTTTTATCATAGGAAATTTCTTTTCAAAAGTTGTGCCCTCATAAAGAGTCATTACAACTTCATCAACGTACTTCGAAGTGTATGCCCTAAATACATTTTTACCTGGCAAAATGTAGTCCGGTGTTTCAATAAGTAAATCAATTGGTGTAAAAACACCTAAGTTAAAGTTTTTAGTGATATAAACTAAAGGATTATCCGCCTTGGATGCCCTTAACTCAATATAATATACTGAATCAAACAAGGATTTGGGTACCAAAAAACCATAATTATCAAAGTTATATATTTGATTACTTAAATTATATGAATTGCTCATTGTAATAAAATCAGTCATGCTTTGATCAGACTTCATAAACCTATAAGACAGTGTAACTGGGTAAGGTGCTTTTATCTCTAAATCATAAAAGACCAATCCCTCTGTTACAGGCATTTGACTCAAGTTAAAAGTATCAAGTTCTGGCCTTAAAGAAGCAGATATCCATTGAGGTGGTGGCATTTCTGATAGAGTGAAGGTTACTTCCTTTGGTTCACTCCAAGCGCCTTCTAAATCTTTAACAAAATACCTAAAGTTATATGTTCCATGAGATAAGGTGCTTGGTATAGCATAGCGCCAAGATAAGTCACCTTCACGTTTGTACATAGCCTTGTAATCAATAATGCCCTTTGTCACATGACTGTACTCATGGTCTAAATCATAACTTTTATCTACAAATACAAGATCATAAGATGACGTCTCATTATTATAGGTCCAATCTAATTTGTAATCAGCTATAGGCTTTCTGTGTGCAAGAACTGAAACACTGGATACATTTGAATTTTTATCAAAGGCCACTTGTCCAGTACTATCTTTTAGTAAAGCATAAATCCTAAATAAACCTGCCTTAGAAAAATTATTAACAGTAAAATTAGAAAATCCTGATAAATCATTCAAATAGGTATTTCTTGCATAACTCTCTATACCTGTAGGATTATCATATATCTCTTCTTGGACATATTGGTATCCATAGTTAATAAGAGGATCGCCTTCACTATCGAACATAATCTGATTCAAGGAAAAGTTTTCACCTACCTGGATAAGGTATTGTGAACTAAAAGGATATAACTTACCTATTGCATCAATGGCTTCTTGCATCAAGACATCCATATCACGACCATCTTTTTTTATATATAGAATTTCATCTGTTACTATGTCTCTGAGTGAAGGATTACCAATTAAGATAATCTTATAGTCTGCTTTTGATCTTAAGTCATTAAAATCCATTAGGTTAAAAGAATTACCTGCCA
>Ga0070724_10000735_pt1 | contig 21648 bp, 18 predicted proteins | sample tdDd001_FD_67278 | JGI IMG/M metagenome (GOLD analysis project Ga0070724, IMG submission 67278) | Marine sediment microbial communities from the Atlantic coast under amendment with organic carbon and nitrate - tdDd00.1 | ecosystem: Environmental > Aquatic > Marine > Coastal > Sediment | place... | reverse complement strand
ATAATAAAAATGCACAGCACCCCATTCTTGAATTAGAAAATGAGTTTGATACCCTAGATGCCATCGCTGACGCACAACTTGAAAATGCTAGTGTTATAGCTACTCACGGCGTCGACCATGCAACCACTGAACAATACAAATTAAAATTTGAAGATTTAAAAGTAGCAATTTATGACTTAAAGGACCAACACATAGTGTTCTCAGATCATGTACATGAAGCTTTCGAACTTCTTAATTCAGGTAAATACACTGAATTTACGAAATTAGCCCATGATGTTGAGGAAGAAGGGATACAACTTGCTGAGCACATGGAAGAAATACTCGTTGAGGTTGAAAACTTTACTGATGAGGCATTAGTTGAAGCGAGTGATCATGAAAAAGAAATCGTTAGAAACATGATTATGCTAACTGGTCTTGCGATTCTTCTAAGTTTAATTGTCAGTATTCCACTCTCAAGGCAAATAGTAAAAACCACTCAAAAAATTGATGAAGGACTCAGAAAAATCAGTGGTGGAGACTTAAGGTATGACATAGATGTTCATACCAAAGATGAACTTGGTCATATTGCAGAATCGATTAACAACATGCGCAGGACTTTCCAAGATATGATGATAAACATAATTGAGTTAAGCCATACAGTTGCCAATGATTCAGACGCTGTAATGACTGCCTCAAATGAAACTGCCATGGCAGCAAATCAGATTGCGGAAACAGTCACCGACCTAGCAGGTGGTGCAACAGAACAATCTCAAGCAACTTTTGTTATTAAAGAAAAAGTCAATCAATTTGTTGACAAAACATCCGACATGCAAACAAGTTTAAACCACTCTAGTGAGTTATCAAATCTTACAAATGAAGCTGTTGAAACTGGTTTAGACACCATTTCTAACCAAAAGACTATTATGGACCAAAGCGTTAAAGCATCTCAAGAAGTTGGTAAAGAGGTTCATACCCTTTCAGAGAAATCTGAGAAAATAAGTGAAATTGTTGAACTCATTTCCAGCATTTCAGAACAAACAAACCTCCTTGCTCTAAACGCGGCAATCGAAGCTGCACGCGCAGGCGAACATGGCAAAGGCTTTGCTGTTGTCGCTGAAGAAGTTAGGAAATTGGCAGAGCAAACTGGAGACGCAACATTGAGTATCAATGCACTTATTCAGGAAATTCTCACAAGTGTTGATCGATCTGTAAAAGATGTTGAGCTCACTAACGAACTTGTTATTCAACAGGGAGACTCCCTAAATGCGACTTCAAACGCTTTTGAAAAAATAAGAGAATCCGTTGTACTAATCTCAGACAACATCGTAGCTAACGTTTCTGATGCCACTGTACTCAAAGATATGTCCAGCGAGGTCAACAATAGACTGATTGATGTCTCAGAGGTTACAGAAACAAATGCAGCAAGCACGGAAGAAATGGCTGCTGCAACAGAAGAACAAACTTCAAGACTTGAAGAAATCAGTGCAGCTGGTACAGACATTGCCAGTCTTGCTGAAGAGTTAATGAAATTGATTGAACATTTTGTTATTGAATAGTACATTCAAACACCAGCATTTATTTAACAGACATCCTCCTTGAAAACTCAAAACTTAACCGTGATTCAATTAGTAAATTGGTCACGGTTATTTTTATGCAAAGTAATTTGCTATACGTTTTTCTTACAGTAATATCCCCTAGTTATGCGATAGTTAACTCATGAAAGTTTCAACTTGTTTTGGTTTCCCATATGGGTATTTTCATTTTTCTCAATCAGATACTTCCAGTACTTTTTAGGCATATTCTGCATCTGAAGTTTAGGATTTACCCGCTCCTGAATAGCAATGTGTTTAAAATACGTTTTCCACAAATCTTGAAAGAGCAGTTCTTTTTCATGTAAAGAGATGTCTGCAGGTACGTCAACATCTTGGACAAACCAGGACTCCCCATTACAGATTATCGCTTTTGATCTTTTTAAATCATGTAAAATCCATTTCTCACCGCTTAATCTCGAAAAGAAATGAGAGCCTAGTATTGTCAAAACATCATAGCTACCTTCGAATTGACTGTATAACAAACCGCTTTCTAACTCTACAAAGCGAATCAACCCTAATAACAAATGAGATTCTCTTGATACCTTTCTTTGTAAATCTAGTAGAGGCCCTATATCCTCATGAGCCCTGTACTCTAAACAGTTCGGACCAATTTTAAATGCAACTTTTGCAAAACGATATAGTATTGTTCCTAAATTGGCGTCTTCTGAGAAAAAGGCATATAACATGGTTTGAAATACTGCTTCACCAAGCTTTTGACGAACTGCCGACAAGACCTTATCCACTTTTATCTGGTCAGTAAATACTTGAATCGTTTCATCAAAAAAAGTTGGAATGTAGAAATCTGTGTTAATAATTGCGGATGGTTTTCTCTTTGAATAAAACCCATCATATATGGAGGTAATTAACCCTTCAAATGTCCCGTCATATAAATAGATAATAGACATTTACCAACCTCCTAATTCAAGGCTCTTTTTTTCAAAAGCGTTCGGATACAGATCCATAAAGGAGATCTGATTTAGGCTATGTTTACGTGAATCTGGATCAGCATGCGCAAGTATGTTTCTAATTTTCTGCTCTTCCATATCCACTTGACCATAGTACTTCCCTTTACAGAGAATGAAATATTTAGCTCGTTTTAGTACAACACCCATCTTTTTAAGATCTTCAAAACCTAACCATGCAAATTTTCTCGACTCAATAATTCTCTTTGCAGATGTAGGACCAATTCCAGGTATACGTAATAAAAATCCCTTGTCTGCTTTATTCACTTCTATTGGAAACAAATGGAGGTTCTTAATCGCCCAATTACACTTAGGGTCTAACAAAGGATCAAAATTTGGATTTTCTTTCGTTAACAACTCAGTGGCATTAAAACCGTAAAACCTCAGCAACCAATCAGCTTGATATAATCTGTGTTCACGTAGTAAGGGAGCCTTTACTTCCGTAGGCAATAGGGCATTATCTTGCACAAGCGGAATATAAGCAGAGTAATAAACGCGTTTCATGAACATGCGATCATACATGGCTTCTGAGAGTCGAATAATCGACAAATCTGTATCTGGTGTCGCACCTATCATTAGTTGTGTGGTCTGCCCAGCAGGGATAAAGGCTTGTGCATTTTTTTGATATCTGACCAGACTTCCATTCCCTATTACATTTGTTTTTCCCAAAAGAGCTCTTTTTTGAGCTGATGGTCCATCGTGTCGATTCTCAATAATTCGGTCACGAATGAACTGCATTGGTTGAATAATCTGTTCCTGTTTCTTTTGCGGTGCAAGGAGTTTCAAACCCTTATTAGTAGGAAGCTCCATGTTCACACTCATTCTATCCACATATTTTCCTGCTTCTTGAATCAATGCCATGTCCGCACCTGGAATTGCTTTTAAATGAATATAACCGTTATATCGATCCTTCAAGCGCAAGCGTTTTACCAGTTTAAGCATGAGCTCCATAGTATAGTCTGGATTGTGAAGTACAGCCGAACTTAAAAACAAGCCTTCAATATAATTTCGTCTGTAAAAGTTCATGGTTATGTCAGCCAACTCATCAGGTGTAAATGATGCTCTTGGAAAATCATTACTATGTCGATTCACACAATAAGCACAGTCATAAACACAATCATTTGACAATAATATTTTTAGTAATGACACACAACGTCCATCGTCAGACCAAGTGTGACAAATTCCAGGTAGGGCTGTATCTCCTAACATGCCTTTTTTTGAAGCCCTGTCACTGCCACTAGACGAACAAGAAACGTCGTACTTTGCGGATTCCGCAAGGATTTCGATCTTCTTTCTAAGATCCATAATCTTTCCTCCAAGCGAAAACACGAACGTATGTTTGGTTTAATTATAACACTAAATTGTATATTTGTGAATGGATTCGGGTATGAATTATAAATAAGTCTGAAAGGGGGATGAGGACTTGTTTCAAGGTATGAAAAAATCGATTCGTATTCAAGTCATTGTAGCTATTCTCTTTAGCTCAATTTTCGTAACCACCATTATAAGTTTAATACTTTTCAACTTTAGTACTAGATACGTTGAAAGTTTCTATGAGTACTCGACCAGTTCAGACCGACTTAACAGCACAGTTGACCTGATCTCATTCGAGGAATTTCGTGCGCTCTTTTTCTCACGTATGATTATGTTAATTTTAATTGGGACCGTTATTAGCATATATATTTCATTTAATCTTGCCGAACTCATTACTGCTCCAATAACTAAGTTTTCAGACTACGTTTCAGGATCAGCAGATGAAATACTGCACACCCCAATGAGTAATGATTTGTTAAATAACCCTAACGAAATAGGCAGACTCGCCAAAAGTTTTGACGACATGCGAATTCGAATTGTTTCTTCATTTGATCAAAAACAGGAAGCTGTTAACACCTTGGTACGTGGTGTCTCACATTCTTTAAATACACCCATCGGAAACGCCTTGTCTTCAGCAAGTTTTATGGAGTTCGTTGTAGACAAAGACGATTCCCTTTCAGAGGACACTAAAGAAAAGCTTAACGAAGCAATTGACTTAACAACGTCCAGTTTAAAACGTTCTAGAAATATTCTAAATACATTTAGAGAAATTTCAGTTCACGAGAATGAGAGGAACGATATCGTCTTTGACCTTGGTGAATATGTAAAACAATATATAGAAATCATTTCTTCAGATGCTAAAAACTCAACCATGCACTTTTCTGTTACTGTTGAACCAAACATGTTTGTAAAATGTTATCCAACAACCATTATGCAAATTATAACATCCCTCGTTGCCAATACTCGGGACCACGGTTATGCACCTTCACGCTCAGACAATCCTGTCCATATTAACGCATTTAAATCTAATCAATCTGTGAACTTGATTTACAAGGACTTTGGGCAAGGAATTAGCGAAACAGTTAAACCTCATATATTCGAACCCTTTTATACCACAAAACCTCTAGGTCAAAAAACCGGTCTTGGCCTTTCAATTGTCTACACCCAGGTCCATAAAATTGGGGGCGTTATAGAATGTCTACCAGACAAAGACGGGGCTGCATTTATAATCAAACTTCCTGAGTTTGGAGGTAACGATGACTAATATACTACTTATTATCGACGGATTTAACAGTGTGGTTTGGACCTATATCCTCCCCACCTTATTTTTACTTTTAGGCGTATACTTCACAATACTGCTTAAAGCATTTCCACAAAGACATATTGGCTATAGTCTTTCATACTTAACTAAGACATATCGATCACCACTACCCGGACAAGGTATTTCACCCGTTACTACATTAGCTTTAGCTCTTTCAGCCACGATAGGCATTGGTAATATTATTGGTGTTTTGACAGCTATTCGCTTTGGAGGACCAGGTGCTCTGTTTTGGATGTGGGTGGTTGGAATAATTGGTATGACATTAAAATACGCAGAAACCACTCTGTCCATTCGTTATCGTCAAGCTCAGAGCAATGGGTACTACTCAGGTGGTCCAATGTACTACTTACGCGATGGTGCAAACTCAAAACTACTGGCAAATATATTTGCTTTGTTTGCAATGTTTGGAATACTCCTTGGTATAGGAACATTTCCACAGGTTCACAGTATTATTGAGATATTTACTTACACATTTGACACGCCTCTGTTCATTACAGCACTTGTTCTCACATTTTCAGTGGGTGCCATCACCCTTGGGGGATTAAAAAGCATCGCTCGAATAGCATCAATTGTAATGCCTTTTATTATTATATTGTTTGTATTTGGTTGCTCTTATCTACTTATAAGACAAGTCCAACATATCCCACATGCCTTTACTTTAATTTTTAGGTCAGCACTTGGCTTCGAAGCAGCAGCTGCTGGTAGTGCCGGGTATGCAGTCCGTCATGCAATTGGTCACGGTGCACGTAGAGGTATTTTTTCTAATGAGTCTGGTCTAGGGAGTGCAGCCATCGCTTCAGCTACTGCAAACAACAAAGTCCCTGCTAAGCAAGGACTAGTTCATGTTCTTGAAGTTGTAATCGATACCCTTGTGATTAACACTTTAGTTGGATTACTTGTTATTATTAGTGGCGCATACACCTTGGATGGTCCAGAACAAGCATTACTTGATCTGGCTTTTAAAGATCCAACTTATATTGGTCAGATAACCATGACTGTAAGCCTAGTCTTTTTTGCATTTACTACAATTGTTGCATGGAGTTATTATGGAGCACAATGTGCCAACTTTATGTGGGGTGACCGAGGTAGAATTAATTTTAGGTACATCTTTGTATTTGTTGTATTTTTAGCTGCTTTTGTCGATTGGGCAACCATTTGGACCCTATCTGATTTAACGACAGCAATTTTAGTCATACCTAACATTATTGGAATGTTTATTCTTCGAAAAGATATACTTGAAGAAACGGAGAAACTAAAACAATCTATGTAGTACGATTTCGATTTACATCAAAAAATGCTTTAACTAGGGGATTGGATTCATTCCCCTTTTTTGTGACCAAAGATATTTTTCTTATAATAGGTCTTTCAAATGACAATATATCAAAATCATATTTATAGTTGTTCATAACCGAATCGGGTAACATTGAAATACCAAGCCCCTCTTCAACCATGGCCATAACCGTGTTGTTCAGACTGAAGCTATACTGGATGTTTGGTTTTACCTTGTTGCGTTTAAATAGTATTTGCATATATTTATGTGGATGTGCATATGACAATATAAATGGATGTTCTTCAATTATTTTGATAGGAACAGCGTCTAAGTTTCCCATATTATATTTTTTAGGAACCAAAGCCAGAATTTCATCTTCAAAACAAGGCTCAGAATACATTTCTGATGTGATTAGTTCTTGAACTAAAAAGATAATATCCGCCTTGTCCTCCTCTAACCAATCTCGCATTTCATCTAATCCACCTTCTTTGAAGGTCATTTTTATGCCTGGATACAAGTGGTTATATGTACTGATCAAACTGGGTAGGACTCTGGTTGAAGAACTGCCCAAACTGGCAATGCGCAGGTGACCAACATCTTTTCCATTGAGTGCATTTACCTTGTTGTTTAACCTTCGCTGGGCACTGAGTACTGTTTCGACAAAGGGTCTAATATCCACACCTGCTTTTGTTACTTCAACCCCTTTTTTACCTCGGATAAACAAGTCAAATCCAAGTTCTTCTTCTAAACTTTTCATTGCATGACTAACTGCGGACTGAGTTAAGTTCATATTTTCTGCAGTTCTTGTAAAGTTGCCTGTTTCAAGTATGTCTCTGAAAATCTCATATTTTAACATGGCCTGCCACCTAACCAATCTATATTATTCTTATTTCTTTATCATGAACAAAGTTAATGCTTAAGATCACTATAATTCATTTTACTCATGGAATCAATAGTAGTATATTGTCATTAAAGAAAGGCGGTCTACTTATGAATTTGATCAATAAAGAAAATACAATAAATTTGGCTTTGCGTTTAATGAAGTTACTGGCATCATTCATTATTATTACATTTGGAATTGTTTTTATGTTAAAAGCAGACTTAGGCATGAACCCATGGAGCACTTTTGCAATGGGTGTGAGTAATGTGACACACATCTCATTTGGACACGCCAACCAGTTGATAGGGCTCGCCATTTTACTTCTCATGTTAAGTTTAAAAATTTATCCTGGTATAGCGACAATACTTGATTTAACAGTCATTGGGTTTATGGTTCACATCATCGAACAGCTGCATGTCATCTCAACCCCTAACACTCTTGCCATGCAGCTCTTGATGTGTATAAGCGGCCTATTTATGTTCTGTTTTGGATTAATCATTTACTATAAGTGTGGTTTAGGTATAGGCCCTAGAGAGTCCATTGTTATGGAACTTGTAAAAAAAACCAATAAAGGGTTTGCTACTGTAAAAACGACCATCGAAAGCTCTGTTTTTCTATGTGGTGTCTTACTTGGTGGTGACTTTGGAATAGGAACAATCATTATTACAGTTTTCACAGGCCGAATCATGGAGGTCCTATTTAAAAGATATAAGTACGATGTACGTGCTGCTGAACACTTGGATATAAAAAACACATTCAAATATATAAAAGCTTAATCATCCGATCCAGTGGAATAAACTAAATCATACAGAAGGTTATGCTGGGCGTAACGGCATATGCCAAGTAACATTTGTACAATTAAAAATGGTCTAAGGGTTTTCTCTTTTGGAGATCCCTTAGACCTTTACTTTTTGACTAGATGTTATTTTGAGTTGATTTTTGTTTTTAGTTTAAGTCATCTCTCCAAATTTATTGGGCAATATTCGTAACAAAACATGCAGTAATATCGTCACCGCTCCCGTTTTTCGAAGTGTCTTCAAGCCATGTTCCCAAATTATCTTGTATGGCTTTTATCCCATGACTCTTCTTTATTTGAAGTAAATCATCAATAACCTTCATGTATCCCTTTTCTTGTTTAAAAGAATTGGGATATCCATCCGTAGCTGCTAGTATTGCAATAACATCACTGGAATCATATGTATTCACAGTATAGTATCTATGGGCATAAGGTAGGGCTAAACTTTCCGTTTCATTCCCTATGCGTTTGCTTTGATTCAGAACTTTTACATCTTCCTTGTCTTTAAACTTAACAAGCAGTTCCCCATCTCCAATATTAATAACTATGATTTTATTCTTTGAAAGAATAAGAGTCATAAGTGTTGTACCATAAGCTAAGAGGGCATTTTTACCTAGATCGCGACGTTTAGATTCATTCAAACATTCTACTTCATCATCTATAAATGCATTTTTGCCTAAATGCCTTAACACAGTTTTAGACCAAAGTGCACATATCTCCTTACACAACATTTTCGACTGCTTTTCAAGCGCTTCAAGATCATGGTTTGAGTTTAGTAATTTATCAGCAACAAGGACATTGGCAACTTCAACCGCCATTTTTGATCCTGTATCACTTCTAAAACACGTACGACTGCCATGACCATCAGCTATAGAGACTAATAGGATATCCCCTAGTGTCTTCACATCAATTGCATCTTGATTTGGAAGCTTGCGAATATGGTGTAAGTTCCCTTTGACACTTGAATATGCCACCTCAAAAGATGTCATCTACCAAACGTCCTCAACGCTCACGTCCATATCATCCCAGAAGTCATCAGGAATTTCAGGAATAACAACATTGCTCGTTGGGCTCACAGCTTCCTCTGTTTGTGATGCAGGTGAAGATGCGGCTTTTAGGACCACCGTAGATACCCATTTTATATATTCAACCAGTTCTTCAGCATTGTCTGCTTGAAGGACCTTAATATCGTCATTATCGATAAATTCTTTAAGAACACGTTCATTGGCTGACCTACCAATGCCAATACCAAGACGTACAGCTTTACGTCCCCATGGCTGTTTTAAAAGTTCTTTAAGTCCGTCTGAATAGTCGTCTGTTGGTTGACCATCTGTTATTAGAACTAGAACAGGTGGCAGAGCCCTATCCGTCATTGGAGGCATTTTAAGTGCATCTTTTAGAAGATGAAAAGCCTTGCCCATATCAGTAACACCATGAGCCTGAAGGTCATTCCATCTAAATTCATCTATATGTACAGGTTCTTCCACATGCCAGTTAGCACCCGATGCAAAAGATATGGCGCGTACCATCACATCTGCATTAGGATTTTCTTCAGCTACACGTATCATATGTGGAATGGCATCTCGGATGGCTGTATTAAGTGCATCCATTTTACCATTATTTCTCATTGATGTTGAACAATCTGCAACCCAAATAAAATGAAGAGGTCTAGTGGCCAACTCCCCACCTGGTCTTACAATATCCATATGAATCCTCCTTATGATCTGACAAACCCAACTACACTGTTGCCAAAGTTTATCTCGTCTACTCTGTCAAGGCCAACTGTTGATCCTCTTGAAATACTCACTTCTCGCCCAGTTTTTAGCTTGGCTTTCCATGGCGTATCTGAATAATTGCGTAAACCTATTTGATCACGTTGTTGTGGATTTCGAACCACTTGCCCAACAATATGTTTAAAGTTAATTGACCGATTAGAATCAACGTGATGTTTAAATATACGTGTGTGATCATTTAAAATGACAATATCTTGACCAATTTTTATTCTAGGTGGTATCTCAAGAAGTTTCTTACATGCCCAGCATGTTTTAGATTTACCCGCTCGCATGTAGGAAATATCATAGAAATTTTCTGCGCCACATTGACACTTCACAATAGAATTTTTTAGAGCAATTAAATGTTCCTTCCACTCAGCTTCTGACAGTCGTGCACCTTTGTACTTAGCCAGACCTTTTGTGAACGATTTTGTAAAAGCGTCTTTAAAAGATTGAGGGTATAAATCCCAGAATACTAGAGCATTGTCATGTACTCCAACTACAGGGCGATTGGTTGAATTTATAGGGTCAAATATGAACACCGGATGTGTGCCGTATAATTTTTTCATTGCAGGCAGATCAAAACACTTAATACTTGCTTCCTGACGCCCTTCTAATGGATGATGTACCATAAACATGTAGAAAAGTAATACACTTAATGAGAATAAATCTGATTGAACATTAGGAAGTCCATCTCCACGTACAATTTCTGGTGCCATAAATCGCGGTGTACCTAAAATACTCTTGTCAGCATGTTTTTCACTTGTCACGTTGTCATTGTCACAAATGAGAATATCCCCCAGTTTTTCATTCATAAATACATTTCCGAAAGAAATATCTCTATAACATAGACCCTTGCGATGTAGTTTTTCAAAACTGTCCACCATTTGAATTGCTGACACAGTCAAGGTATAAAAACTAGGCTCCATTTTTCGCTTCATTAAATCTACTATACCACGGTAATTCCTGTCTCGTAGTTTCATAGAATAACCAAAACCCTTGATACGTGAATCAGAAAGAAGTTCTAATGGCCATAAAAACTTATCAGTCGGTGGGCCTATTGCTATCAGTTTTTTTATGAGTTCCAATTGGTTTTCTGTCGCAGATTGCGGAAAGTACCATTTAACAGCATAATCAGCGCCGTTCGCATGTGCTTTATATACTTCACCTTGACCACCTGAGCCAAGAAATTCTTTTACAACATAAGATTTCCCAGTATGTGATCGAACCACTTGACCACGTCTTAATTTGTAAGCCATTTATATGTAACCCTTTCATTTAATCTCGGTATGTTTCATGTTTCATTTCATAACCTCTATGCATAGTATATATTATTTTCCTACCAAAATGCCATGAAATCCACTGATATTATTCTAGCACAAAAGGGAAATAGTTTACATAAAGGAAATATTACAAAACCCACATATGTGGTTTCGATACTAATGTACCAAACCTCATATGTGGGTTAGATTTAGTTATAAGATTTGAGTCTAGTTTCGACATTTCTTAATGAAGCCACCATAGAAAAAATTAACGTGACAATAAGAAGCACCAGGCCGGCTATTGATACAATGAGCCCCATGCCACTAGCTTTGCCCTGTCCAAACAAAACACTAAGTTGGGTCATGGCCTGAGCCTGCATAAAGGGAGTCGCAACGTTGTCAACAAGGGTACCTGAGAGTAAAAATGATATGGGTGCAATTCCATAAGCAACTTGGTATGCTGACCCAAAAACCCTTCCGTGTAAATCTTGTGGCACTTTTTCTTGTAAGATTGATTTAAACACTACATTTAAAATTGGGAGTGGCATCATAAGTACAAATAAAGCTGTTCCAAGTAAAAAACTTGAGCTAGCCATGCCAAAGATAAGTAAACCAATGCTCGTCATACACATTGAAGCAAATAAAACCAGCATCTTATTCTGAGGCAGTGGTACAAAAGTTAAAATGACCGACATACTTAAAGTTGCTATACTCATTAAAGCCAGCATCCAAGACAAGATCAATTCATTTCCAGTCCGCTCTAGAACATATGGAATCACAAGTTCAATTGGTCCGTTTATCAATAGATTAATGAATGCCATGTAAACAACCAACCAAAGTAGTCCAGAATGGCGTGTCAAAAATCCAAATCCACCTCGAACTTCTTGTATAAACCCACCAGAATATTCCCTTCCTATTTCTGAAGTTTCAACTTCTGGGAAAGTTAACAAGAACACAATGCCTGAGGCAATAACGAACGTCATTAAATCAACCATAATTACGCCTTGTATCCCAAAGTTCACGTATAAAACACCTGCAAACACAGGTGCCAATACACCCGCAGCTGGAAAACTCAGTTCTTTAATGCCATTCACACGCGTCCTGTTTTGAGGACTTGTTAACTGTGCAATACTTGAGTCTGCCGCTGGTTCTTGGGCAGTTGTAAATATACCTTGAATAAAGACAACTACATATAAGTACCACGGATTAAAACCTGAGGATGCAATACTTATAAACAAGAGAATAGTTCCCAGTGCTTGCCCTAAATCTGAAACAATTATTACTTTCTTTCGATCTAATTTATCAACGACTGTACCTATTACGTTTCCAAACAGCAAAGATGGCAACTCATTAAACAATGGAATCAAAAGTAAATCCATTGCTTTGCCGGTCCTTTGATATATCCAAATCCCTAAAGCAATAGTTGTCATTCTAGTACCAATTAATGAAATAGCCTGGGTAAACAAAAGTCCCACTAGTACATTCGATTTATTTTTATTATTCATTTTATCCTCCAAATCAAGATGATCCGGATGTTTTCCTTCTTTCTAAGAATAATCCGGAGTGATTACATCATAGAAGAAGGTACACTGATTGCGCCCATGGCCCTGCCCCTTTCCAATTTCATTATTTGTGATTTTGTCACGGTTTCATTGTATACTCCACTAAATTTATCGTCAATCATCTGTTTGTAAAATTAGCCTTAACTTGTTCTAAAAAAAGAGCTGTCCAGTGGACAACTCTTTTGTGTTTATGAGTTTCAGCATTAATTTATACGTTGTTAGCAATCTCTAATATTAATGCTTCAGATTCTTCCCAACCTAAACAAGCATCTGTAATCGATTTACCAAACTCAATACCACACTCGTCTTGTTTGCCTTCAATTAAGTAACTTTCAATCATGAGTCCTTTAACCATTTTTTTAATTCCGTCATCATGGTTTCGTGAACGCATAACTTCCATACAGATCCGAGGCTGTTGCTCATACTTCTTCATGGAATTGGCATGGCTTGAATCAATGATAATAGCTTGATTGTCAAGTCCACGCTCTGTGTATCTCTTTCTTAAAAACATTAAATCTTCAAAATGATAGTTGGGGATATTTCTACCATACTGGTTAACCGCACCTCGTAAAATTCCGTGTGCATAATTATTTCCAGAAGTCTGAACTTCAAACCCGTTATAAATAAATCGGTGTGAGATCTGAGCAGCTTTAATAGAGTTTAACATAACCCCCATATCTCCTCCTGTTGGGTTTTTCATACCCGCAGGGACTTCCATGCCGCTTACAGCAAGTCTGTGTTGTTGGTTCTCAACAGAACGCGCACCAACTGCTACATAACTTAGTACGTCGTCTAAATACGGGTAATTCATTGGATATAACATTTCATCAGCAGCTGTTAACCCTGTTTCAGACATAATACGAATATGCATATTTCTTATGGCTTTAATACCTTTTAAAATATTGGGTTCATCCATTGGTACAGGTTGGTGTAACATACCTTTGTATCCTTCACCTGTAGTTCTAGGTTTATTGGTATAGACCCTTGGAATTAAAACAACCTTGTCACGTACCTTCTCCTGAAGTACTGCCAGTCGTTTTACATACTCCACAACTGCTTCTTCATCGTGAGCAGAACAAGGACCAATAATTAATATAAACTTGTCACTTTCCCCTTTAAAGACCTTGGAGATCTCGTGATCCCGCTTAGCCTTCAAGTCTTTAAGCTCTTGTGAGAGCGGAATCATGGTTTTAATCTCTTCCGGCGTTGGGATTTGGTTGATATAATCGAATGCCATTTTAACGCCTCCTTTTTTGATATTGAAAGAATTATAGCATTATATTGTTACATTGAAAGGTATAAATATAATTTCGATGAATAGCTTTTACTCTTTGAAATTTTTAAAGAGTCTCAAAAATTTGTAAAAGGCAACCGTGTCACCGATTGCCTGAGTCATTAATGCTCTTCAATTATGAGAGATGTTTGATCTGGTGTAACCTGTATACGACATGTACCCCCAATTGGGAAAGTAAAAATCGGTGTTGTGTGACCAAAATCTGCATCAAACAGGATAGGGATATTCTTTAGTGCCTTTTTCGTTGAAAGTATTTGACGAATAACATCTGGTGACATTTCCATTTCCTTTTGGAAACGACCAATCACAATACCCTTTACCTGTGAAAAGCCAGGTTGGTGAATAAGTGACTGAAGGTCCCTGTCAAAAGTCATTGCGTTACTTAAGGCATCATCTTCAATAAAGAGGATTTTATCTTCTAAATCAGGCATATATGGCGTACCATGTAGTAGATTAAAGGTACATAAGTTCCCACCTACAATCCGCCCTTCAGCTTGACCATAATTAAAGACTTTCACACCAGAGTTCTCAAAAAAAGTTCTATTCTCTTGGTCAATAAACCAAGCTTCATCACTCCATTGAGATGACGGCTCTACTATAAATTCGGTATCTTCCATTAAACACTTCTTAAAATATTCTTTAGTATATTTAAGCCCTTTTTTCATTCCCATTGAAGAAAAATGTGGACCAGAGTAAGTTACGAGTCCAGTTTTAGCATATATGGCATTACCTAGAGCTGTAATATCTGAGAAACCACATAAAACTTTCGGATGTTTCGCAATTAAATCATAGTCAAGATCATCTAAAATCTGGTTCACATTATATCCACCAATTACGGTGAAAATGCCTTTGACCTGATCATCTAAAAAAGCTTCATGAAGGTCCTCCACACGTGACTCAACACTAGAAGACATAAACTGATCTGACTCCTCACAGTGTTTAGAGTATGTAACCTTAAGACCAAACGCCTCAAATCTATCAATAGCTAAAGCCCTTGTATCTTCACTAATGAGACTAAGGCTCCTAGACGGTGCAATGACACGAATTTCATCCCCTGGTTTTAGTTTATCTGCGTAAATTGTATAAATATTTTCTGTCATATTGTCCTCCAAAATTTATGCCACCACTCTATTTTTACCAGAATTTTTTGCCTTATATAAGTTTACATCAGCCGCATTCACTAAGAAGTTTGCATCGCTTGTTGTGAGCTCAGCAACACCTAAACTTACTGTTATCTTAGCAAATTTATCAAATACCATATTTTCTACAGAGAGCCTTATACGCTCTGCAATCTCAATAGCTGTTGACTTATAGGTGTCAGAAAGTATAACGATAAACTCTTCACCCCCATACCTACCAACAAGGTCATTATTTCTTGTTTGTCTCACAATGGTCTCTGATACTTCTTTGATAACTTGGTCACCAAATAAATGACCATATGTATCGTTTATCAGCTTAAAGTTGTCTATGTCAATCATAATCAAAGCTAATTGTTCCCCCTGTTTATATGCTACTTTTGTTTTTTGTGTAAGATAGTCAAACACAAACTCATTGTTATATAAGTGCGTCAGAGAATCTTTGTTTGCTTTCTCTTTAAGTTCTTTATTTGCTTTAACCAGTTCTTCTTTTGAATCATACAGGTTTTTCCTTGTTATATAATTCCCATGAGAAACGACTAAAGCTAAAGCACTCACTATTAATGATTTAAAAACTAAAGCATTTGCAACTTTTATATCTGGTGTTTTTATGTAGATCATTCCAGCAAACAAGATAAAATTTAAAATGTAAATTATACTGCTTCTATTTGGATGAATGATAAAAACCGTTGCAACAAGAAACAATACAATACTATATACTGTAATGTCTAAAGTGTCTAAATATACTAAAGCTGTAAAAAGACTTGCCCATAATATAATTACACCATAATAAATATTTGTCAGTATTTCGTAGGTAGACTCTTTAGCAAACCACTTGAATCTATAGGAAATCGCAAGAAAAGGCATAAAAGCCAAATGAAATAGAACAACTATCATGACATAGGCTCTGATATCTGACTCGAAAAAGCCTAAGGTAGACAAGGTTAAACCTATTATTTCGAAAGTAGTATAAACGATTCCAACGATCATAATCCTAAGAATATTCATACCTATATTTGATGCATTAAAATTATTGTGGCTTAAGTATGACTCTACCACACTATTTATATATCTTTCCATATTTTTCTCCCCCCGGAATGTACATAAATTATATATTCCCAATTATATATAAGTTTACCCTTATTTTTCACTTTTTTTGGAATTATTTTTATGTTATTCTATAGGAGTAAAAGAGATTAAAGAATAGAGGGATATTATGGTATACGAATCGGATTCTAATATGCTTAAAATGGTCGACAGAGCTTGCAAAATCTTAGACTATCTAAAGGAACAAGATCAGCCAGCTAGCATTTCTGTATTGTCAAAAGACCTTGACTTACCAAAAGCAAATGTATTTAGAATTTTATATACACTACAACACAATGGACTCATAGAAAAAACACTTGAAACAGACTTATATAAGTTGGGAAGTAAGTTCATCCAGTATGGTGAAAAAGTCAAACAAGATTTTAGTTTGGTAGATGCATGTAAACCACATATGTCTAAGCTGGCAAAACAAATTGGTGAAAGTGTCAATCTTGGTATAGTTTACGACAAACATATTCTAACCATTCATAGCGAAGAAGGTGAACGTTCTTCACTGGTTTCCAAATTGGTTCCTGTAGCTGAACCCTACTGTTCCTCCATGGGCAAACTCTACTTGTCACAATTACCCGATGATGTTTTGAAGAACTACTACACCAGTCAATTAGAAACAAGAACCGTTAATACAATTACGAATTATAATGTTTTTAAGAAGCAACAGACAGACATTCTAGAAAACAATATAGCTTTTGACCATGAGGAATATGAGTATGGCCTATCATGTATAGCCGTTCCACTAAATAAAACCACAGGTGAACTCGTTGCAATGATAAGTATTTCTGGACCAACAACCCGTCTTCAATTTAAAGGATTTGAGGTTATAGCTGATAAATTGAAACACTTAGCATATACAATTGAAAAGGATTCATCCACACTGTTAAACATAATCGAAAGTATACACAACAAGTAACGCTTTATATAACAATCAAACACACTCCCTACTCAATTTTGAAATACTCTTTGGTATGCATATTGAGTGGGGATTTTGTTTATGTGCACCGCACATAATTGTATATTTAATTATGCTCGACTCACACTTGTATGACAAACCTACCTATGATATTCTATTTTTGAAACAACGTTTCAGAAAAGAGTCGGAATATTCTCTCTTACACTCAATATACATATTATTAAGGAGGTTAAGGTGTTAAACATCGAGCACATCAAGGCATCCTACGAACGTATTCAATCTCATATTCGAAAAACAGGCTTAAAGAAATCTTCACTTTTTGAAGATGTAGAATTGTATTTAAAACTTGAAAATGAGCAATTTACAAACAGCTTTAAATTACGAGGTGTCATGAGTAAGTTAACCAGCATGGACACAGACGCCTTAACAGAAGGCGTTATGACAGTGTCTTCTGGAAATCACGGGGCTGCTGTTTCCTACGCTTCCAAACTACTCGGTATTAATAATGCTAACATTATCGTCCCCGCCTGCACCCCTCAAAGTAAGATGGACAACATTAAAAAATACGGTGCTAACGTTTTGATTATGGGTCAAACATATGACGAGGCACATGACTTGGGCGAACAATACCAAAAGGAAAACAACCTTACTTATATTGATGCATATTATGAGGATTTACAGGTTTACGCTGGACAAGGTACACTTGGTCTTGAAATCCTTGAACAGGCTCAAGATATAGATATTCTCTTAGTCCCTGTTGGTGGTGGCGGATTGATTACGGGAATAGCAACCGCAGTTAAAGCAATTTCACCTCATGTTAAAGTCATTGGAATGCAAACAAGCGCATGCCCTGCTATGATTCATGCAATGCGAGATAATACATTTTATGAGACTTATCCAAGTCAACCTAACATCTGTGATGCACTGGTTGGAGGTATTGGAAAACGCGCATTTGAAATGATGTACGACTCTATTGACGACATCATTGAAGTTGAAGAATCAAACATACTAAGTGCAACACGTAAACTTTATAAAGTTGATGGTGTAATAGCAGAACCATCAAGCGCCCTATTTGTTTCAGCTATCGAAAATAACTTAAGTAAATTTGTTGGTAAAAAAGTTGCCGCAGTTATATCTGGAGGCAATATTGATAAAACTATTCTTACAAAAATCAAGGAGGAAATATAATGTTTGATATGTTAGCTCTAAATCACGAGGATACGGTTGAACTACTGGATATGGAAACTGTTATAGGAATGGTAGAAACGGCTTATAAACTAAAAGATACAGAGGACGCTGCCCTTTGGCCAATGATTTTCCACGAGTTCGAACAAGGTGTAGCAGACATGGATATTAAGTCAGGTCACCTAGAAGGTGCAGGCATATACGGCCTAAAATTAGTTTCATGGTTTGGTCCTAATGCTGAAAAGAACCTTCCACAGCTTGTTGGAACGGTTATGGTATTTGACGGTGAAACAGGTGCACCAAAAGCAATTCTTAGTGCTGAGCACATCACTTGCATGCGTACAGGTGCAGCCGGTGCCATTGGGTCAAAATACTTAGCACGCCCTGACTCAAAAACACTGTTAATGGTTGGTACTGGTCATCAAGCAGCTTTCCAAATTGCTGCAACTTTAATGGTTATGCCATCTGTTGAAAAAGTGCTTATTTACAATGCAATAGACGAAGAACAAGCTAAGTCCTTTACTGCAACTATAGCAGACAGACTAAAAACTGAATTCCTAGCCCACTTCCCTAACAACACTGAGAAACACGCACTTTATAGCAAAAAATTCGATGTCACTTTTGAAGCAGTAACAAACATCGAATCGCAAACAAGTGAAGCTGACATTATTATTACTGCTACTCCATCTCGTAAAGCTATAATTCTTAAGGACTGGGTTAAACCTGGAACACACTTTAGCTGCGTTGGCGCTGATATGGAAGGTAAACAAGAAATTGACGCTGAATTGTTTGGTATGGGTCGCGTATTTACAGATGACATTACACAAAGTACCAATGTTGGCGAAGCTGAGACAGCTGTTAAAGCAGGCATTATTAAAGCAGACGACATAGTTAGCGAAATTGGTGCCGTATTAAATGGTTCTGTAAAAGGACGTACATCAGACGAAGAAATCACAATTTATGACTCAACTGGTATTGCACTGCAAGATCTTATAACAGCTGACTACGCTATAAAAGTTGCCAAAGAAAAAGGCATTGGAACAGCGTTTAAACTATAAGTGTTCAGGGGGAATAACTATGAATATCAAGCCATTTGGCGTTGAGCAATGGATGGATTTATACGAAACTAAATGTAAATACAATATAGCAGAAACATGTGTAGACTCCTTAACGCTCAGAGAGTTAGAATCTTTAATTGGATGTGAAGACTACTTTGCTAACAACTTAACTGACCTTAGATTAACCTATGGAGACATTCCGGGTAGTCTACCTTTTCGAAATGGGGTTGCCAGTCTATTTAAGTCGGTCGATCCAGAAAATATTTTGTCAACAAACGGTGCAATTGGTGCCAACTTCTTAGCCCTATTCACTTTGATTGAACCTGGTGACGAGGTTGTCTCAATTATACCGACTTACCAGCAGCATTACAGCATTCCAGAAACACTTGGAGCGGATGTCAAAATCGTTAAACTTAAAATGGAAAACAACTTCTTACCTGATTTAGAGGAGTTAAGAAAAACAGTTACACACAAAACTAAACTCATTTGCATGAATAACCCAAACAATCCGACGGGTGCGCTCATGCCAGAAGAACAAATCAAAAAGATTGTAGAAATAGCAAGAGAAGTTGACGCCTACATTCTATGTGATGAAGTTTATAGACACCTTAATCATGAAGATGGATATGCCCCTTCAATTGTCGACTTATATGGAAAAGGCATTAGCTCAGGGAGTATGTCAAAAGTGTTCTCCTTAGCGGGTATTCGTCTTGGATGGCTGGTTGCTCCAAAAGAAGTTATTGAGAAAGCATACGACATGAGACACTACAACATTATTAGTTGTGGAATGTTAGACGAAGCCATTGCCGCTAAAGCACTGGAACATAAAGACAAAATCTTTGAACGTAATCATAAAATTGTCAGAGACAATATTGAAATACTTGATAAATGGGTTGAAAAAGAACCTCATATAAAGTATGTTAGACCAAGGGCTGGTACAACTGCTCTCCTCTACTATGACATGGACATAAGTTCGACAGACTTGTGTCATGACATGATGGAATCAGATGGAATAATGTTGGTACCTGGAGATTGTTTTGAAATGGGTAAAAGCATTCGAATTGGATACGCTTTTAACTCTGAAGAACTTGAAGAAGGTCTTAGAGCATTTAGCAGGTATCTACGAAAGTATGACAAGTAGATCATTGACACAGAAAGAGGTTACGAATGTATTATCTATCTTTGCTAATAGCAGTTGCTTCAGGGATCATGTACCATATCACTCAAAAATCAATTAATCATGAAGTGAATCCGCTCATATCCCTCCTAATCACATACGCTGTTGCATTTGGGGTAACACTGGTAATCTATCAGTTTGACGGAAACAAACCAAGTATGACAACAGAGTTTCAAAACTTAAACTGGGCTAGCTTTGCACTGGGCATTGCTATTGTAGGTCTTGAACTAGGCATTCTTCTGGCTTACAGAAGTGGATGGGATATAAGTAAACTAAGCTTATTTAACAATCTTTTAGTTGCTTTAATACTTATTCCTGTTGGTTTAGCCGTGTTTAAGGAACATGCAAACCTTAAAACTTTTGTTGGTATTCTTGTCTCACTGACTGGTCTTTACATAATTAAAATGTAGCCAGGTTTATAACTTTATGTGTGCAAAATAGCAGACTTCCACCTAGTCGAACTAGGTGAAACTTTAACTAATTATTACGTGTTGGCAATCACATGATAAAACGCTTCTACAATAAAACAGGTATGTTAAGGAACTTTATTCCCTAACATACCTGTTATTTATTATGCTTATATTTATTAAGTTTATATTTGCTGATCTTAAGTCTACTTAAAGTAAGATCCTAATTCAACATTTCTTAAGTTCCCAAAATTACAAGTCTTTAAGGTTTTACCCAGTACATGTTCTTTATCTTTTAAAGACGTGAGTACATCAAACATTTCATGCACAACAATCTCATCTTTCATCTCTGTGCCTAACATTTGATTCACTAAGTACTGACTCAAACCATCTTCAGCAATAAGATAATATCTAGAAATACTTGTATTATGATCACTCTTACTTACAAAGTCTTTTATTAAGTCAACCGCTCCATTGGTTATATACTTCCACCTTCTGAAATCGGTAACAACCACCCAACTATCTTTGTGGGCGTAGTGGGCTTTAATAAGCGGGTCCAATTCAGTAATAAACTGGTTAATTAACTTCTCGTCCACTTCACCAAATGCAGAAATTATATAACCGTTTTCAAAGAAAATAAGCTGTCCATTTGCCACAAAATAATAGT
>Ga0070724_10000731_pt1 | contig 21708 bp, 20 predicted proteins | sample tdDd001_FD_67278 | JGI IMG/M metagenome (GOLD analysis project Ga0070724, IMG submission 67278) | Marine sediment microbial communities from the Atlantic coast under amendment with organic carbon and nitrate - tdDd00.1 | ecosystem: Environmental > Aquatic > Marine > Coastal > Sediment | place... | reverse complement strand
TATCGAGGAATTGAAGAAACTTGGTCGTGAGGATATCATGGTTACTGCAGGTGGTGTTATTCCAGCTCAGGATTACGATTTCTTATACGAAGCTGGTGTTGTTGGTGTATTTGGTCCTGGTACCAAAGTATCAAGATGTGCTATCCAGATGTTGGAACTTCTTATCGAAAACAATCAGGAGTAAGCAACTCCCGATTCACTATATTAAAACCTGCCAGTTCTCTGGCAGGTTTTTTTTATGGAATTAATTACCTTGCTGCCTGATCAATTACTGACGACTAAAATTTATAAAATAATGAAGACTCCAATATTAATTATTGCTTTAAGCTTTATATCCCTTACTGGGATGACTCAAAAAATGAATCAGATTAAAGTTGATGACCTTGTTGAAGGCGAAATTCTTTTTGGTCAGGTAAATCTTGAAGGCTTAAATGGAGATCTGTGTTCAGCTTGGTTTAAGCCGGAATTTGAAGGCTACAAAGTAGACATGAAACGAGTGTCTGAAATAAAGTCAAAGGACCTCTCTGGTCTTAAAATGACCCTTGTTTTAGGAACCTGGTGTCACGACAGTCACCAACAAGTACCGCGTATGATCAAAATATTGGAATCACTTAAATTTCCAATGGAAGAACTTGAATTATATGCTATGGATACTTATAAAAAGGCTCCGGGAGTTGATATTAAAGCAATAGATGTAAAATTGGTTCCTACTCTGATAATCTACAAAGGAGGTAAGGAGCTGGGTCGAATTATTGAAAGCCCTAAGGTAAGCCTTGAGGCTGATTTACTTGAAATATTAGAGAACTAAGCTTTGATTAAAGATCATATAAAAAGAGCGATGAGGTATCAACCTCATCGCTCTTCTATTATGAGATGATTTTAGTAGTACGTGTACATTTCAAGGTACACCCTTCGGTTAAAAGCTCGACTTTTAGCGTTGGTGTTTTGCAGTAGAGGCGAGTCTTCGCCATGAGGCAGAATGATGATTCTGCTCTCCGGAATCACATTTCGAATGAGATAGTTGTGTATTGTAACCAAGCGTTTGTATGCAAGTTCCCTGTTGAGTTTATCCGATCCAATGTCATCAGTATGCCCATGCATTTTTAGGATGTAATCCGTGTTTTTTTGCATTATAGAGATAATGACATCAGCTTTTTCTTTTGATAATTCAGTTAAACTTGCTTTCCCAAATTCAAAAAATAAGTTCTGTAATTTTTTATCAAGAGGGATGCGTTTCTCGTTTTGTTCCGGGCATCCATTATTAGTGAAACTTCCTGCTTTATCAGGACACATGTCTTCACTATCAACAATACCGTCATTGTCAGAATCCAGAGAACAGCCTCTCTCATCAACTCTATAAAAAGGAGGTGTGTTTGGGCAATCATCATCCTTGTCTTTAACACCATCTCTATCCTGGTCGTTTAATCTGCTGTCAGTCGCATACATCTCGAGTTCTTTTTCGAGTTTATTAATTCTTTGATATTTATCTTCAAGAATATCTTTCAGATGCATTAATTCTGTTGAATGTTTTTCTTTAGAAGACTGTCTTGGTTTATTAAAGGTATAGCCAATTAAAAACTCGTGATTACTCCCTGAAATATGTGCTGAGTTTTGTGTATTTACATTGTAAGAATAACCAACTTTGAAGTTTTTTAGGGCATTAACCCCAATGTTTAGGCCAATGGCATATTTGTTCTTGTAGTTGATGGCAAACCAGCCCTTATTTTTGAGTTTCAGTAGGGCGTTGATATCGTATTGCAAGGGCGTGTTATTTATATATCGCATCATGAAATTCGGGACAAAAGAGAGATCTTTTATACTTCGTATAGGAATTTCGTAACTCCCGGAAAGAAGAACATGGCGTGACTGTTTATATAAATCTTGATCGTCGTACTTAGAAAGATTCGATTGGTTTATAAGCTGAGGAATTGCCAGGCCAATGGTAAGTCGTTTATTAGTATAGTAAGCTCCAAAATTTGCGATAAATTCGGTGTTGTTATAATGATTTCCCTGTATTAAATCATCATTCATATCGGCATTAGCATCACTTAAATTTAGACGGAAATCTGATATTCCAGCTGATAAGCCAAGTCGTAAATATTGATTTTCATCTATTTTAATTCGATAGGCGTAGGCAAAATCAGCTTGAGTCGTGTTAAAGATGCCTACGTTATTATTTGAAAGGTTAATGCCAACCCCATACTTGCCTTCTTTTAATCCTGCATCAAGAGTGAAAGCGTGAAAGGTCTGCCCACCATCAAAATCTTTGAATTTTTCATTTCGGATGAGGTAAGCTTGAAATAAATTATTGTAGCCAACTGCAGCTGGATTGTAGATGCCTGGATTGATATAATATTGATCAACTAAAGAAACCTGTTGGGCTTCAGCTTTAAATATGAAACAGAATAAAAGCATTAAGGTAATCGGAATTAGCCGATATAGAGAGGATCTGGTATAGCGTTTTCTCATAGATGAGTTCTTATGATTAAATCAATTTGTTTAAGCTTTCTTTTAGCGTGTTTTTCCAAGAATGGAAAGTGTACCCTTTATTGGGGCAACATCCTCGCGATTAAATTCAATTAAATAAAAATACGATCCATTGGGAAGTTGTGAATTCTTATAGGTGCCTTTCCAATCATTCTGATAGCTATGAGTATGAAAAACCTTTTGCCCGTATATGTTGAATATGCTCACTTCAGGAGCATCCCATTCTGGCTTGTAGCTTATTGTCCATGAGTCATTTCTTCCATCTCCATTTGGAGTAAGAATACCATTAACAGCATATTGTTTAGAGTTACTAAAATTAATACTGAATGCTTCCCCTTCTGTGGATGATTTGCAAGAATTTGCATCAACAACTGCAAGTTTATAATGACCTGCTTTCATATCCGTTAATTCGATATAATGCTCCTCACTGATTATTGTCTTGTAATTTTCAATGATATACGTGTAGGGAGCTACACCACCTTCTACAATGATATTAACTTTACCATCGGAACCATTGGTTGCATCATTAACGATGATATTAACCTCAGGGTTTGAATGAATTTCTAATTGAGGTTCCGCTGCAACAACATCATCAACACAGTTATCGATAAGGATTTTGTACTGAGAATCTTCATCAGCTAATAGATTTTCAAATACTAAAGGTTCTCCATTGCCTGTGATACTTTCTACGCTGATATTCTTATCGTATAGATGGTAAATGATATTATTTTCAGTGATCGGAAGTTCAATGTCAAAAGCTTCTCCAAGGCAAATTTCCCCCGGTGTTGCCAGGCTTTCTATTGGGAAATCACTGGTTTTTATTAGACTTATATCAACTTGTTTTTCCAGCTTAAGCTTATCAGGACAAATCATTTCCCGGGCATAAGCAGAGTAAGTTGCGTTTGACTGAGGATATATTTCAGGGAAACCGGCTTTCCCTCCATTACCGATGATTTGTGATGTCAAAAACTGATTCCCATCATGAAGTTGATAAATGACCTCAGGCTGACTTTCTTCAACACTCAGTATGAGAGCTTCACCCTCACAAATTTCACTTCGATCACTCACAAGTTTCCTGTTGGTTTCAGCAGGGTGATGTACATCGATTTTAAAAGTGAAATCTATTCTGACCGGATCAATGCAATACAGACCCTGGGCATTCGCACTATATGTTGTTGTAAAAACTGGATTTACAATTTCAAAGTCGATAAAACCACCATTCCCCGGAATCATTTCCCCAATTGGTGTTTCTCCCTCGAGTAATTGATACGTAGCACCCGGGTCAGATGGTGAAAGGGAGAATAGAACGTCTTCACCCTGACAAATAGAACGTTTGTCGGCGTAGATGTGTAGCTGTGTCTCGGGTGGTAGTCTTACATCAATTATGAATTCTTCATTAAGACGGACAGATGATAAACAACCTTCCCGGGTAGCGTTAACATGATAGGTTGCACTACGGAAGGGTTCGAAATTACTGATTTCGAGACTTGATCCATTGCCTTGGAATGAAGCTTCATGTGTATTGGTTCCTCCGTAAATTTGGTAGAGCACATCGGATTCACTGTTGTTTATGATGATACTTGTGCTTTCGCCTACGCAGATTGATTTATGCATAGGTGTAATGTCTAATCCAGTGTCAGGAAAGGACAAAACTTCTATTGAAATATTTGGACTTAGATTTATAGATTCGGAACTTGTAACATGAGTTGCTACAACAGTATAATTTGAATTTGATGCCGGTGATATGGGATTGAAACTGGCATTTGAACCATTTCCTGTAATGGTGTTGGATTCAAAATTACCTGTGTCCGTATTTTTTAATTGATATAGAACACTATTTTCTGTCGTGCTAAGTGAAATGATTGCTGTTTCACCAACACAGAGCTTCGAATCATTTGTCGATACTGTTATCGATGTAATGGGCGTTTGTGCTTTTGTAAATATTGTGCTCGTAAGCAGGATAAAAAAAATGGGCAAAAGGGTAGTATAAAATTTAGCGCTAGAAATAGGAAGCATATATGTATCCGTTTTTATGATCCCCCTTGGAGTGTTAGTCGAATTGGCAATCCTGTGATGGTGAGAGCTTTAATAGAATATAGGGGACGATTTTCATTCTATAAACAAAGCTTGTTTTTTAAAATTCGACAGCCCAATATAAATAAAAACATTTAAAATAGATTATGCTGAGTCTGCTTTTTGATAAGGGCTTACAAATGAATTAATTTATGTTGAGCCCTTAGTGAACAATAGGAAAATGATGTTTTGTAAGAAAGCAAAGTAAGATCTTGGAATTTGATCTAATACAATTGGGTTTTGGACTGATTGTCAAAATAAATAGAGAAACTTGATGGCGAATAAATTCGGTAAGATTAATTTTTTCCTATTTTTGTTTTATACCTACTAAACAAACCAAGATCATGCAGGAAATTTTAAGTACAGAGCTTCTGGAAAAGCAAGAAAAGCTAGATTGTCGATATTTAAGAATGGCAATTGTATGGGCTGAGAATTCCTATTGCAAACGTCGTCAGGTGGGAGCTCTAATTGTTAAGGATAAAATGATTATATCTGATGGTTACAATGGCACACCATCTGGATTCGAAAATATCTGTGAAGATGAAACGAATACCACAAAGCCCTATGTGCTCCATGCCGAGGCAAATGCAATAACCAAGGTGGCTAAGTCGAGTAATAGCAGCGAAGGAGCAACTTTATATGTAACAGCCACACCTTGTATCGAATGTGCCAAGCTGATTATTCAGGCAGGAATCAATCGGGTGGTTTATTCAGAGGCCTACCATTGTAATGATGGGAGAGATCTTCTTTTGCGTGCAGGCATAGAGACCAAGTTTATTGATATTAAGAATTATTAAAAAAGATAGAGGATGAGCGATAACAAAAGAACCAAACTGTTTCTTCCCATACTATTAGCCATGGCAATAGTTTTGGGGATGTTTATAAATTCATTCTTCCAGCCCAATTCTGAGCCAGGAGTCTTTAATCTACCCTCTTCATCATCCAGCCATAAGCTCGATGCTGTTTTGGATATGATTGTGGAGGATTACGTGGATACTGTTTCATCCAAGCGATTGGTGGAACTAGCTATTCCTGCGATTCTGAAAGACCTGGATCCTCATACCGTTTATATTCCAGCTGAGGATTTGCAGCGTTTCAATGAAGATTTGAAAGGAAATTTTGGTGGAATTGGTGTACAGTTTATTCGCTATCGTGATACAGTTGCTGTTGTTAGGGTTATTGAAGGTGGTCCTTCGGAACACGTGGGGATGTTAGCTGGTGATAGAATTGTAAAAGTTGATAGCAGTCTGATTGTAGGTGCCGATATTAGGGATGCCGAAATCATGGATAAGCTGAAAGGACCTAAAGGCACAGGTGTTAAGGTGAGCATTGCACGTCGTGGTGTTAAAGAACTGATTGAAATGGACATCATTAGAGGTTCTATACCTGTTGCAAGTGTTGATGTCGCTTACATGATCGACGATAAATTGGGTTACATTAAAGTGAGCCGTTTTGGTGCAACAACTTTTCATGAATTCTCGAAAGGTCTGGGGAAATTGAAAGAGGAAGGTGTGAAGAAATTAGTCGTTGACCTGAGAGGCAATACGGGAGGATATTTATCAGCTGCAACAAACATGATAAATGAATTTTTGCCGGAGGGAAAGATGATTGTTTATACCCAAGGAAAATCTCAAGCTAAAACAGATTACCTTTCAACAGGAAGAGGTGATTGTCAGGACCTGCCTATTGTGGTTCTAATCGACGAGTTTTCAGCTTCAGCAAGTGAAATTTTTGCGGGTGCAATTCAGGACAATGATAGAGGAAAAATTATTGGCCGTCGATCTTTTGGTAAAGGATTGGTACAGGAACAACGTATGCTCCCTGATGGTTCGGCAATGAGACTCACGGTGGCTCGTTACTATACTCCAACTGGGCGTTGTATTCAAAAGCCTTATACCAATGGGAACGAGGAATATCATAATGATATTAACAATAGATATGTGCATGGAGAATTTGAGAAAAGAGATTCCATCCATTTTTCTGACTCATTGAAGTATACGACTCCCGAAGGCAATATCGTTTATGGAGGCGGAGGGATTATGCCCGATGTATTTATTCCGGTTGACACAACAGGGTACTCGAATTATTTCCGTGAATTAAGTAGACAAGGGCATATTTATAGGTTTGCATTCTATTATGTCGATGAGCATAGAGATGAGATGAAGCACTTCACGAAAGTTGATGAAATACTGGCTTATTTAAAAGGCAAACCTCTAATTAAAGGCTTGGTTAAATACGCTGAGGCTAAGGGTTTAAAGTTGGATAAAAAAGGTTTAAAGCATTCTCAGAATATCATTCAAACACAAATTGAGGCATATATAGCCAGAGATTTGATTGATGATGAAGGCTATTACCCGATTATAAAAAAGTTAGATAATACCTTGAGCTATGTGATAAATATGAAGGACTAGTTCAAGTTTAAAGTCTAGATATTTAAAAGGTCTGCCCAATGGGTAGATCTTTTTTTTTGCTGGTGGATACTCATCTCATTGAGCCTTTAATCCCCTTAAAGAAAAAAGATAAAAAAGCACAATTGTGAAATTCTAATTAAACCTTTCGATTGACTTAAGGTCTAAATCTCGAAAGTGATTAAGAAATGGGAAGGATCCTTATTAATTAAGACCTGTTTTAAAATCGATAGAGATAAAAGATGTCTAATGCAATGATTTTTTAAGTGACTTAAATGTGTAAATCAAAAAAAAATCAGGCGTATAAAATAAGAAGGTATGAAGATGAAAATAGCAATTTGGACAAGCATGGCTCTAATGCTTCTATTGGGACTAAATCAAGTACAAGCACAAACTGGAAGCAGAGCTGAAGGTAAACAGAAATCTAAGATGCAATTGACCGAGGTGCAGAAAGAGCAACTGAAATCGGCAAAAATTGCATTTGCTAAAGCAACTTTAGACACAAGAAACGAATTGAATGAGCTTAGGGCACATCAAAGAACTTTAATGTCTTCTGAGAAATTAGATGAGAATAAGGTGTTTGCCAATATCGATAAGATGACTGCTTTGCAAAAACAGCTCATGAAAGAACGAATCAATATGAAATTGACCACCTGTAAATTCTTAAGTGAAGAGCAAAGAATGTTTTGCCAAACTCGTTCTGAAAGACCTAACAGGAGAGGTCATAGGATGAATAATGGACGAGGAATGAAGCAGGGAGGAGCACAGATGCACAAAGCAGGACGATCAGATCGGGGGGCTTGCAATATGGCTCCCAATGAGAATTGTTTTAGAAAAACAAATACATTGGGATTAAGCGAAGATCAGAAGGAAAAGATCAAAACAATGAAGGTGGCTCATATCAAGGCATCACAAAACTTGAGAGAAGAAATGCAGGAGCTTCGATTGAAGCAAGAGCATCTGCTTAATGATGAGCAACCCAATAAGAATGAAATCATGTCGAACATCGATCGAATTTCAGTTATTCAAAATCAGTTGGCTAAGCAAAAAGTGAAGAATCAAAAAGAGATCCGTCAGATTTTAGATGAAGATCAGTTGGTTTTGTTCCTGGCAAAGCCTCATAAGATGCACAAGCATGGAAAAGCAAGAATGCACAAGCGTTTTCAATAATAGGTTTAGAATTAGCACTTCAGTAAAGGTTTCGGTTTTCCGAAACCTTTTTCTATTTTTGGAGATTCAATTTTAAGGCCTGACTTTTTGATCTTGACTCATTTAAAAATTGTAAATTAAGAATTATAAATTTTATTTGAGAACCGAAACAGGATCTGTCAAATGTCTTGATATCCAATTTTAAACTTATGAAAGATACTGCATTTTACCTCTTGATTATCATCCTGTTTTTTAGCGCTTGCCAGGCTGATAAAAAAGATGAAGTCACCATTAAAATAATAGCCACAACCGATGTGCATGGCGCTTTGTTCCCTTACGATTTAGTGAACGATAGAGAAGCTGGGAGTTCATTGGCTCAGGCTCACTCTTATATCAGCCAGGAGCGAAGAAAGACCAATCAGCATGTGCTCTTGTTTGATAATGGAGACATCCTTCAAGGCGATCCGATGGTGTATTATTCGAATTTCGAGAAGCCTGATCAAAAACACGTCTGTGCTGAGGTGATGAACTTCATGGGTTACAATGCAGCTGCTGTTGGAAATCACGATATAGAGCCGGGACACGAGGTTTACGATCGATTGGTAAACGAGTTCGATTTTCCTTGGATGGCTGCCAATGCAGTTAAGAATACCGATGGCTTACCCTACTTTCAACCCTATACAATAATCGAAAAGGATGGTGTTAAAATAGCTATTTTAGGTTTTATTACGCCGGCTATCCCTAAGTGGTTGCCAGAGAAAATTTGGTCGGGTATGCATTTTGTGGAGTTAGAAGCTTCTGCCAGCAAATGGATGAAAGTAATCAAGGAAAAAGAGCAGCCTGATCTGGTAATCGGACTGTTTCATTCTGGAATGGGTGAGATTGAAAATAACAAATCGGAGGTGATTGAGAATGCATCCTGGCAGGTGGCCAAAAATGTACCGGGTTTTAATATCATTGTCTGTGGTCATGATCATCAAGAGGCGATTCGTTGGGTTAAAAATACTGCTAATGAGAAGGTCGTGATCGTGAATCCGAAATCGAAATGTCAGTTTCTGGCAGATGTGAGTATTGATTTTGAATTGAATGCTGACAAGGAAACTTATAGCAAACAGATAGAACCCCAATTGATCGATGTGAAAGCTTTGCCTGTTTCTAAAGCGTTTGAAAAGCGATTCAAACCATCTTTTCAGGAGGTGAAGACTTATGTTTCCCGTCCTGTCGGGCGTTTTACAAAAGGCATCAATACAAGTGAGGCTATGTTCGGAGATTCACCTTTTGTCGATCTGATTCACAATATTCAACTCGATTTGGCTGATGCCGATGTGTCATTTACTGCACCCTTATCTTTCAATGCCAGCATTGACTCTGGTATGCTTGAGGTGCGCGATTTGTTTAAACTCTATCGATTTGAGAATTTGCTTTATACCATGAATTTAAGTGGGCAGGAGATTAAAGATTTTCTGGAGTTCAGCTACGATAAGTGGTTCCGTCAAATGAAAAAGGAGAGCGACCCGATGCTCTTTATCGAATCGACTCAAAAAGGTCATCGACTAAGCACCATGTTTTTCAACTACGATTCAGCTGAGGGTATCGATTATGTTCTCGATTTAAAGAAGAGTAAAGGCCAGAGAATCAGCATTAGCAAGATGAGTAATGGGGAACCTTTTGATCTGAATAAAACCTATAAAGTGGCCTTGAACTCTTATCGCGGTAATGGCGGTGGCAGTCACCTGACAGATGGCGCAGGCCTTTCGAAAGAGGAATTGACAGAGCGCCTGATTAATTCAACAACAAAAGATTTACGCTTCTATCTGATGAAGTGGATTGAAGATAAAAAAGTGGTGGAAGTCAATTGCAACAACAATTGGACAGTGAGCCCACATAAATGGTGGCAGCAGGCTAAAACACGTGAGTTTGAATTGTTGTATGGTAAAGATTAAATAAAATCATCCTGCAACAGAGTTAATCATTTTGATAAAATAACAGAAAGAATGCCTCAAGACGAAGAGATTGAATTAGGGAGTTTGCAATTTGAGAGTTTATTAAATAATGGACAAAGAGAAGCCTTTAATTACTTATTAAACAACACGGTATTTTGTCCCAATTGCAGTAAGATATGTCCTGAAGGTGTTGTGGATTACATCACCTACCTGACCGATGCCGATGAGGTATTGATGAAAGGTAAATGTGGGAAATGCGGTAGCGGTGTTACACGATTGATGCTCCTTGAAGAGGATGAGGACTTTGAACAAAGAGTCAGAGCTATCAGAAATCAATAGGTCACACTTTTGCTATAATAGATTGTATAAGACCTATTCATACAAATAAAAAAAAACAGACTTATTATTAAGTCTGGTTTTTTTATGGGATTTATTTTGTTTGGCTATCAATACTTAAGCCATTCAAAACTATATTTTTGATTCTATATATTGAATCAGACAATGAATCACTTTAATGTGAATTTCCTGTACACGATCAGAATAACCGGTCCAGGGCACTCGAATTTCAACATCACAGAGTTTAGCCATCTCGCCCCCGGTTTTTCCGGTTAAGCCAACCACGATCATGCCTTTTTCTTTAGCAGATTTTATGGCATTAATAATATTCTTAGAGTTTCCGGAAGTGCTGATACCTAAAAAGACATCACCCTTTTGTCCCATGCCTTCCACATAACGAGAGAAGATGTAATCGAAGCCATAATCGTTACCCACACAGGTAATATGACTGGGATCAGAAATAGCTACAGCAGGCATTGAGATGCGTTCGTTTCTGAAACGACCGGTTAATTCTTCGGCGAAATGCATGGCATCACACATGGAACCACCATTGCCACAAGAAATGATTTTGCCACCATTTTTAATCGCGTCTGACATCGCTGCCCCTGCTTTCTCAATGGCCATAAAATTCTCTTCCTTGCTGATAAATGCTTCCAGAACCTGGTGAGCATCATTAAAACTACTTTTTATATCTTCAAGAATCATAAGGTTCAATTTTTCTCAAAACTACAATAACAAATGGCAAGTTACAATAAGAAATGAAAATTCGTATTTTGTAAACAGTATTTTGAAATTTCACTTCGTGTCAGCTCAAAGGAATTAGTTAACTTCGGATCAATTTCATTTGCTTTTTTGTTTTAACTCAAATTCAAACATGACTATCAAATCAAAACTCTACGAAATCATATTCGAGTCGGATACCAAGTCAGGGAAGTTATTCGATGTGATGCTTCTGGGCGTTATCGTACTGAGTATTATTTTGGTGATGCTCGAGAGTGTGCCATCCATCGAGGATGAATATCGCAACTTGTTGAGTATACTGGAATGGAGCATTACCATTATTTTCACTCTTGAATATTGTTTGAGAATCTGGATTGTCCATAAACCCCGCACCTATATCTTCAGTTTTTATGGCATCATCGATTTCCTGTCCATTTTGCCTACTTATTTGGGTTTGTTCTTTGTGGGTACTCATGGCTTTATGGTGATCAGAGCTTTGCGTTTGCTAAGGGTATTCCGAATTCTGAAATTGAATCGCTACATGAAAGAGGGGGCTATCATCATAAGAGCCTTAAAACAAAGTCGAATTAAAATATCCGTCTTCCTTTTTGCAGTGCTCACAATGGTGATCATTATTGGCACACTCATGTATCTTATAGAGGGGACAGAGAATGGTTTTACCAGCATTCCCCGAGGTATTTATTGGGCCATTGTAACGCTCACAACGGTTGGCTATGGCGATATCTCACCTGCTACAGCTCTGGGGCAATTTATCGCCTCCTTTGTTATGATTATTGGTTATGCCATTATTGCTGTGCCCACGGGGATCGTTACTGCCGAACTCGCTAAACCGAGTAAGACATTGCCATCGGGACAGGTTTGTGAGCAGTGCCTGTCTGAGGGACACGATTTGGACGATAAGTTTTGTCGATTCTGTGGAGCTAAACTATAGCAAATTGCCGGATATGGCAGGGTATCGGCTGTAAGTCCCTGAAAAAGAATTCAGGAATCGATCATTATGATTTTTGTTAATATATCATAAATACCTCCATGTCTGAATTGCATTTTTAGATCGAAATTCAGTATTTATAGCTATATTTGCCTATCAATAGAAGAAAATATAAAAAGCATAAACACAAGGAATTATGGCATTACCAGGTTTTTTCAAAAAGCCGGAGCACAAGAGGTTTAATATTCAACCTCGCTACTGGAATCCAGAGAAAGAAGAGCGTGAGGAGAGAGAAAAGAGGATCAAGGCAGAGTTGGGTATGACAGATGATGAGGGTAAATACATTCCAAGCATAAAGGGACGCATGAAAAGTTCCTTGCGTCACAAACATGCTGATGTGCGCCAATCGACCCGCAAATCAAATTTTCGCTTAATCATTATTTTGGTTATTCTTTTGTTTGCCGCCTATATGTATCTCTTTGTTTGGGACGGCGTGCTGCCCTGGTAAGTGATTCATTGTAAAACGAAGCTTTTTCCTGAAGGTTCGTTTTGTTTTATTTCCCAATTTATAAAAGGGGGAAGCTTAGGAATATTTATCTCACATTAAATTCTATATGTCCGATATTATACAAATACTCCCGGATTCAGTCGCTAACCAAATTGCTGCAGGAGAGGTGGTTCAACGCCCCGCTTCAGTGGTGAAAGAATTGGTCGAAAATGCTATTGATGCCGGTAGTACTTCCATAAAAATAAATTTAAAGGATGCGGGTAAAACCCTGATTCAGATCATTGATAATGGCTGTGGCATGTCGGATACCGATGCTCGATTATCTTTCGAACGTCATGCGACATCGAAGATTAAGAAAGCCAAGGATTTGTTTGCTATTCGCACCATGGGTTTTCGTGGCGAGGCTTTGGCTTCGATTGCCGCTATTGCCAATGTTGAGCTCAAAACCAAGAGAACCGAAGACGAACTGGGAACGCACATTGTGATTGACGGTTCGGAATTGATTTCTCAGGAATCAACGGCTTGCCCTTCGGGTAGTAATTTCGTGGTTAAGAACCTTTTTTATAATGTTCCGGCCCGACGTAAGTTCCTTAAGGCAAATTCCACTGAGCTTCGAAATATTATTACTGAATTTCACAGAATTACACTTGCCAATCCTGAGATCGAATTTCAGTTGATTCACAATGATACCGAGATTTATAATCTGCATGCCAGCAATACCCGCCAGCGCGTGGTCAATTTGTTTGGCCGCAGTATCAATACACGACTAATCAGCATTGCTACCAATACCAGTATTGTTAAACTTACGGGTTTTATTGGGAAGCCTAAGAATGCCAAAAGAAAAACCGATGAACAGTTTTTCTTTGTGAATAATCGTTACATGCGCCATCCATACTTCCATAAGGCTGTACTGCTTGCTTACGATAAAATTTTGCCACCCGATACGGTACCGCCCTATTTCATATTCTTTGAGGTTGATCCTCAGATTATTGATATTAATATTCATCCGACTAAAACAGAAATTAAATTTGAGGATGAACAGGCGATTTTCCAGATTATTCAGGCTTCTATTCGTGAGGCTTTGGGGAAATTTAATATTGTCCCTTCCATCGATTTTGATGAGGATACCAGTTTGGAAATACCGGTGCCTAATCAGGATTCCGGCGAGGTTGGCATGCCTATGATTAAGGTGAATCATGAATTCAATCCTTTCGAGGCTGATACGTCTTTCAACCCTTTTGCTTCTGAAAAAACCTTCAATCCGTTTGAACAGGAGGCTAGCTCGATTGAGAATAATCAGTTTTATCAGGAATTTAAACCGAAGACAAAAGAGCCTTCAAGCTCAAGTCCTAAAAAAGAAGCGCCTAAGGAATGGGATAATCCTTATCAGGACAGAGAACCTGACTTAATTCCTGATTATCCGATTAGTGCTCCGGTTGATACGAAAAAGCCACCTGTACCAGATTATTTTCAACCACAGGAGGCTCCGCAAAATCAGATACAGCAAAAGATTTTTCAGAGAGAGAGTAGCCAGACATCACAGAGCTTTTTCCAGTTGAAAAACAAATATATTTTAACACCTGTACGTTCGGGTCTGATGATTATCGATCAACGTAAGGCCCACGAGCGAATTCTGTTTGAGAAGTTCAGAAACTCCGTAGAGAACAATCAGGGGGTTGCACAACAAACGCTTTTCCCTCAAACCGTAGAGTTTAATGCTTCAGATTATACCCTTTTGCAGGTGATAATCGAAGACGTAAAGGCTTTGGGTTTCGATATCAGAGAGTTTGGTAAAAAGACCTTTGTGATAAACGGCACACCTGCCGATATTCAGAATGGTGATCCCAAGGAGCTATTGGAGAATCTTTTAGAGAACTACAAGGTGAACCAATTGGATGTGAAAGTGAAAGTTCGGGAGAATTTAGCTAAGGCTTTGGCTAAAGCTTCGGCTGTGAACTATGGTAAATCGCTTACCTCTGAGGAGATGAGTGCCATTATCGATCAGCTTTTTGCTTGCGAAACACCCAATTACACGCCTGATGGCAAAACCATTGTTTCGGTATTGGAAACACAGGAGCTTGACAAACGCTTCAGGTAAAAACTGACAACTTGGCTTTAAATTCATAATTTTCCTTATTGGTACGACTCTTGTAAGATTCAAGACCTGCCAGGGAAACAGCCTTGGGCTTGATTCCCAATCGGCATCGAAAACAGGAATTTAAAGCATTATTAAAAATATTAGATATGAGTAATTTTAAATCGTCACTATTAAATCTGCCTCCGGTTGTAAAAAACCTGTTGATAATAAATGCCTTGATGCTTTTTGCCACTTGGGTTCTTGGTCAGACTGGCGTTGATTTGGGCAGAATTTTAGGCTTACACTTCTTTGCATCAGAGTATTTTATGCCTTTTCAGTTTGTGACGCACATGTTTATGCATGCCAACATTACTCACCTGTTTTTTAATATGTTTGCCCTCTTCATGTTCGGTAGGGTATTGGAGTCGGTATGGGGCCCCAAACGATTTTTGCTGTATTACATGATTACAGGATTGGGCGCTGCAGCTCTGCATACCTTTGTTTTATGGTTGGACTACAGTTCACTAATGAAAGCCTTTGCTGCTTTTTCGAACACGCCAACGCCTGAATTGTTCTCTGCAATCATTAAAGATAGCTTAGGACGACCAGCTGCCTGGGTGTACGAATTTGCCGACAAATGGGCCGATAATCCTGATAGTTTGGCTTATGCCAATCAGGGGATTGAGATTGCACGACGTGCCATTGCCGAAAGTATTAATGTGACCACGGTAGGGGCTTCGGGTGCTGTCTTTGGGATTCTTCTGGCTTTTGGTATGCTTTTCCCAAATACCGAATTGATGCTTTTATTTCCTCCAATTCCAATTAAAGCCAAGTACTTTGTGATTGGATATGGTGCTTTAGAGCTTTTCTTAGGTTTTCAGCAGCGTGCCGGCGACAATGTGGCTCACTTTGCTCACCTGGGAGGGATGCTATTCGGTTTTCTCCTGATAAAATATTGGAACAAGCACTCCAATAAATTTTATTAGTCGTAAATTACTTTTGTAATTGACTCAAATCATTCATTTTTGAACCGATAATTTTCGATAGAGTTTTATTTAATGGCTTAATCGATTTACAATATTAATCATGAATTTCAATAATCCATACCAATCCTATTCACACCAAAGTATTTGGGCAGGCATCAAAAATTCTTTTAAGGAAGGCAGTACGCTGAGTAAGCTGATTTACATTAATCTTGGGGTTTTCCTGATTGTGAAATTGGTTGCTGTAGCCACTTTCCTGATGGGAGAGGCACCGGGCGATGGCAATTTTGTATTGAATTGGTTGACTTTACCAGCAGATACGTCTGAACTTCTTCGTCGTCCCTGGACGATATTCACTTACATGTTTTTGCACACGGGATTTATTCACATCCTGTTTAATATGCTGTGGTTGTACTGGTTTGGACGAATTTTCCTGAGCTTTCTCGACCAGAAAAAACTCTTGAGTATCTACTTGATCGGCGGGTTAACCGGAGCGGCTATTTTTATCTTCGCCTTCAATCTTTTCCCTGCTTTCGAAAATGTTTTACCTTATGCAATTGCTTTAGGCGCATCAGCTTCTGTTATGGCAATAGTGGTTGCCACGGTTAGTTATTCCCCGAATTATATTGTAAATTTAATATTCCTAGGTCCTGTTAAAATAAAATACATCGCCCTGTTTTTTATACTTACTGATATTTTAAATATTCCTAATGGCAATGCCGGTGGGCATCTGGCTCATTTAGGTGGCGCTTTTTATGGCTGGCTTTTTATATCTCAACTGCGCAAGGGAAAAGATATTTCAAGCGGATTCAATCACATGATGGATACTGTTTTTTCCTGGTTTAAATCAGGAAAAAAGATGAAGGTAACCCACAAGAAATCCCGTACGATGACCGATAAGCAGTACAATAAGACTAAAAAGCAAAGACAGGAAAGTCTGAATACTATTCTTGAGAAAATTTCAAAATCGGGTTACGACAGCCTTTCTAAAGAAGAAAAAGAAATACTGTTTAAGTCGAGTAAAGATTAAAAGTTTAAAGGATAAAGGTTAAAGTAAAAAAAGGTTAAAGGGGTAAGGATAAAAAAGGACCGAAAGTTTTTTAAGCCAATCCTGTAAAAAAAAATAGGAGCTACTGCAGATTTATAATCTGCAGTTTAATTGTTTGGGATTTATAATCCCCTTATATGTTGAAGTGAAACCGACAACAGATAATAGAAATCTGATAACAGAAAACCAGTAAAGAGACTTATTTTGAAAAATATACTGCACAAAGGACTCGTTGGTTTTAGCCTGATCTTCTCAGGAGCACTCCTTATTTCCTATTCAGCAGCTTATATCAATCCCGGAAGCATCGGTTTTCCAGCCTTTTTCGGGCTGGCCTATCCCTATCTTCTGTTTGCCAATCTTCTTTTTGTTGTGTATTGGATATTTCGTCGGAAGTGGAGTTTTTTGCTCCCCCTGATCGTCATTCTGATTGGTTATGGTCGGGTAGGTGATTTCCTGCAGTTGAGCAGCGGAGAGAAGAGCCTTGCAGCCGATTCAGAGCAGATTAATGTCTTATCCTATAATGTGCGTTCCTTTGACCGTTACCAATGGACTAAGGACCCCAATACGCCCAATAACATCATCAAGCTGATTAACTCGCAGGAACCCGATGTGGTTTGTCTGCAAGAGTACCGAAGTACAAGCAAAGGCTTTCTCACCCTTCCTAATCTGATGAAGGAATTGGGCATGAAATACGTTTATTACAGCAATAAGCAAAATGGCGTTGCCATATTCTCGAACTACAAAATGGTTAAGAAGGGCAGTATTCCTTTTACGAAGGAATATTTGTGCAAGGCTATCTATACCGACTTGCAAGTAAAGGGGAAGATCCTTCGTGTCTACAATCTCCACCTGGAATCAAATCGTTTTGTTGGGAAAAACTATAAGTTTATAAAAAAGGATGAATACCAGGGCAACGAAGAGGATCTGGATGAGATTAAAGATATCTCCCTGCGCCTTAATCAAGCCTTTGCACGTAGAGCCGACCAAGCTGTACAGATTAAGAAACATATCAGTCAATCGCCTCATAAGTCCATTGTGTGTGGCGATTTTAACGACACCCCTAATTCCTACACTTACCACAAACTGGCTAAGGGTATGAGCGATGCTTTTGTAAAGAAAGGCAAGGGGATCAGCACAACTTATTCCGGAGATTTCCCTTCTTTCCGTATCGACTACCTCCTTTATACAGAGGGGATTGCCTGTACGAAATACGAACGTATTCGCAAGCGCTATTCCGATCATTACCCTATTTGCGGAAGTTTCGTTCTTGCCTCTAAATAGGAAGAGATATTTCATGCAGAACTATTCAGGTTTGTGTACATAGCCCACCCACTTGATCCATTCCAATAATTAGATTAATCTATGCTTTGATATGTTGCCATAGATAACCAACTGATGTCATAAGTAGAATAAGTTTTCCTGCAAAACAGGGCAGGAAGAAAAAAACTGCCGCACAAATCCCACAAGCCAAAGCAAAAGACACCTGCACCAGGGCAAATCGCCTCAATCCCCTCATCAAATAATTTAGAACAGGGATGGGGGATGATGTTCATTCATAAATACTTTATATAAGTATAGAATAAAAAAAACGCATTTTAGATGTATACGTAAAATGTGCCAGACTGCCTATGGTTGTTGGTCAAACACATGTTAATGAGTTTGTTCCGACTATGATATTTTAAAAAGGGAACTCAAAAAACTTGACATATTAAATAATACTTTATAACTTAGTTTATGATTTTAGTTAAGCAAGTTGGTTAATAGCAAAAAAATGGGAGCCCCTAATCTGCCATTTTTTTGCTTTTTCATTACAAACTTTGAAAGTGACTATTGGCTAAAATAATGATCGCTGCACCAGCTCGGAAATGGACCGGGGGAATGCAGAAATAGACCGGGGGAACGTGGAAATAGACCGGGGGAATGCAGAAATAGACTAGGGGAACGTGGGAATAGACCAGGGGAACGTGGGAATAGACCAGGGGAGCGTGGAAATAGACCGGGGGAATGCAGAAATAGACCAGGGGAACCCGGAAATAGATCAAGGGAATGAATTTAAGACTCAGAATATAAGGCGGAACGTATCCTTCAAAAGGGAAGGAGTACGGAATAGCATGTTGGTAGGGGAGATTAGAAACTAGGATTTGGATTGTTATCAATTAAATCATCATAGTATTAATCAACTAATCATTAACAGATGAGTACTTTTTTTAAATTTAGACAAGAAGAGCTTCCTGTAGTAGGAGAGATTCTATTGCAAATGTTTTCTCGCGATCGTAGTGCATTCGAAAATTTTTCAGCTGAGTTTAACGATGAATTTTTTACTGCAGTTGGCAATCAGATTAAAAAAGTGAATGAGCTGACTCAAGCGCCTACGCTAACAGCTGAGACCAAGAAAATTACCTCAGACCTGTATGATTGTGTGAATGGGATTATACCCAATTTAGATTTGATAGCTGCCTACGCACACCGTGCCAACAAAGCTCTAATTATAAAATCATCCGACTTTGGGGTGAGAGAAGCCAAAAAAGAAATCAAAAGAAAAAATATCGAAGGCTATTGCACCAAAGTTAAGGTGGTGGAGCAAAATATAGCGAATAACCTGGCTGCTCTGAAAGCGAAAGGCTATAAAGATAAGCTGGGAGCTGAGCTGAATAAAATGACTCAGAAAGCTTACGATCTGAACCTGGTTCAGGAAGAAAAGTTCAGAGAGAAGAAGCAACTGGTTGCCAATAACCTTTCGGAATTCGACCTGCTTTGGAAATTCTTAAACGATATTTCTAAAACCGGTAAACTCCTGATGAAAGCCGATAAGCAAAAGTCCGAAGACTATATGTTTACCCATATCTTAAAATTGGTTCGTAAACCTAAAGCCCCTGTGGTTGTGAAGAAAAAAGCCCCGGTGGTCGTTGAAGAAATTAAGCCGGAAGCTGTCCTTGAACAAACAGTTTCCTAGTTTAATAATCCCAAAATGATTTCAAACTTGAGTTTTAAAGGTGTAAGCACCCCTTCTAGCGCGGGGGTGCTTATTTTTTTGGCTCAAGCACAAAAGTTGGATCTTTTTGTTGAATTGAAAGAATTTAATTTAGCAGGAAAAATTAAGGGATCCTATGGTGAGGATTGAGCGTGAGCTGTCAGCCTGCCGTGAGGCGTGCTACAATTTCAACTACAATGAGATAACAAGGATCAGGCTGACTTGATTCTTTTGTTTACTTTTCTCATCTAAGGAGAAAAGTAAAAGCCCAGCGGCTTTAGCGAAATGTTTAAAATATAATCCCTAAAATTATTCAGCACCCCACTGTCCTGCCGGACATCTCCCCTTATATGTTTGTTTCTAAAAGATGTATTTAAAAGATTGTATATAAATACCGAAATTTATCTTTAAGAGAGGAGGCTCTCCCCTTGGTACATGATACCGTTTTTCAGTGACTCCCTCTTTCAAGTCGTTTTCGAGGTATAACTAGGTACAATGATACCGCATAGTTAAGGATGAAAGAAGCTTGATTTTTTTTATACTAAAACTGGACATTATGGAAATCGGTTATTTAGGTATTGATGTAAGTAAAGGATATTCAGATTTTGTGTTGCTGGACAAAAATCGAACAGAATTAGAAGCTTGTTTTCAGTTAGATGATAATCATGTTGGCCATGCAGAACTGATTGGTCAATTGAAAGTTTTGAAACTAAAACATGGTCTTACTGAATACCGAGCTTTGTTAGAAAGTACGGGTGGTTATGAGAATAATTGGTTTGAACTTTTGAAGAAATCAGACTCGTTATTAAATCTAAAAGTGGCCAGAGTCAATCCTTTGGGTGTAAAGCATGATAGTCAGGCTAGAATGGAGCGAACAATCACCGATAGTACAAGTGCAAGGAGTATAGCGATCTACGCTTTAAACCATCCAGAAAAGATCAATTGGGAAGGATCACCGGTGAGTGCAATGTATTCTATGCGTTCGATGTATAATTACATTCGAACAAAAACTAAACAAAAAGTACAATTATCAAATCAATTAGAGAAGTTGCTCTACAGTGGGTTCCCAGAGCTATTAAGCTATATGACAGAACAAACTCCTAATTGGATTTATTTATTTTTAGAGCTTTATCCTACAGCCTCTGCAGCAAAAAATGCTAATGCAAAGGAGTTTGAATCTATTCCAAGAATTACAAGGGTGAAAGCTAAAATTCTGTATAAAAAAGCGAAAGAAAGTATCGCAAGTGCCGATAATCTGGTCCTGAGGGAGCTTATCAGATCTTATGCAAAGGATATTAACCTGTTGAGTAAACAGATTGTATATTTAAAGAGATCCCTGGAAAAGCATGGTGATTTCCCTCTCGAAATACAATTACTGACCAGTTTTCCAGGGATTGGAATTTATTCAGCTATAGGCTTAATGATCGAAATTGAGGATATAAATCGCTTCGAAGATTCAAAAAAAATGTGTTCCTTTTTTGGTTTGCACCCAAAATTCAAGCAGAGTGGTGATAAGACCTCAAAGGTTCAAATGAGTAAACAGGGATCTCCGGAAATAAGAGCAGTATTGTTTATGGTTGCAAAATCGGGATTAGTACACAATTCTCATATCAGGGCTCTCTATGATAAGTTTAGAGGGCAAGGCATGCTGTATAAGCAGGCAATGGGTGTTATTATGCACAAAATACTTCGCATTGTGTATGGTATGCTTAAAAGTGGCACTGAATACACTGCAGCCTACGATCAAGCAAAACAACTACAATCTGCACGCTACAGAACGGCTATAGAAAAAGATCAATTAAAATCTTCAACTGAAAGAAAAAGAAGATATATAACCGGGTATGAAGACGCTCCGATATCAAAGAGACAGGAGAAAAATAGAAAAGAGCAATCATTATCATCCCCAAAACTCCTTAAAGAGTTAAATGCGGGGTATAATACTGATTGCTCCCAAAACAAAAATAATAAATATCTCTGAAAATTTGGTTTTTGACGGTATAACTGAAAAGGGAGAAACGTTCTATAAATATTCGGATTATAAAAAAAAGGACTTCCT
>Ga0070724_10000729_pt1 | contig 21743 bp, 26 predicted proteins | sample tdDd001_FD_67278 | JGI IMG/M metagenome (GOLD analysis project Ga0070724, IMG submission 67278) | Marine sediment microbial communities from the Atlantic coast under amendment with organic carbon and nitrate - tdDd00.1 | ecosystem: Environmental > Aquatic > Marine > Coastal > Sediment | place... | reverse complement strand
CAAGCGAAGTTCATCAGCCCAAAGGTACCGCCCGTATCTTGAGCTTGTCTTTGAAAAACAGCCAAATCTTGGTCGGTGAAGATTTCAGTGACCACACCCAGCTCAACGAGATGTTAAATGAGGCAGGTGTGAACACCATCGTGCTATACCCAAGCGAGCAAAGTGTTCCATTAGAGCAGATGGTCGCCAAGCAGGTGAGTGAGCAAACTCGACCTACCAGCAATAGCCGTTGGCGAGTACTGCTGCTCGATGGCACGTGGAAGAAAGCCTACAAGATGTGGCAATTGTCGAAAAACCTCCACGCGCTACCTTGTGTCGCATTACCTGAAGATCTCAAGGGCAACTACCGTGTGCGCAAAGCGCCATCCGAGAACAGCCTTTCAACGGTGGAAGCGGGCTATCATGTGCTTTCTCTGTTAGACCCAAGCACCAATTACCAACCTCTTCTGGCCGCGTTTGAACAGATGGTAGACAGACAAATGGCGCATATCCCGAAGGAGTTGCGGGATAAGTACTAAAGGCGAAGTGCCAAGTAGGGAGTGAAGCGCAATAGTTTGTTTCTTGGGCATCAATTTGGTCGAATTCAGTGTTGCCCCTCAGCTGAACACACTCCCTCGTTCCCCCACAAGCTAATTCAACACCCGCTTCAGATCTGACACATAGGCTGGGAAGTTTGAAATAGTATTGTGGCCAGCTCCGGTAATGACAAACACCTCCACCAGTTGATCGCCAAATTCAGCGACCAATTGGTCGGTTCTCGCACGCGGGATCACTCGGTCTTTTTCAGCAATGAAGACATAGGTTTGAGCCGTAATATCTTTTACTCGGCCTGATGACAGGTACCTGTCTTTGATTAACCAGGACACCGGAAGCATCCAGTAAATGTCTTTTGCCACATTTTCAACGCTGTCAAATGGCGTGACTAGGATAAGTTTGTCCACCTGCCGATTAGCCGCTACGTATGTGGCGATCCCTGTACCAAGGCTCCGGCCCATCAGAGAGACCGAATCATGCCTGTTTTTGACGGACTCAAATATCTTCAGAGCATCGCTGTATAACACCCTTTCAGTCGGCGTACCGGGGTTATTGCCATAACCCCGATAAGGGATCAGGTAGACCGTGTAGTGTGGAAGCAACGCTTTGAAGAGCGGGATATTGGCTTCGATACTTTCTGCGTTGCCACCGTAGTAGATTAAGGCTCTGGTATGCCCTTCATTGAGCGTCCACCCTGAAAGCTGTGTGCCATCAACAGTGAAGGCAGTGTTCATCTCACCGTAAACATCACTCGCCGAGCGAGGGAAGTACATAAAATGACGCTGAAAGGCATACATCGCAAGAACGAGAAGCGCGTAGAAGACCACTAGGGTAACGAATATGTTTTTCATTCCCGCCCTCCGTCCGATCTGGACTTACACCAATAGTAAACGAGCGCATAAATAGCGATATTGATCCCCAAAGCCGCAATACCAAGTAAAACCTGCACCTCAAAGTGCAGCTTAGCCGGATAAATGACGGGAATGATATAGTGCTCGACAAAGCCACCAGAATAACCTTCGCTGCCAGCCGCTTGCCGTAGCTGGTTTTCCAGTGGCGTCAGAGGGCAGATCCAGCCTTTGAGGCTGAGTAGCGTAACCCATAGTGCCGCAGGGATATGAAAAAACAGCACCCAAGTACGCCATCGCACCAGTGCGCCACCGAGCAGGGCGAAAATGATAAACAGAAGGTGAAGCAGTACGACAAGATCCGCCAGTATCCGATAAATCATAAGCGATGCCTCCTCCCTCAAGTAAAACATAGCTTATTCAGGCAACTCCGCTGCCGAGTGAGGTGTTAGAGTTGAGTTATTTAAAATGACTCTGACCCTCTGGCATTGAAATGGGCTGGACTTTGAAGTGGCAATCAATCCAAAGGCATTGTCATATCTGAAACAATGTACCCACGAAAGTCACTCTGATCGTTGATGGTGGGCATTGTTGTCAGAGATCTACTTAAAGCGAGCACCGGCTTGAAATACGGCGCTTTGTTTATGCTGTGTGTGGTACTCATGCATATAAGAGTTAAGACAGCTCGTTGTTTGTGGGGCGTTTGGTAACGCATTTTTGCCTCATAACGTTTTAATCTCGTCGCCATGGCTTCATTTATCATCGAATATTTGCCTTAATTTGCCTAATGTTAAAGTGTGAACGAGACATTGTCGGCAATTTGCAACTTAAAAGGCTATTGGATGGAGAGAAAATGAAGACAATGATTATCGAATGGCAGCGCTTGATTGATAGCGATGGACAGACGTGCGAGCGGTGCTCTTGCACTGGCGATGTAATTGAGGCTGCATTAGACAAACTGAAGCGTTGTCTGGCCGAAGTGGGGATTGAAAGCGTGCCATCAGCCAAGCGGCTTTCGTCAAAAAACCGTTAGAATCCAATCAGATTTTGATCGATGGTCGAACCATTGAGGAATGGATTGGAGCAACCACAGGGCAAAGTCCTTGTTGTGGTCTTTGTGGCGATAGCGAGTGCAGGACAATCAACATTGATGACCGGATGTATGAGGCCGTTCCTGAGAAAATAATCCTTCGCGCAGGATTTATGGCCGCTGCTGAGAAATTGAAATAATTACCCACAAGGATATGACTTCTGTGTTCGATGAAACCTTTGGGCGGTTTTTTTGATGCATGATGTTAATTTCTTATCCGAATATGCTGATATAAACTTCAGCCACTAAACCATTTTTGTCCAGAGGTGTGCTAGCAACGATCTAAGTTAACTGTGATCACCAAGCGTTTCTGCCCCACCCCTTGCTAGAGGGGGGCCAGTTCGCCGATTTCAACTTACCGAATTACTTTCAGTCCATTCGGGTAATAAAGGTTTGCTCGTCATCCACAAAAGCCACAAAGCCGCCGTGATAGATAAACACCCGACCACGCCCCTCAACTAGGCAGGCCAGCTGTGGGTTCAAGTCTTCTTCGTTATTTTGGCTTTGAAAAGAGCCAGTATCGGTGATTACGCCGCTGAGTGTAGGCAGATATCCATAACTGCGCTTGGCTTGATCAATCAGGCTCAATTCGCTGGCGGTAGAGAAGCAAGAGGGGATCGCACCGGCTTCTTCGATAAATAGAGTTTTCAGTTCTTCAAAAGCGGTAATAACCAGCCAGTCGATGCCGTTAACATGATGGATAAACATAGAGTTTCTCGGTAATTCTGATGCGGAGATTTTATCACTATCAAGGGAGAACGTAGTAGAGGTTTAGTTGCTAAAGGCGGTAAATCTGTGCAATTTCCGAATACTCACTAGGAACAAATAGGGTCAGATTTTGCCTTTTGCTAGTCAACACAAAGTATCAACCACCTTGGCAGATTCAGTGAGTCGCAGCGTGATTACACTCCCAGTTTATGGCAACAAGATCTCAGATAGCGCCCAGCCTTTAGTTGGTGTGGCGCTATCTGAGGAGCGATTTTGCGATGATGCGCAGTGGTTTAGTCATTAAACGAAAGGTTGCTTTCGGTTTAATTCGCGTCAGTCCATGAAAGAATAGCGCCAGATCTTACTCTTTGTTTGTCCACACTGAAGCGTTATACACCCCAGCAGATTCAGAGGGGCACAGCGCGATGCCTTGCCTACTGGTTCTCATGAATAATGCGGATCAACTTAGCCGGCGTCCCACCATACAGTGAATCCGGTGGCACATCGCTATTCACGACGGAGTTAGCCGCGATCACCGAGCGCGCACCAATGGTTACACCTTGGTTGATCACTACATTGCCACCAACCCACACATCATCTTCAATGGTAATTGGCGCGCAGTTGGTTTCCCAGTTACGACGATTAAGGTAGTTCAAGTCGTGGCTAGCGCAGTAAAACTGGGTGTTCGGGCCAATTAGCACGTTATTACCAATGGTAATTTTAGCGCCATCCAACATGGTCACGTTCATGTTGAGGAAGGTCTTTTCTCCAATTGAGATTGTCTTACCGAACTCGCAATAAAATGGCGAGCGAACGACACTAGAAGCCGAGATATCGCCCATTAGCTGTTGAAACAGTTCGCTACGCTGAGCGTCATCGGTATTTTGGTTAATGGCCTGCAGTAAGTTTGAAGCACTTTGACGAATATGATTAATACACTCTGCAGCGCCATTAAACTCTTCACCCGCAAGCATCTTTTCAAATTCAGTCATCTTGTCTCTCTGCTCAGTCTATCTAGGTTTATGGAAATAACACCTTACCACCGGCGGTCCCGCAGCTACTCTCGCCCTTTTCGCCCTTTTCGCCCTTTTCGCTCTTCAATACGGCGAATGCGCAGAAAATAACTGCTGGTGTAACCGCTGAGCATAGCCGTCGGTCATGGCGGAGATGTAGTCGCTTATCACCCGCATGCCTTTGGTCGGGCACTCTGTCGAGGCTTGTTGCCATTTGCTTTTGGTGGTGTCTGGTAATAGCCGGCTTGGGTCGGCGCTCAGCGCTTCAAACAAGTCCATCACAATTTGCTGGCCTTTGTACTCAACAATTTGTACTTGAGGGATCTGAATGACGTAGCGGCTGACAAATTGTTTAAAGATCTCGAGCGCGTTGGCCATGCTCGGTTCTAGGAACGCATTCCAGTGGAGTAATGGTTCGTCAAATTGGGCATGAGGCAAAGGCGTAACACTGACGCTGGTCAGCAGCGCATTGACGATGCTGCCAATGGCGTCTTTGCGATGGTAGTGCTGATCGGAAAACAGCTTGTCGCTGATCTGTTGGATGTTACTTTCAAACCACTCATCGCCGCATTCGGCCAGCAGACTAGCTGCGGACTCCTGCCATTGGTTGCGTTGTACCATGCCAAGTACGATCGCATCTTCTAAGTCATGCACGCCGTAGGCAATATCATCGGCGAGCTCCATGATGGAGCAATCTAAGGATTTAAAGCGGGTTTTTTTATGCTCGGTTAACGCGTAACTGGCTTCGCGCATGGTGGAAAACAGCGCTCGGTCGTTGTCGCTTAATGGCTCAATTACCCACTCGAACAGCGCTTTGTCGGCATCGTAAATACCTTTGGCTGGGTGCCAGTCGTGCGCTTTGAGTTGCCTTTGGTGAGCAACCGGTGGCGGTAGCTCGCTCGCTTGGGTTTGGCTTAAAAACGCTGGGTATTTAAGTAAGCCAAGCACCGTACGACGAGATAGATTCATCCCGTGATCGGGTGTGTAAGGCTCTAAGCGAGTAATAATGCGAAAGGTTTGCGCATTGCCTTCAAAGCCACCATGCTCGCGCATCATATAATTTAATGCGATTTCACCGCCGTGACCAAAAGGCGGGTGGCCAATATCATGGGCCAAACATAACGCTTCCATCAAACTGGCCGAGGGCAATAAGTTAGCGAGCTCTGGTTGCTTGCGCTTCACTTGGGCTCGAATTCCCGACCCTAACTGCGCTGCCTCTAGCGAGTGGGTGAGGCGAGTGCGGTGAAAATCGTTGGTGCCGGTGCCATGCACTTGGGTTTTGGCTTGCAGGCGGCGAAAAGCCGCCGAATGAAGAATTCGCGCTCGGTCGCGCTGAAATGGGTCTCGGTGATCGTCGCGGCGCAATTTTTGTTCGCTGTTGATGCGCGCTTGCCAAATAGAAGTATTAGGAGTTTTCATCATGTTCCTCAGTGGCCACGCCGCGAAATAGGGTTAATCTAAACTTTACAAGCAGTTAGCTAATTTCGTCCAGTGATAACTTGAAGCTTTCAGAAAAAGTATCCAAAAAGTAGCGCATTTCTGGGGTCTCTTTTTGTTTTAGTGTTTCATCCAGACGTTTTTTGGCTTGCTCGTATTCGTGGTTGCCCGCAGACAGCTCTTCCAAGCATTTTAGATAAGCGCACAAGCTATCGGCTTGCTTGACGATCTTGGCGTCTTCTTGATTGGCCGCGCTAGAGACCAAAAATGGCGCAAAATCATCTTGGAACTCTTCCGGCAACATAGAAAGTAGCTTTTGCTCGGCCGCGGCTTCGATGATTTTGTATTCTTTGGCGATCGCAGGATTGTAATACTTCACAGGGGTTGGCAAGTCGCCAGTTAGTACTTCGCTGGTATCGTGATACATCCCCAGTAAGGCAATCCGTTCTGGGTTGGTGTTGCCACCGAATTTTTTGTTTTTAATGATGGCCAGAGCGTGGGCGACAAAGGCGACCTGTAAGCTGTGTTCTGAAATATTTTCGTTTGAAATTGAACGCATTAGAGGCCAGCGTTGGATAAGTTTCATGCGAGCGAGATGGGCAAAAAAATGACTGTGTGCCATACGACCTTCCTTGATTATTATTTTAGTCACTTAGGTTAAGGGATAGACAAGGGGATAACAACTACCGCAATCGGGTTAGTGTAAGTATGGTCGGCAAATGGGGATACGGCTTTCTTTTCTGAGTGTGTTTGCTAAAATGCCGCGCTTCATCGCCACCGCGTAAGAGAGCTTGTGGTGGGTTATTTTAAGTAGAAGGCAGAGCCGTGAACAGTAATAACAAAACTTCCCAAGTCACCATTGGTCTTAGCAATCCTAAAAGCCCGAGCAATGTCGGCGCGGTGATGCGCGCGGCGGGCTGCTACCAAGTCGATAACGTATTATATACCGGTGAGCGTTACGCCAAAGCGGCCAAGTTCCAAACCGATACCAAAAATGTGGCCAAAAAAATTCCGCTAACCGGGGTTGCTTCACTGCTGGATGAACTGAAACCCGAGACGCAAATTGTTTGTGTGGAACTTGCAGAAGGCGCAACATCGTTGCCTGAATTTGAGCACCCAGAAAACGCGCTGTACGTATTTGGCCCTGAAGATGGCACCATTACGCAAGATGTGGTCGATAAAGCCCACCATGTGGTTTACGTACCAACTGTTGGCTGTATGAACCTCGCCGCAACGGTAAACGTACTTCTATACGACCGCCTAGCTAAATCGACCCAACGCATCCAAGGCGATGAGCTCATCCGCAGCAGCCGCGACAACCGCAACCACTTGTTGGTGAAGGCGAAGTGATAAAAGCGAAGTGCTAAGAGCGAAGTATAAAGCGACAAGCGAAAGAAAAAAGCTTGATAGAGCAGGAGCTTGAAGTAATATTTTTAGCACTTAGCACTTAGCACTTAGCACTTAGCACTTAGCACTTCGCTTCAGCATTTGCGGTAGCGCCGCTTTGGCGGTTTTGGTGATCTTTTTCATTAGCTTAAAGTCGGGTTGAGTGACTTGGTGCTCTACTTTGAGATCGTCTAGCATTTGCAGCCACAGCTTTGCGGTCATTTCCGAGTCGGCAAGCGCCCGGTGAAATACGCCATCGTGGCTGATGTTTTTGTATTCGACTAAGCCACCCAGTTTATGGTTGGGGGCATTTTGATACAGGCGCCTTGCCAGTAGCATCGAGCAAACAAACTCCCCATCGTAACTTCTTGAAATCCCTTCCAGCTCGGCATCTAAAAAACGTTGGTCAAAAGAGGCGTTATGCGCCACCAAATTGTAGCCTTGAATAAAGTCTGCAAACTGTGCCATCACTTCTTCACAACTTGGCGCGCCGCGCAGCATGTTATTGCTAATGCCAGTGTAGTTTTCAATAAAGCCACTGACGCGAAAGCCCGGGTTCATTAACTGCTGAAATCTCTCCGTCACCTCACCATTCTCAAGCTTCACCGCACCAATCTCAATTGCGCGATCGCCTTGATTAGGAGAAAGGCCCGTCGTTTCGAAATCGAGAACAATAATGGTGTCGGCAGATTGGGTTAAAAGCATAGGGAAAACCAGAGAAAATGGTAGTGGGGGGATGATAGCATAGGGGGGAGAAGTACAAAACTCGAAGTATGAAGTGCTAAGTAAAGAGACATTACTTAGCACTTAGTCTGTAGATTTTCACACTTCGCTTTTAGCACTTAGCACTTAGCATTTCGCACTTCTACTGCCTATACGTCGACAAAAACCTATCCAACCTTCCAATCGCGGTTTCAAGATCTTCGATGTGCGGCAAAGTCACAATTCTAAAGTGGTCGGGTTTAGGCCAGTTGAAGCCGCTGCCTTGAACCAGTAGTACTTTCTCTTGGACGAGGAAGTCTTGGACGAACTTTTGGTCGTCGGTGATGTTGAATTTTTTCACGTCAATTTTAGGGAACAGGTACATGGCGCCTTTTGGCTTGACGCAGGTAATGCCCGGTATTTGGGTGATAAGATCATACGCTTTGTCGCGCTGCTCTAGCAGGCGCCCGCCCGGCAGGATCAGTTCGTTGATACTTTGATAGCCGCCAAGCGCGGTTTGGATCGCGTGTTGCATAGGAACATTGGCACACAAACGCATCGAAGAGAGCATATCCAAGCCGTCTATGTAGCCTTTTGCTAGGTGTTTTGGCCCGGTAAGGAACATCCAGCCTCCGCGGAAGCCACAAACGCGGTACGCCTTCGAGAGACCGTTAAAGGTCACCATCAATACATCATCGGCCAAAGTGGCGATAGAGGTGTGGGTGGCGCCATCGTAGAGCACTTTGTCGTAGATCTCGTCGGCGAAGATGATCAAATTGTGCTGACGAGCAATTTCGACGACTTGCAGTAAGAAGTCGCGGCTGTAGACCGCGCCCGTTGGGTTATTAGGGTTGATCAGTACAATGCCGCGTGTTTTTGGCGTGATCTTCGCTTTGATATCGTCAAGATCAGGATACCAGTCCGACTCTTCGTCACACAGGTAATGCACCGCGTTGCCACCAGAAAGCGACACACCCGCTGTCCACAGCGGATAGTCAGGGGCTGGGACGAGCATTTCATCGCCATTGTTCAGGAGCGCTTGCATCGCCATGACGATCAGCTCCGAGACGCCGTTACCGACATAGACGTCTTCCACGTCTAAGTGAAGCAGGCCTTTTTTCTGATAGTGCTGTACTACCGCTTTGCGCGCAGAGTAGATCCCTTTTGAGTCGCAGTAACCTTGCGATGTTGGTAGGTTTCTTATTACATCGACTAAGATTTCATCCGGGGCGTCAAATCCAAATGGGGCGGGGTTGCCAATATTGAGCTTTAATATTTTATGCCCCTCTTCTTCCATGCGCTTAGCATGTTTGAGTACTGGCCCCCTAATGTCGTAGCAGACATTATCGAGTTTTGATGACATCTCGATATTTTTCATTGTTTACGTCCCGGTATTAATTATTTTACGTTACCAAAGTACACTATTTTGATTTCGTATAGAATAAATATCTGCAAGATATTGATTAAAGAAGTAGATATTTCTGACAGTGTTGGATGAAGTTTAATCATTCATATTGTCAGCAGACCGCAAAATCCCTTGCTGGTTCTTGATTTGCTTGGGCGCAACAAATAGAGTATCACCCCCAAAGGTAATATTTATAAGTCCTATAAGTGAGTGAGGTGGCTTTGTCGCACTTTCAGCAGACAATTAATGCACTAATTCAGCGTATTGAACAAGCACCAACAGGTGAAAGCCGATTGAGTCAAACTATCCAGTTAGAGCGTGACTTTTCGTTTATTGATTGGCTGGATGCTCAACCTTTATTCCCTAAGTTTTATTGGCAGTCTCGCGATACCCGTGAAGAGGTAGTCGCGCTTGGTCAAGAACACATTTTTTCAGATCCTGCTCCAGCATACGCGGTATTAGGCGAAGGTCAGCGCGTCTGGGGTGGCCGTTCGTTTGATGGCCACACAGAAAAAAACAAACGTTGTATGTCTTCGTTTTTCTTTTTGCCGCAAATTGAGTTGATCCGCTTTGATAGCCAATGGTCGCTTAATGTGAATTTAAACGGCGGTAAAGCGAAGGCGATCCAAGCGCTGCAGCGCTTGTGTTCCGATGTAGTGACTTTGCAAAGCGCGCCTCAGCAAGTCGAGAGTATTGTCCATACGCCGGAGTACCCGCATTGGTCGCAGTTAGTCGATAAGGCGCTTGACCATATTGAGCAGGGCGCGTTTAAAAAAGTCGTATTGGCTCGAAGAACCGTTTTAACGTTAGATGAAGCCATTTCTGCGGCGCAATTTCTTAAATCGAGCACGTTAAGTAATCATCATAGCTTTCACTTCTTGTTTGCGATGGATAAGTCGCACGCCTTTATTGGCTCAACGCCAGAGCGTTTGTATTGCCGCTACGGCAGTGAGTTATATACCGAAGCCCTCGCCGGTACGATTGGCCGTGGTGTGGACGCGCAAGAAGATATGGCGTTGGCGAACTGGCTGAGCAATGATGCAAAAAACTTGCAGGAAAACCAGTATGTTGTCGATGATATCGTCGGCGGTTTAACGCCTCATGCCGAAACTATTGACGTTCAAAATGAAACCCGTTTAATTCGTCTGCGTAAAGTGCAGCATTTAAAACGTGAGATCAGCGCGCAACTGAAGCCGGGCATCAATGGCGTGCAGCTGTTGTCTGCTTTACAACCCACCGCTGCGGTGGCGGGGTTACCCCGTGACGAAGCGATAGCATTTATCGCCAAGCATGAGCCGTTTGCTCGTGGTTGGTATAGTGGCTCGGTTGGCTTTATTAGCCATGATAGAGCCGAGTTTTGTGTGGCGATCAGAAGTGCGTTAGTCCTTGGCAATACCGTTAAACTGTTTGCGGGCGCGGGCATTGTTCCGGGCTCGGATAGTGAGTTTGAATGGCAAGAGCTGGATCGTAAAATGTCGACCCTATTGACCTTGATCACCGAGCAATCTCCGCTAGGAGTCGCTTCGTGAGCGGACAAGCGAGCGTAAATTGCACCTGGTCGAAGCTGATTTTTGAAGAATTGAACCGTTATGGGGTTGAACATGTTTGTGTTGCCCCTGGCTCTCGTTCAACTCCCCTTATTTTGCAAGCCGATGAACACTCAAAACTTGAGCTGCATAGCCATTTCGATGAGCGTGGCTTAGGTTTTTATGCGTTGGGGCTTGCTAAAGCGAGCGGTAAACCCGTTGCGATTGTGGTGACATCTGGCACGGCAGTAGCCAATTTGCTTCCCGCGGTTGCGGAAGCGCATCTCACTGGCGAGAAGTTGATACTGCTAACGGCCGATAGGCCAGTAGAGCTGATTGATTGCGGCGCTAACCAAGCTATTGAGCAGCGTGGCATTTTTTCTTCTCATGTTAGCTGGGCATTGGATTTACCAAGCCCGAGTTTATCCATTGCGCCAAATTGGCTGTTGACTAGCCTAGATCAGGGCTTAGACGTTCAGCGCCAACAAGGCGGGCCGATCCACATTAACTGTGCGTTCCCCGAGCCGCTTTATGGTGAGCACGCATTAGCGTGGCAGCATGACTATTTCCGCCCAATAACAGATTGGGTGGCGCAATGCGTCCCTTATACCCAGCACCGTTCCCTACCGAGACAAGCCGTGCTATTAACCCCTGAGACGGCGCAAAAGAAAGGTGTGGTGATCATCGGCAATGTAGCAGTAGAACAAGCGAGGGCCGCTAAGGCACTAGCCCAAGCGCTCGGCTGGCCAGTGTTGTGCGATCCGCAATCGGGCGTCAGTAGTCAGTGGGCGCATTATGATTTGTGGCTACAAAACCCCGAGGCGAAAGCGCTGCTGACGGAGTGCCAAGTCATTTTGCAATTTGGCGCCAGAATGGTCTCTAAGCGCTTAAACCAGTTTATTAGTGAACACGCGCCTCAAGGTGAGTATCTCGTGATCTTGCCTCGTCTCGAGCGCTTAAATCCAAACCATGTTCGAATGCAAACCATTGTGACCGATCCGTTGCAGTGGGCCAAGGAACAACGGAACTTGCTTATCGACAGCTCAAGCGCCCACCAAGCTTGGGGGAGTGCTTTGGCTCGCTATAGCCAAGCTGTCTCGGCGCTTATTTTGCCACTGCAGAGCGGGCCATTAACAGAAACGGCCTTGGCAAGCCAAGTGCTCAATTGGCAGTTGGGTGATAGCGAGATCTTTATCGGCAACAGTATGATCGTGCGTCTTATCGATATGCTGGCAAAAGACTTCTCTTATCCGGTACACACCAATCGCGGTGCGTCGGGTATTGATGGCTTAATCGCGACCGCGGCAGGTACCCAGGTACACAGCCAGCAACCACTGCTGGTGATGCTAGGTGATACCTCATTGCTTCACGATTTGAACTCTTTGGCGTTATTACGCGATGTGACAGCCCCTGTTGTGGTCGTCGTCACTAACAACGATGGCGGGGCAATTTTCGACATGTTGCCAGTGCCAGCAGAAAAAAAATCCGCGCTTTATCAAATGCCTCACGGGCTTGGTTTTGAGTTTGCCGCGCGGCAGTTTGGCCTTAAGTATTTGGCCCCACAACGCGTTGATGATTGTCGGCAAGCGGTTGAAAGCCATTTAGCCCAAGGGCAGGGCAGTTTGCTGGTGGAAATTGTAACGCCGCCGCAGCAAGCAAGTGATGCTCTTGTTCAACTTACCCAACTTGTGCGAGATCATGCTAGCGACTAACTGGCTTAGTGAAGACCGTGACCCAGCCCAGCCAGTATTGGTATTTCTGCATGGCCTGTTGGGCTCGAGCCAAGATTGGCTACCAATTATCCCTTACCTTAAACAGTACGCTTGCTTAGGTATAGACTTGCCTGGGCACGGTGGCTCTCGTCATATTGCGGGGCAAAACTTCGACCATACCTGCCAGTTGATTGATAATTCCTTACAAAACGTGATCGCGCCCGATCGTAAAATCGTCCTAATTGGCTACTCTTTAGGAGCTCGGCTTGCTATGTATGGTGTGGCGCAAAACAAATGGCCATCGCTGCGCTTGGTGGGTTGTATTCTGGAAGGAGGAAACTTTGGTTTAACCGGTGATAACGACAAGCAAACGCGCTGGAAGAACGATAAGGCCTGGGCGCAGCGTTTTGCCAGTCAGCCGATCGAGCAAGTCTTGGCCGATTGGTACCAGCAAGCGGTGTTCAAGTCACTAAATCAAAAACAAACACAAGCGTTAATCGCCAAGCGTACGGATAATAGCGGCGAAATGATAGCAGAGATGCTGCAAGCCACTTCACTGGCAAAGCAGCCCTACTTATTACACACATTACAACAGCTTTCTACGCTCAGGGTACATTACGTATGTGGTGAGCTAGATAGCAAATTTACTCGGCTAGCTCAGTCGAGCAAACTTTTTTATAGCCAAATAGCGCAAGCAGGACACAACGTACATCAAGAGCAGCCACAAGCGTTCGCGCAGGTTGTACAACAGGTTGTGGCCAAGCTGAATTAAGAATGCGCGCTTGGCTTTTATTTTTTCGGTCTAATTCATGCATAGAATTTGCATGAATGACAACTTTAAATCGTAGTTAGGAATTTTCCCCATGCGTCAAGTTAAGTTATATAAATATCAACTCCCTATGGACAGTGGCGTGATTTTACGAGAGCAGCGCATTTCCGAGCGACAAGGTTACATTGTTGAACTGCGCCAAGGCGATAAGTTCGGCCGTGGTGAAATCGCACCATTGGTTGGCTTTAGCCATGAAACGCTAGAAGAGGCAGGACAGCAGGCCCAAGCCCAGTTGGAGTTGTGGCAAGCGGGTCACGAATTTGATTATGACAAACTTCACCCTTCGGTCGCGTTTGGTTTGTCCATGGCGATCTTGGAGCTTAGCCAAGGTTTGCCTTACGAAGGTAACTACAACGTCGCGCCTTTATGTATTGGCGACCCAGATGCCCTGATCCCGGTCTTAAACGAGATGCCTGGCGAGAAAGTCGCCAAGATCAAGGTTGGCCTGTATGAGCCAATTCGTGATGGCATGATCGTCAATCTGTTTTTGGAGTCTATCCCAGAGCTAACCCTGCGTTTGGATGCGAACCGAGCGTGGACACCAGAAAAAGCGAGTAAGTTTGCCCAGTATATTAACCCGTCGTATCGCCAGCGGATCGTCTATTTAGAAGAGCCTTGTAAAGAGCCGGGAGATAGCTTTAGCCTTGCGATTAATACGGGCATCGCCATTGCGTGGGACGAAACGCTGCAAGAAGCGGTGCGTCGCCCAGACTTTAAGCTTTCCGAGCTAACCGGGGCTAAGACCATCGTTATCAAGCCAACCTTAATTGGCTCAATTGAGCGATGTGTTGATTTGGTGCAACAAGCAGAGAAGCTAGGCATGAAAGCGGTGATAAGCTCCAGTATCGAGTCGAGCTTAGGCTTGTGTCAGTTGGCTCGAGTCGCTAAGTGGCTAACGCCGCATCAACTACCGGGGCTAGATACACTGTCGATGTTCCAGCAGCAATTAGAAGTAGCTTGGCCAAATAGCGAGTTACCCGTTGTGGCTTTAGAGAGCCAAACGCTTATTTACCAAGCGTAATGATGCACTCTCCTTTATCTCAGTGGGCTGCGAGTCAGCCCCTGCAAGTCGCCCTTAGCGATGAACACCACAGTTACACGTGGGCGCAGTTAGACCAACAAGTCGCCACCCTCGCTCAACAACTGACTCACCAAGGTCTCGGTGCTAAAGATGTTATTGCCGCGGTTGGAAAAAACTCCCTTACTTTGCTTAAACTTTACCTCGCTTGTATTGAAGTCGGGGCGATTTTGGCGCCCATTGCGCCAGCGCCTTGGCCAGTTTTACAGCAAAAATTCACTACCGTTGAGCCGAAAGCTGTTTTGTGGCAAGACGCCCCGCCGCCGCAGTGCGGTTATCCGCGTTTACAGTTGGCTCACCAGCCCGAGCACGGCCTGAGTCAAACGGCGTCGATAAGCGAATGCCAGCTCACGAGCTTGATTTTTACCTCAGGCTCGTCGGGGGCACCCAAAGCTGTCGCGCACACTATTGGCCAGCACCTTGCTAGCGCTAAAGGGCTGTTAAGCCAGTTTGAGTTCACCGCCAAGGATAGCTGGTTATTGAGCTTACCTATGTATCATGTTTCTGGCCTCGCCATTGTTTGGCGCTGGTTAGCCGTGGGCGCCACGTTGGTGATGACATCGAGTCGCGATTTAGTCGAAGACTTAAGCCAAGTGAGCCATGCCTCTTTGGTGGCGACTCAACTGTTAAGGGCGCTGGGAAGCGGCCAGCCACTCGGTTTAAAACGCGTTCTGCTTGGTGGGAGCCATATCCCCGCCGATTTGTGTCAACGTGCGCGTGAATTAGGCATTGATACTTGGCTTGGTTATGGCATGACTGAAGCGGCCTCGACCGTTACCGCAAAGCAGACCGACTCATTGGCAACGGCTGGCTATGTGTTGCCGCAGCGAGAGTTAACCGTATTAGATGGGCGCATCTACATTCGCGGCAGCACGCTTGCTGCAGGGTACTACCGTCACGGCGCCCTCACGCCATTGGCGCTAAACGATCAAGGTTGGTTTGATACTAAGGATCTCGGCGGTTGGCAGCAAAGCCAACTGAAAGTTTTGGGCCGCGCGGATAATCAATTTATTTCTGGTGGCGAAAACATCCACTGCGAAGAAATTGAGGCGGTACTCAATACTCACCCTAAGGTGAGCCAGTGTTATATCGTGCCCGTCGCAGACAAAGAATTCGGCCAACGCCCAGTGGCGGTTTTAGTGGCAGAGGCGTTATTAGACAAAGCCGAATATGACGCTTTTATCCAAACAAAACTCACCAAGTTCAAATGGCCCATCGCCTACCATCTCATGCCCCCCGAACTCCTCGGTAACGGCATCAAAATCCCACGCAAAGCGATAGCTAACTGGTTGCAAGGAAAGCTCTAGGACGAGTTTTTTATCTTAGCCTTTTGCCTTAAGCCTTTCGCCTGCTCTTTCCCATATTCTCTTTCCTACTTTGATAGAGCGAAACTGAATTTATGTTTTGCTCGTGCTACTGGATAATCTTTTCTCTCAGGCAGAGGGAAGAGAATAATGAAATTAATAGGGATAGGGCTGGCGTTACTGATGATAGCATTGGCGATAAGTTCGAGTGGTTTATTGCGCTCTTTGGCGGAGTTAGGCGCGTTTATCGCACTTGGGATGGTGGCGTATCAAATAAAAAGTGCGCGATTCGGTTGCCAGAAGTCGCGCACCATGAATTCGAGTTCAGATTAATGCAGTAATAGCCAAGTTAAAGAGAGGCTAGAGATCAGCATCCACAGCAAGACACCAAAGATCAGCGGCTTTGCGCCAGCGGCGCGGATCTTAGCTATCGAAATATTACAGCCGATAAAGAACAAACACACCACTAACGCCTGCTTTGATAAGCTGAAAACACTTTGGTAAACACTTTCAAATTGCGGTAGCGCATCGCTGATCAAAATGGCGGCGCAGTAGAACAAGATAAAATAGGGAATGGTGATCTTTTTGCTGTCACTGCGAAAGATCAGCGCGCTAACAAACGCTACCGGCACAATCCATAATGCGCGGGCGAGCTTGAGTGTCGTCGCGGTTTTTAACGCTTCTTCACCATAAGCCGATGCCGCGCCCACGACCGACGACGTATCGTGGATCGCGATGGCCGCCCAGGTGCCGAAGGTGTGTTGATCAAGCCCGAGTGAAAAGCCGATCACCGGGAAGATAAACAGCGCGATGGAGTTCAGCACAAAAATGGTCGCCAGTGCTAAACCTATCTGGTCGTCGTTGGCTTTGATCGCCGGAGAGACGGCCGCAATAGCACTCCCCCCGCAAATTGCTGTACCAGCTGAGATCAGGTAGCCCGTCTTTCTTTCTAAGCCCATTTTCTTGGCAATAAACCAGCCAAATACCAAGGTCCCCGTAATGGTGGTCAAGATAATACCAATCCCATCTCCGGTCACAGCGATGGCTTGCTCAAGTTGAATACCAAAACCTAAGCCAACAATGGAGTAGGCGAGCAGTTTTTTGGTGATGCTACTAAGCGGTAAATGGTATGGGACGAGGCCAAGGTTAGACAGCAGAAAACCTAAGATAAGCGCAGTAGGCGAGGTCACCCAAGGGGTCAAACAAAAAAGAGCTGCAATAAAAAAGGGCAGGTGCTTTGGGGTAAATAAACGCATGTTGTTCAAAATGGTCGATAAAATAGCTAGTTATCATAACGTCATTTCTATGTTTAGTAAGTCATATAATAATGAATGCCGCGTTCAGTTAATTTGAACGTAAGTGGTAACGGTATTTCTCAATTGACTGTCATCTTTGCAACAATGTACCCACGAAAGGTGGGGAGTTCGCATGAGGCGATCATTGTTGTCAGAGATCTACTCAACGCATGCACTACACCTAGCGCCAACCGCGAGCGACTTCACGATAAGATGATTCAACTAGATAACGGCGATAACAGATGGTGCATTTTTGAGTTATCCATGATGAAATTATCCGTTCAATTTTTCAGCTAATTCTCTGAATGATAGGATATAACCATGATCATAAACCATGTCTCGGTTGGCGCTTCGGATGTTGCCTTAGCGGTGAAATTTTATGACTCAGTGCTAGCCACACTGTCCATTTCGCGTGCTCACTATATTGATAATGTTGCCGCGGCGTACGGTGATAATTTTGAGTTTTGGGTTGGTTGCCCGTGTGAAAATCAACCTTCGATTGGCAATGGTTCTCACGTCGCTTTTAACGCGCCAACAAAAGCGGCGGTTGACGCATTTTACTGCACTGCGATTGAGCAAGGTGGCCGCTGTGAAGGCAAGCCAGGCTTACGCCCAGAATACGGCGAAAGCTACTACGCCGCATTCGTTCGAGACTTAGATGGCAATAAAATTGAAGCGGTGTTTATGTAGAGGGCAGGATTTGATTGCCGTCTGCGGCATCTGCGATAAGGCGGTAAACAAGGAATAACAATGACACCAACAGAAGAGATAGACGTATGGCTGTTATCAGATAGACCACAAGCGTCGAAGATCATGGCCCGGTGGTACTATGATGAATGGCTTACCGATGTGAAGGGTGTGACCGCCGAGCAAGTTAATGAGAAGGTATTGCAAGCGGCAAGTGCATCGCCATTACCAGCAGCACTGCTCGGGTATATTAACCATGAGCTTATTGGTGCGGTTGAGCTTAAGTTGCATGAAAACAAACATTACCCTGACTATGAACACTGGCTTGGTGGGGTGTATGTTAAACCCTCTCACCGGGGACTCGGTGTTGCTTCTAAGCTCATTACTCAAGCGATAGCGTATGCACGTAAATCAGGTGTTGTTAAGCTCTATTTGCAGTGCGAAAGTCATAATGAAGCCTTGTATAAGCAGCATGGCTTTAAGGTGTTACATAGTGGACGACATCGCGTTCCGGTGAGTATTATGATGATAGTGATTAATAAGTGATAGAGTTAATTAAAAACAGAACTGTCATTAATTGTTGCTCGCTATCTGGTTATTTATATTGAAAATAACAAACAATATTTTAGGCCAGAAGCGAGCGTTGATTTTCTAGTTAAGTTAATGTGGTTAATTAACTGACACTATTTAGCTCGTTGAGTTTTTCTATTAGAGGAGCCTTGTTATCCATACAATAAGAAACAAATTTCTCTTTTGGTAATACCAGTCTGACTGGCATTGGTAAGAACTCATATGTGTTCTCAAAAGCCTTGGTTACAAACTCGTCGTCGTTGATTTTGTCTCCAGCGATTGGCCCTAGGCGCTCTAGTAAGAGTCCTTCAATTTTTGGCCATTGCGCTTGAATAAGCTCGTTAACTTTATCTGAACCTACATTATTATCAGTAGACTCTTGCTTTGCTTTATTACCAAGTTTTCCAAACATATTTTCAATTACCATTAGTACGTCTTAAGTTGCTTGTAATTTAAATTACTTATTAATGGCATGTAAAGTGAGTGATTATATTTGAATTGAACTGTGTTCTTGTATGCGATGGATGGTTTAAATAACACTGTATGTATCATAAATTGATGGTTATTATTTGGAGTGAAATCACACGATTCATCGAATGATAGAATACCAAATAGAGTGGTTGTTAATGTTGTTATTGTAAATATAGTTTTGTATGAGATGATGTTTGTTTATTTATCACCATATCAAGGACTACGCATGATGGTATGCGAAACAGAAAGGCTTATTATTCGTCACTTTGAGCTAAGCGACGTGGAGTACGTGTTAAAACAGCTTAATGAAGAGTCCTTCATCCGTTATATCGCCGATAAGCAAGTGCGGAGTGTGATGGATGCTGAAAACTACTTGAAAAACGGGCCAATCGCGAGCTATCAAATGCACGGCTTTGGCTTGAACATGGTGCTGCTTAAAGAGAGTGGCACAGCCATTGGTATGTGTGGTCTGGTGAAAAGAGAGGAGCTTGAGCACCCTGATTTAGGTTATGCATTTTTACCTGAGTTTTGGGGCCAAGGCTATGCGGCAGAAGCGGCGAACGCCATTTTAGATGACGCTATTGGAACTCATCACTTAGCGGTGATATTAGGTGTAACGCTACCAAACAATCGCCCATCAAATCAACTGCTGACCAAAGTTGGCTTTGGGTTAAGTGGCCAGATAGAACTCTACGGGGCGCAGAATAACCTCTATCAATATCAACCTCAGCGCTCGTAAGTCCCTCTCATTATAGGAATTGATATGGATATCGCTTTAAGGCGGGCTAGTGATGCTGGTTACGCAGAAAAACTAACTCGTACCAATATGGGCAGCTACTACCAAAGCCGAAATATGACGTGGGACGCCGCTCGTTTCAGTCAGAGTTGGCAAGAGTTCGATAACTTCGAAGTGTGGTGTGAGAGGCGCCGAGTTGGTGTCGTTCGTTTCAGTTATAGTCAACGCACTACTTTTTTAAGAGACTTTCAGTTAACGGCAGATTTTCAAGGTCAAGGTGTTGGTTACGAGTGTTTAGTGTGGATTATCAAGCATGCGCAGTCGCATCAATCTGAAAATGTAGTTTTGCGTGTTTTTGCGGAAAACCCTGCGATTCGTCTTTATCAAAAATTTGGTTTTGTTCAAACTGCGGAAGTGAATGGGTTGGTAGAAATGGAGTTTAAGCTGCGGTAGGGGGTTAGCATAGAGGAGCATTGCGATGGCCAAAGTGATACTAAAAGGATTTATTATTGTCCCAGAGTCGGATCTTATCGCTGTACAACAGCAACTGGTGAACCATACCCAGCTCACCATGCAAGAGATCGGATGCTTGGTATTTGAAGTTACTCAGTGTGAAAAACAGCCGTGCAGATTTGATGTGTATGAAGAGTTTACGGATCAAGCAGCTTTTGAAGCGCATCAAATTAGAGTCGGTGCGTCACAATGGGGTCGTATAACCGAAAATGTCGAGCGGCATTATGAAGTGTTCAACGCAGGAGAATCATGTGATCAGAAAAGCGACCGTTGACGACTGCCTTGATCTGGCGGCTCTATCACTGCAAGTATGGCTACATACCTATGCGACACAAGGGCTGCGGGCGAAGATTTCCCAGTACGCATTGTCAACGTTTACCCAAGAGCATTTTATTACCCTGATAAATGATGCTACCTGTGCGGTGTGGGTTTACATTCAAGACGATCATTTGGTTGGCTACATCAAGGTCGATTTGTTGGCTCAATTTAATGGCAACGAAAATGGCTATGAAGTCGCTACCTTGTATGTCTCGGAGCATTTTCAAGGGCGAGGTGTCGGTCGTCAGTTACTAGCGCATATTGAGAGCCAACACGGTAAGCCATATTGGTTGTCGACATGGGTCAATAATCATCAGGCGATCGATTTCTATCGTAATTTGGGCTTTCAATGGATCGGAGAGTTAAACTTTGAATTGGAAGGCGAGATGCACCAAAATCACGTATTTAAGCGAACGGAGGGACGCTCTACATGCAATTGATTTGGCTTCATGGCGCACCTGCGGTCGGTAAGCTCACGGTAGCGAAAGCGTTACAACAACACCATGGCTGTAAACTCTTTCACAATCACCTTGCGGTCGATCTCAGCTTGGCTATTTACGATGAATTTGGTGAGAAAGATTTTCACGATTTTACTAACACCATTCGCCGCACAGCAATCACGAAAGCGAACGCATTAGGTGTCTCACGCATGGTCATGACCTACATGACTTGTTCGGATGAAGACGCAGAAGAAATCAGCCGTTACCTGAACTTTTTTCGCCAAGAAGGGATTGACGTTTATCCAATACACCTGTGCCCTGAGCATGAGGTGGTCTTGGCGCGCTCTGTTACCGCGGAGCGGCAAAACAGCCATAAAATCTCATGCCCAGAACAACTCGGTGGCATGCTGAACAAGTCTCAATTTAAGCCCATCAGCCACGAAAATGCGTTGTCGATAGATAACTCGCAACTGCCACCAGAAGCGGTGGCGCAGATGATCATTGAACATTTGCCATAAAGCGTGTGTTTTGAATGGCAGGTGAATTTTGCGACAAAACTGTCTACTCTATCACCAATTTTAATGGCGATTTTTGCCAATCGACCGCGCTTGATTTAGCATTACGCCATTGGCCCATTTAATTTTAGAAAAGGAGGATCTTTAATGAACGTGTGCAAAACAAACTTTGCGCCAATTTTTTGGTATGGCAAAGACTCAAGTTTTAATCCTATCGTGCTGCGATAACCTAAGCTTGAGCGAAGTTAATTAACCCATTTCTAGAGAACCCTTCTCTCTAGCTTACTAGGTTGTTGTCAGTAAACATGACAGCCGCGTTTTAGTGCGCGTAAAACTTGAGTAAGCACCATGAGCACATTACTATCTGCACAGTCTATTTCTTATGACGTCACTTCAGGCACTTTGTTTGAAGGGGTTTCGTTTACCTTACAAAAAGGCGACCGTATCGGTCTCATTGGCAGCAACGGTTGCGGCAAAAGCACGCTATTAAAGCTGCTAAACCAAGAGTTGATGTTCACCCGTGGCGAAGTGTCGCTTGCTCACCAGTGCCAAATGGCAAGGGTTGAGCAGCAAATTCCCGAAAGGCTGCAACAGGCCACTTTATTGGAAGCGGTCGTCGAGAATCT
>Ga0070724_10000728_pt1 | contig 21772 bp, 25 predicted proteins | sample tdDd001_FD_67278 | JGI IMG/M metagenome (GOLD analysis project Ga0070724, IMG submission 67278) | Marine sediment microbial communities from the Atlantic coast under amendment with organic carbon and nitrate - tdDd00.1 | ecosystem: Environmental > Aquatic > Marine > Coastal > Sediment | place... | reverse complement strand
AAAACTTAGAGTTTGAAAAAGCAGCTGAGTTACGTGATAGGCTTAAAAAGTTAGAAAAGCTAGAGCTAAATTATTAAAGTACTACGTTATAGAATAAGAAGGGTTTATAAGGGGTGTTAAATACATATAAAAATAGATTTGATTTAGATGACTATAAAAAAATAGTTGGAATTAAAACTAACATTCATAAAGTTTCTTATTTTTTTAAAGATGATATCTTAGATCTTCATGATAAAAAAATATTAATATTTGATTTGGAATTTTCAAAAAATAAAGTAATTTTTGAAATTGGAGGTTTAGTTTTAAATAATTCTAAGGTAGAAAAAACATTCTTTAAAGAATTTAAGCTGCCTTATGGTGAGCCTTATTGGTGCTTTGAAAGAAATTCATTTATCACAGCTCCACTAAACACCACTAAAAAAGAGTTTTCAAGTAAAGATACTGCATGGTTAATGAATCTTATTGATTCTGTAGATTATGTTATGGTGCATAATTATGTTGCAGAATCACAATGTTTGGCAAAATTAAATAACAAGGTTTATAGTTCTAATACATGTGAATTAGTGCAAAATAAAAAGTTTATATGTACAAATTACTCATTTAAAAATAAATATTTTAAATCTCAAGGTTTAACTGATACTTCAAATGGCGCTGTGTCTGACTTTTTTGGCTGGGAAATAGAAAGCGAAGAAAATAAGTATATTATTAAAAATGATGGAGTTAAATTTTATATAGAAAAACCAATAGGGGTTAAATCAGTATTGCATAACTCTTTTTATGACTCTGTGGTGACATTAACTAATTTTATGTCATTAAAAAAGATAGGTTCATAAGTTTAGTACTATTTGTACTTGATTTTCTCCTTATCTACTACCATACTTAGCATAGGTTTTGTCACGTTTAGGATAAATAATATGTCAATTGTAGATATGTTTAAAGGTAAAAAAAATCATTTGGTTGTTGGTGCTGATACTGATACTATCAAAAAAATGAAAGAAATGGCTAACTCAGGAAAAAATAGCACAATGTCTTTTTCTTTAGCATTTAGTTATGTTTCTAAAAGTCATGCTTCTAAATATAGCGATGGGCTATTAAAATTATTGGATCTAATTGATTCAGGTACCTGTGAGCAGATACTTAAATATGCTGATAGATCAAATACTTTCTTTATTTGTGAAGATCCTCTGATCTGGACTAGTCGTCAATTCATATCATTTTCTTATTTAAAAGAAAATGTGAAATATTTTAATATTGTAGAAAATAATAACCATTATTGTTTGCACATTATTGATTTTAATAATAAAGAGGTGTGCATGCCGATATTAATTGCTGATTTAGAGTCTTTCTCTGAAAGTGAAGGATTATCCTCAGTTACTAAATTTTTTGAAGATTCATTCGGCTGTGTAGCTTAGGTATTTCGATTAAAAACTAAAGCATCCTTTAATTAGGGTGCTATTTTTTTGACTTATATCATAAGTGTCAGAGTAATTGTCGGGTAAATTATTTTTACTATAGTTCATTTAAGGGAACTTGTCAGGTAAAGCAAATAAAAAAATAAAAAAAATATTTTTTTACACTATATTTTTTGATATAAATTAAGAGATTGTGTGTTTTAATCTATTAAATCCATAAGTTGTAATTGTAGGTAAGTTATTGTATATTATTGGTTATAAAATAAAAATAAGAGTGTTTTATAATATCCTTAAAATTTTAAGGAGTGGTTATTTCTTTTGGGGTATATGTTTGTAAATGCCTAAAGTCAACTATAAAAAATATCCATTAATTGTCAGTTTTTATTTAAGTGTGTATTTATAAATAGATAACCAGACTACTTTTTAGTTAGATTTTATTAAACTAGAAACGATATAAAACCTAGCTGAAAAATAGTCATATTACTTTAAACAACATAAGAGAGTATCTCTAAGGAGGTTAATATGATAGATTTTTCAGGAAGTAAGGAAAATGCTAGAATGCTTATCGAGAGATTTTTAGAAACTGGTGAGCAACCGGATTTTATGGAATACCTTTGCTTTAAAGAGTTCTATATCAATGCTAATTTTTACGGCTATGGCGTGGATTATATTTTAGAAAATTTCCAAGTTTATGCTGGTATTATTGAAGTAAAAAGTATTGAATTTTGCTCAGAGTCTAGAATTGAAGAACTAGCTAAAGTAGAACATTGCTACAGCGCTTGTGATGGTGTAGATGTTGTAAAGGAGGCTGCTCGTTATAATGTTGGTTTTAAAGTTGTTAATGGTAAACTATCTTTAGCTAAAATCGAAGAAAGAAAAGATAATAGATCTAATGAATACGATAGGTATAGCTACTATGCTAATAGAAATAGCCAAGCTACAAATTAATATAAAATACTATATTTAAAAAACCTAACTTAAGTGTTAGGTTTTTTTATTTTTAGATAATCGCATAAATAGTAGAGTAAAATAGTAGAGTATTTTACAATGTTATGTTGAATAGGGTTCATGGGGGTGGACAATGATTAATTTACCATCTAGCAAGGCTAATGCTAAAACGTTGGTTGACCGGTTTTTAAGATCTGGTTCTCAGCCTGATTTTATGGAATATTTGCACTTTAAAAATTGTCTTGTAAAGGCGGATTTTTATGGATATGGTGCAAATTATGTAATCAATAAATTTAAAATTTATGCTGCAATAGCAAGTTTTAGAATAATTGAGGAAGATGGAGGTTGTAGAACCGAAGATTTTTTTAAAGTAGAGTCGTGCGACTTTTTATGTTATGGCGAGGATTTAATAGATGAAGTCTTGGCAAATAGTCTAGAGTTTGAAATAGATAACGGAAGATTGCAAATTATTAGGCCAGAGCAAATTCAAGAAGAAGTTAATTATCAAATAAACTCATATAAAGAAAATAATAAGGAAAGTATAGTTATTTAAAGTCTTAGAATGTTCTAAGTCTTTTTTTATGCTCTTTTTACTTGAAATATAAAACCCATAGCATTATAATGGTTTTATTCAAATAATAAAATCGCTTTTCAAATTTTTTAAATAAGCATTTGCTAGGATATGAACTAAATTTTTTAATCTAAATTTTATCTTAAAAGGAGTCTTATATGACTAGTGAAACTAAATACCTTGGCGCTGAAAATGTTCAAGACCATATGAGCGGAGAGTGTGCCTATCCAATTGTGGCAAAGTGTCAGAACCAAAAAAAGCCAGGCGTAAAAGATGTGCCTAAGTCTATAAGTGAAGACGGCAATATGTGGGCTAATTACCCTGATATTGACTTAGGCTTTCAGTCAAGCTAATAGCAACTAAATAATACGAGAAAAGATCTGTTTTAAACAGGTCTTTTTGCTTGTCTTATAATCATCTATTTGTACTTGTTAATTGATACTAAATATGGTATAATCGGCAATAGTTTAAACGATATTGTAGTTTAAGTTAAAAAGTGGATAATTAGAATTTATTTTACAAAAAGAAATTGATTTTAATTTTTGCAAGCTATGCCTTGCACATAGGTAATAAAATTTAACTTAATTTATTGTAGTAAAATAAATAAATAATATTCAGGTTTAAGCTTAAATTATAATATGATTTTAAAAGGAATTATTAGTAAATATGAAATGTCCATTTTGCGGGTTTGATGACTCACAAGTTAAAGACTCACGTAGTTCAGAGGATAACTCTGCGATTAGACGTCGTCGTGAATGCATGAAGTGTAAGCAAAGATTCACTACATTTGAAAGAATCGAATCAGCTAACTTAATGATTGTTAAAAGAGATGATACACGACAAATTTATGACAGAAATAAACTGTTTAGAAGCATCGCAACTCCACTACAAAAAAGAGCAACTACAACTCAACAGATTGAATCAATTGTTAAAGATGTTGAATCTATTCTTAATGACACAGCTGTAAAAAGAGAGGTTCAATCAGCAACAATTGGTAAAATTGTTTTACAACAACTAAAAGAAATTGACTTTGTTGCATATGTTCGCTATGCATCAATTTATCATGAATTTTCAGAGCTTGATGACTTTGAAGAAATTCTGACTCAACTAAAAAAAGGAAATAACTAGACAATGAAATTTAACTTACAAGATTTATTAAATCAGTACGGCTCACAAAAATCTTTAGATGACTTTCCAGAAGATAAAGTTAGATTTACAGATGATAAAAGAACAGAAGCTAGATTATTAGCAGTGCAAGCTGTTTTTACAAGTTTAAGTGAGGAAAAATCAACAACTGGTTTAATTAATGAATCACTAGAATACTGTGGTCTTAAATCAGCTCACTTAGATAAAAAGCTATTTGCGAAAATTGCAGAGCTAGCTTTAAATAATAAAGAGCAAGCTGTTGAAGAGATTTCATTAAACTTAGATGAAACTTGGACTTTTGCAAGAATTGACCAAGTAACAGCAGCAATTTTAATTACTGCAATTTCTGAACTTATGGCTAAAGAAGCACCAGTTCAAATTTTAATTAGCGAATATATGGCTCTTGCTCATGCATTCTTAGAAGAAGATAACTCAAAATTTATTCACGGAGTGTTAGCTTCAGTTATTAAAAAATACAACTTAGCTTAATTTTTTAGGAGAAGATTTAATGTCTAACTATCATAATAATAACGGACCATTTACGGTTGCTGAACTAGCAAAGATGATTAGTTGTGAGTTTATTGGTAATGGCGAAACTAAAATTATCGGTATTAATGCAATTCAAGAAGCAAATTCAGATGAATTAGCATTTTTAGATAATCCAAAGTATGTAAAATATTTAGAGTCAACAAAAGCAGGCGTTGTTGTAGTTAAACCAGAATTAGCAGAAAAACTTCCTGAAAATATTGCTGCTATTTTAAGTGCTAATCCACATCCTGATTATGCAAAAATTTCAAATATCTTTTATGCTGATAAACCTCAAACAGGGTATATTTCAGATAAAGCAGAAGTTCATGAAACAGCAACTGTTGGTCAAAACGTTGTTATTGAAGCAGGCGTTGTAGTTTGTGAGGGTGTTAAAATTGCTGATAATGCAAAAATTGGAGCAAATTCATACCTAGCTAAAAATGTAGAAATTGGCGCAAATACAGCTATTAGAAACAATGTTTCAATCGAATGTACATCTATCGGTACAAACTGTTTAATCCATGCAGGTGTTAGATTGGGTCAAGATGGTTTCGGTTTTGCTTATGATCCTGCAAATGTTGTGCTAGTTAAAGTTCCTCAAGTTGGGGCTGTTAAAATTGGTCATTATGTTGAAATTGGGGCGAATACTACAATAGATAGAGGTTCTCTACTTGATACAGAAATCGGCGATATGACAAAAATTGATAACTTAGTTCAAATTGGTCATAATGTTAAAATTGGTAGAATGTGTCAAATTGTGGCACAAACTGGTATTGCTGGTTCTACAACAATTGGTGATGGCTGTATTTTTGGAGGCCAGTCAGGCGTTGCTGGGCATTTAACAATTGCCGATAGAGTAATGTTAGCAAGTAAAGGCGGAATTTCTAAAAATGTTAATAAAGTTGGCGAGGTTCTTGGTGGTTTTCCTGCTGTTCCAATCCAACAATGGAGAAAAGGTCATGCTGTATTGAGCAGACTTATTAAAAAGAAATAATAAAAAAGATTACCCAATGTCATCCTGAACTTGTTTGGTTTAAGACCTAGTCGTTCAGATGACCTCCTCTTTCGTCATCCTGAACTGGTTTCAGGATCTCATAGAGATAAAATAAAAAGGAAAAGTAATATGATGAATACACTAGTTCCAATGGTTGTTGAGCAAACTGCAAAAGGTGAAAGATCTTTTGATATTTACTCAAGACTTTTAAAAGAAAGAATTATCTTTCTAACAGGTCAGGTAGAAGATAACATGGCAAACTTAATTGTTGCTCAGCTATTATTCTTAGAAGCGGAAGATCCTGAGAAAGATATTTATCTATATATTAACTCACCAGGTGGTGTTGTAACAGCAGGTATGTCTATTTTAGATACGATGAACTTTATTAAGCCAAATGTTGTAACAATTTGTATGGGACAAGCTTGTAGCATGGGGTCGTTTTTACTTGCAGCAGGTGCAAAAGGCAAACGTTATGCTTTAGCAAACTCAAGAGTTATGATTCACCAGCCATTAGGTGGCTACCAAGGTCAAGCAAGTGATATTGCAATTCATGCAAAAGAAATTATTGATCTTAAGAAAAAATTAAATACAATGCTTTCTGATTATACAGGTCAAGAGTTTGAAAAAGTAGAGCAAGATACAGATCGTGATAATTTCTTATCAGCTGAAGAAGCAAAAGAGTATGGATTAGTAGATCACGTAATCACCTCAAGGGACAGTTTAAGCGACTAATTCATTTTTATTAGTCAAGTCATGTAGTTTTACTACACTTTTGATCATTAGATGTCATCCCGTGCTCCGACACGGGACCCAGATAAAAGAAAGCTAATGAAATGTATTATGTTTATATACTATTTTCTAAACGAAATGGAACATTGTACACAGGCGTTACTTCTGATTTAGTTAAAAGAGTCTATGAGCATAAAAATAAATTGGCAGATGGATTTACAAAAAAGTCTGGCGTTGATAAACTAGGATATTATGAGATTCACGATAATATTGAAAATGCTATACAAAGAGAAAAACATGTTAAAAACTGGCAAAGAAAGTGGAGACTTGAGCTGTTAGAGAAAAATAATCCAGACTGGCTAGATTTGTATGATGAGATATGCTAGGGCAATTCCTGGATCCCGTGTCAAGCACGGGATGACGGAAGATTTTTTATATTATATTTATTTTAATTTGTCATCCCGTGCTCCGACACGGGATCCAGTAAAAAGGGGGCTAAAAATGCTAAATAAAAAAGGTGCGATGTTCGGACTTGATGCTAGAATTGCCTTAGCAATTTTTGGAGCGTTATCAGTAATTTCAGGTGCGGCACTTTATTCTGCAATTCAAGATGCTCGAGCAACAGCTTTACATCAGTCTATAGTAGAGCTAGAAAAAGCAATAGAACAATATTATTTGGATACTGGAAAAATGTTAGGGCAGTCAGGCTCTCTCAATGGTCCTCACGATGCTTTACTGATAGGTGACTTGCTACAAAATGATAATGGTTTAAATGGCTGGAATGGACCTTATATACAAGAAGGTCTTTATAGTTATAGAACAAATAGTTCAATGACTACAAAATTAGGAGATCTATCAATTTTTACAGAAGTTGATTTGAATGATTCTAGTAGCAGAACTGCATGTATAATCTCATCAAAATCATGTGTTGCAAAGATTGAGTTCTTGTGTGGTAACCCATTTAATTTGAGTTGTGGAAAATACTTTGATCCTGTTCTTGCAAAATATCCTTCTAAGTATGTAAAAGGAGCAGGAGGACATTACTCATATTTTACAAATATACCATACCATATAAAATAAAAGGAAATGATTAAAACATTGACTATTTGTTTAGAAAACTATAAAATTAAGCGAGATTTAAATAAAAGGAATTAAAATTATGACAGATATGATGGGACCAAAATGTTCTTACTGTGGTAAGCCTCATAGTGAAGTTAAAACTATGATAGGTGATGCAACAGGTGATAGTTTTATTTGTAATGAATGTGCAGCATTATGCCTACAAATTACAGAAAACAACGAAGAGCAAGAGGTTAAAGAGCTAAAACTACAAAAACCTAAAGATATTAAAGCTACTTTAGATGATTATGTTATTGGCCAAGATAAAGCTAAAAAAGCTTTGTCTGTAGCTGTTTATAACCATTATAAAAGATTAAAAACAGTAAAAGCAGATGATATTGAAATTCAAAAATCAAATATTCTTTTAATTGGTTCAACAGGTTCAGGTAAAACACTACTAGCAAGAACTTTAGCAAAAGTTTTAGATGTTCCATTTGCAGTAGCTGATGCAACAACTTTAACAGAAGCTGGCTATGTTGGGGATGATGTTGAAAGTATTATTTTAAATCTTGTTCAATCTGCCGATTATGATATCAAAAAGGCTGAAAAAGGTATCATCTATATTGATGAGATTGATAAAATTACAAGAAAAGCAGATAATCCATCTATTACTCGTGATGTTTCAGGTGAAGGGGTTCAACAAGCTTTATTAAAAATTATTGAAGGTACAGTTGCGACAGTTCCACCCAAAGGTGGTCGTAAACATCCAAACCAAGAGCTTATTAAAGTAGATACTTCAAATATTTTAGTTATCGCTGGTGGCGCATTTTCTGGTTTAGAAAAAATTATTTCTCAACGCCAAGTTAAAACAGGTATTGGTTTTAATGCTGCAGTTCAATCAAAAGATGAACGTGATATGGGTGAAATTTTTAAAGAAGTTGAAGTTGCTGATTTACAAAAATATGGACTTATTCCAGAATTTATTGGTCGTTTGCCAGTTATCGCAAGTTTAGAAGACTTAGATGAAGATGCATTAATTCAAATTTTAACAGAGCCTAAAAATGCATTAACTAAGCAATATAAACACTTATTTACATTTGAAGGTATTACTCTTGAATTTGAAGATGATGCATTAAAAGAAATTGCTAAAAAAGCATTAGACAGAAAAACAGGTGCTCGTGGCTTAAGAGCAATTTTAGAAGAACTTCTACAAGATTTAATGTATGAGTTGCCAAGTGATGAAAATATTGAAAAAGTAGTTATTACTAAAGATTTTGTGCTGGGTAAGAAAGACGCTGAAGTAATTGAAAAGTCAGCAGAAAAATCTGCATAATAGTAGTAGAAAAACTAAATAAAAAGGATAGCTTTACAACTATCCTTTTTTTTCTTGAAAAGTAGTACTAAAGTTATTATATTTATAATGTTTTAGATTCCTTTTTTTATTTATGGGGATATACATATGTCTCGTATTGATCGTAAGCTATTTAATAGTATTGATTATGTAGTTGATATATTAGATATACAGTACCAAAATCACTTGAGTATGTCGTGTTTATTTAATTTATCTGAAAGGCCATTAATGCCATATTGGGAAATAAGGTCGGCTCGAGAGTTTTATTTTGAAGATATTCGATTTAAAATAGATATTATTTCTCAAGAAGAGTTTTTATTTTCCATTAGAAAGAAGCTACAAGGCTTTAGCATTGATTTTAACAAGTTTGATAGAAAACTCGGTGTTACAAGTAACTTTATTGCCCAGTTTAAAGATTTTATTGAGCAAAATGATTTTATCGTTCACCTAGATTCTTTAAGCTATGATGTTATGTTAAAGTCTGGAGAAATTTTACAAGATCGGCCAGGTATTGCAACTGATACTTTTGTGCTTAATACAAGGGATATTAAATCCTTAAGTTATGGTGGTTTAGTTTTTTACTCTTTAGAACATATTTTAGATAAACCGTTATATTTAATGATATCAGGTTCTAATGACGGTGTGATTCCAAGAGTTTCATTGCCAGCCTTAGAATTAGTAAATTAAAAGTTATTTAATGTTTTAGCCTTAAGAGGTGTATATGAATATTCAAATAAGTAAGTTCATTATCGATAATATCGATGATATTATTCCAGATCTTGATATAGAACCTTGTTTTATGATGCCTAGATTTAAGTCTGATAAGCCAAATGAAAGACGCTCGGTTAAGTCAACTGGCTACAAGGTAGGTAAATATCCTCGAATTAACGGTATGTTATTTGATGTTTCAATTAATCCAGAGAATATTATGTTAGGCCGCTTTAAAGAATATGCTCACCCTTCAGGTTTAGAATTAAAAAAAATGGAGAGAAAAGCATTTTCTAATACACGCTTGGTTGAAATAATGGGGGAAAAGATTCCGAAAATACGTACAAGAATAAAAATCCCTGAAGAAAATGCTATCGTTATTTGCAATGATGGTGTTGTAGCTAGATCTGAAGATGGAGTGATTTCTTTCTATTTTGATCGAGTTAGAGCTTTGGTGTTTAAAGGAACGGTCTACTATAGATATCATAAACATGATGAGGGTAATCAAGGTCGAAAAACTTTATTAAGATCTCGACAGAAAGAAAAGATATCGTACTGGCTAAAATTTCAACAAATTGAAGAGTCTGATATTGTTGCAGAAATTACGATATAATTATGAATAGTAATTTATTAGGCCAATCATTAATTTGATTGGCTTTATTCTTTTTTATATTAACTTGATATACTTATAAATAGATACTATATTAAGGCTACTATTTTAATATAATATCTTTTAGATCTTTAGGAGAGTATATGGATACTCAAACAGGCCAGTTATTAATAGATAACATGGATAAAATTGTAGAAGGGCTTTGTATTTTAGAAAAAACGGAACTGCCAACAGATCAGTTAACCCCTAAATTTAAAGGCCACCGTGTAGGTAAAACGGTTCGGTTAGGAGAATTGTTGTTTGATGTTTCTTTTATCCCCTCAAAGTATTTGTGTGAGCTATTTAAAATATATGAAGAAGTAATGCAGGGCTCTGATGAAGATAGGCGTAGACTAAAAAATGCGAAAAAAGCAAAGCTTTTATCAGAAAAGAATGATGCGTTGCTACCGTCTTTAAATTCTACAATGAGAATACCAGCTGAAAACTCAATTGTTATTGATGAATCCGGAAAATATATAGAGTCAGATAATGAAGATATATTTTTTAAATTCAAAGATATTAAGGCAGTAAAGCTGGGTGATGAAGTTTTTCACAAAGTTTCTTTAGATGCTGTCACTTATAACAGCAATCCTCATTGGATTGTTTTTAATCAGGTTGAAGAGTCTGATATTATCCAAGATATCGAAATATAGTAAAATAATACTATTAAAAAACTGAAAAAGAGCCTTAAGGGGCTCTTTTTCGTTATTTTTTAACTTTGTCTTGTTTCTGTTCTCCTATAGAGATTATCGTTTCAAGTCGATCGTTAGTACAATTACATTCAAGAGTTTTTATATCTCTTTTTTGAGGTATAAAATGCTTCAATGTCTCATTGATATAATCAACCCGATTGAAGTGAATCAGTAAGCTTATGATATTTGCGCCTTTTCCTGTAACATCTTTTAGGACGTTTGTTATTTTAGGTAACGCAGCAAAATAGAACTCTTTGAGATTTCTATTTTTGATCATTTCAATTATGATATCTTGATCTAAAATACTAGATCCTAAGATGTTTGGTTGAGAAATATCAACATTTTCATCATCTAGTAGCATTTTAAATATATCAATATCTCTAACTTGAAGCGCTTCTAAAACAGGAGGCGTTTTATATACTCCCGATTGGGCATTAATATTAATGTTAGAAATGCTTTTTATAAAAACAACTGCATCTATTTTTCGATGCGCTACTGCAACACCAATAGGGTAGTTGTCCCTTGCATCTGGTTGGTTAAAGTCAAAGCCTTGCTTATGCATATCTTTAACTGTTTTTAGATCATCATTGATGATCGCACTGTTCAGCAATTCAGTGTAGTTCTCGCTGGTCTTAGCCATGGTAATACCCTCGTAAAGCAAACCCAAAAAATTGTTGACGTTGTAAAAGTTATTTTTATTATCGATACTATTATAAGATGTATTTGAACTAAATACAAGTAAAAGTATAGATATTTTAATTATTTTAAATCATACTATTTATATAGTTATAATAAAATACAAAAAATGACACTATTAATATATAATTTTATTGTAAAAATATTACATAACCTCAATTGAATAATTGTAAGATTTAAAACAAACTTGCATTTAAATTCTAATAAGGGTAGAATAAAGTTGAATAAAAATAACAAGTTTGTTAGCTTTTTTTTGCCTTTGTATATAAAAAAGATGAAAATAATAATGCTTGATATAATAATAAAAAGATTACAAGGAATGAGATAAGATATGTCTGAGATTCAAACGCAAGTTCTACCAGTATTACCATTAAGAGATATGGTAGTTTTTCCGAATATGATTGTGCCTCTGTTTGTGGGGAGAGATAAAAGTATTGCCGCTTTAGAAGAAGTAATGCAATCAGATAAGCAAATTATTTTAGTATCACAAAAAAATTCAGATATTGAAAATCCAACAGAAGATGATATTTATAAAGTTGGCTGTGCAGGTAATATTTTACAAATGCTAAAATTACCAGACGGTACAGTAAAAGTTCTTCTTGAAGGTCTAGAAAGAGTAGTTCTTACAGATATGAACGTTGATAATGAGTTCTTTGAAGCAACAATTGAGCCTTTTGTTGAAAGAGTAGGTGCAGATAAAGAGCTTGAAGCTTTAGTTAGAACAGTAATTACAGAATTTGAAGAGTTTGTTAAATTAAATAAAAAAATTCCACCTGAAGTACTAGTAAGTATTTCAGCAATTGATAGCCCTGCAAGAGTTGCAGATACTATTGCATCGCACTTAGCATTAAAAGTAGATGATAGACAAGAGCTACTTGAAATGGACTTAGTTGATGATAGATTAAATAAGCTTTATGAACTTATGGAAGCTGAAATTGGCATTCTACAAGTTGAGCAAAAAATCCGTAAGCGTGTTAAAGAGCAAATGGAAAAAACTCAAAAAGAGTACTACCTAAATGAACAAATGAAGGCTATTCAAAAAGAAATGGGCGATGATGAAGGTAGTGACTTAAGCGAGTACGAAAATAAAATTAAAGATGCTAAATTCTCAGAAGAAGCTCGTAAAAAAGCTGAATCAGAGTACAAAAAACTAAAATTAATGTCTCCAATGTCATCTGAATCAACAGTTATTAGAAACTACCTTGATTTAATGCTTGAACTACCATGGGGTAAACGTTCAAAAGTTAAAAAAGACTTAGTTTATGCTATGAAAGTTCTAGATGATGACCATTACGGTTTAGAAAAAGTTAAAGAAAGAATTGTTGAGTACTTAGCAGTTCAACAAAGAGTTAGAAAAATTAAAGGTCCAATTTTATGTCTAGTAGGCCCTCCAGGGGTTGGTAAAACATCTTTAGCAAAATCTATTGCTAGAGCAACTGGTCGTAAATATGTAAGAATGGCTCTTGGCGGTGTTCGTGATGAGGCTGAAGTTAGAGGTCACAGAAGAACATATATCGGCGCTATGCCAGGTAGAATTTTACAAAGCATTAAAAAAGCTGAAAGTTCAAATCCATTATTCTTACTTGATGAGATTGATAAAATGGGTGCAGACCAAAGAGGTGATCCATCTTCAGCAATGTTAGAAGTGCTAGACCCTGCGCAAAATAATACATTTGCAGACCATTACTTAGAAGTAGACTATGATTTATCAGATGTTATGTTTATTACAACAGCTAACAGCCTAGATATTCCTGGACCATTATTAGATAGAATGGAAATTATCCGTCTTTCTGGTTATACAGAAGATGAGAAAATTGAAATTGCTAAACGTCACTTAATCCCTCGTTTAGTTAAAGAAAATGGACTAAAAGAAAAAGAAATTACAATTGAAGAATCAGCAATTCAGTCTGTAATTCGTTACTATACTCGTGAGGCTGGCGTTAGATTGCTTGAGCAAAATATGTCAAACCTATGTAGAAAAGTAGTAAAAGAAATTTTAGTAGCAGAAAAAGAAAAATCTAAGCTAAAACTACCTGTAGTTATTACAGATAAAAACATTGATAAATACCTTGGTGTTAAAAAGTGTAGCTTTGGCGAAACAGAAGATAAAGACAATATCGGTCTAGTTAATGGTTTAGCTTGGACGTCTGTTGGTGGTGACATTCTACCAATTGAAGCTGTTAAATTTGATGGTAAAGGTAATGTTAAGCAAACAGGTCAACTTGGTGATGTTATGAAAGAATCTATCCAAGCTGCATCAAGTTTTGTTAGAAGTAAAGCTACAGACTTAGGTTTAGAAAAAGATTTCCACGAAAAATTTGATATTCACATTCATGTTCCAGATGGTGCTACTCCCAAAGACGGCCCATCAGCAGGTATTGCAATGGTAACAGTGTTAAGTTCAGTTTTAACAAACTTACCAATTTATAAAGATATTGCAATGACAGGTGAGGTTAGCATTCGTGGTACAGTTCTACCAATCGGTGGTCTAAAAGAAAAACTTTTAGCAGCTCACCGTGGCGGAATTAAAAAAGTTCTGATTCCAAAAGAAAATGAAAAAGACCTTGAAGAGATTCCAGAAAATGTTAAGAATTCTCTAGAAATCGTGCCAGTAGAGCATGCAGATGAGGTTCTTAAACATGCGCTAAAAGGTTACAAGATTGCTAAATAATATACCTTTTCATTTTTCTTGAGTGCCCTCGCGTAGCTACAGTACGCGTCGCACCCAAAAAAATAAAAATCTAAAATTATTTTGCTAATCTTGACGCAATCTTAATAAAAAACGACGTGTACTATTTGTACACGTCGTTTTTTATTAATAAACAATCCAATCTGTTTTGTTTATTTTATGGTTAGCGAATAAGGTAATTTCTCTTCCAAAATCCCACATTAAATAAAAATATTAAAAAAATAAAAAGATGGCTGCTATTGTAGTCATTTTTTTATACCCAAATCTGTCATCCCAGACTTTATCTGGGATCTTAGAATAAAAATACAAAAATATCAAGTATCGACTCTTGCCATCTCTTGTTTGACACTTGAGCCATAAATCCATCAACTGTCATTCTCAGCTTGACTGGGAATCCACAAAATTTAAGAGTTACCTAAATAAGTATCAGAATAATCAACTGTAAAAATATTTTGACCTAAAAACAACACTAGATCATTATATCTATTTCCAATATGTCAAAACCAATTGTGATATATCCTAAACTAGGATAATATAAAATAAGGTAATTATATTTAATTTGGAGATTAGTATGTTAAACAAAAAAGGCGCTATGTTTGGGCTTGATGCCAGAATAGCCTTGGCAATCTTTGGGGCGCTATCGGTAATTTCAGGCGCAGCACTTTATTCTGCAATTCAGCAAGCAAAAATAGTTTCAATGGCTACAGATATTGACGAGTTTGCGAAGGCTCATAATGCTTACTATTTAGATGTAGGAGAGTTAATAAGTTTAGATGTTAGCTCGACAAAAAATGATCTAAGACCTATTTCTGAAGAAGTTATTACTTCTGCCAAAACAGGCTGGAAAGGGCCTTATGTTAGCTATGAAGATAAATGGGCAGTTGATGATGGATATTTAAGTTATAATAAATATGGGGCAGATACCATACATTATTTTTATGCTAAAGATAATAGTTGGGGCGGCGGTGTGAATCCTGGGCCAACACAGGTTTGTGATAATGCTGATCCATGCTATTTATGGGTTGTTATTCATGAATTAACTCCAGAACTAGCCGATGCCTTGGATGTTTATTATGATGGATCAAAAGATTATGATGCAGGTAATGTTAGGGTTGTTACGGCTGATTCTAATACAAATGGTAAGTATGATGTAGTTGCTTTCAAACAAAACCCGGTACCATTTAATTAGAAATAAGAAAAAGTTAAAATGTTAATTAAAAAAGGCGCTATGTTTGGGCTTGATGCCAGAATAGCCTTGGCAATCTTTGGGGCGCTATCAGTTGTTAGTGGTGCAGCGTTGTATTCAGCAATTAAAGAAGCTAGGTTAACTGCAGTAATTACAGAGTTTAATGAATATGGTAAAGCTTTTGAGCAATATATGTTAGATGTTGGTGAAGAACCAGGGCTAACACCATTTCATTACCATACAGAAGATTTGGTTAATTCTACTCAAACAGGTTGGAATGGTCCATATTTTAGTTATAATAAAATCATAAATAATTTAGTTTTAGAAGTTAATAGTTCAGTTTTTGGTAAAGTTTCGTTTTTATATGAAAAATTAGCTAATAAAAAATGGAATACAAATAATGACTGGGCTGTTGAAAAGTGTGTAAATACAGTAGGAGAGCCATGTTATGTTTGGATCAGATATGAATTTAATGAAAAATACCTTCCTTTTGTTTTAGGGTTAGAAGATAAAATTGATGAAACAGCAGATAGAAATGATGGTCAGTTTAGATATATTCATTTTACCACTCCTAAAGTTATTAGCATCTTTTATCGTTATAATTTAGCTATGGTCCAAGATTAAGAAAAGCCCCTTTCGGGGCTTTATTTTTTTAGATCGAAAATCAAGAAGATAGTTTAAATTTTATATTTTTAATTACTCCTTGAATAAATGGTAGCGGCGCAAAGTCATCAGCTATAAGAGCATCAATTTCGCCAATATCTTTTTCAACTTCTTCTTTTTTAATAATACCAGTGTTTAAAACGGTAGTTATTTCATGATAAATATGATGTCGTGCCTTATAGGAATACTCTCCATCATTTGGGACATAGGCATATAATAAATTTTTTCGACAAAATGCTAGTGCAAAACTTTTTACTTCTTCTGTAAAATTCTTGCTACGATATTTTTTTTGCAATTTTTTAGATTTTACTAAAAATACTTTGGTATTTTCTTCTTCAGAAATATTATTAATGATTTGAACTGCCTTTACAACTTCTTCGCCCATGTTTCCACAATCACGAGTCACCCCATAGGAGTATTTACGATTTTCTATTTGTAACATGCTTAAAAGTAAACAAAACATTTCAGAATGATAATTAGTTTTAATCTTTTCTTGGGAATCTTCCACTATTTTAGATCCTTAATTCAATGGCAAGCGGTAAATTATGAATCAACAATATAAGGCTTTGAACCAAATTTTTCAATGCTTATATTTATTTATACAAACAAAAGCCCCTTAAAAAGGGGCTATGTTATCGATATGGCATTTATTTAGTTAAGAAAATAAACGCTTAAAAAATACAAGTATTTTGGATTGTTCAGGAAAGTTTTTCTTAAGATCTTCAATATTTCCAATATCTTTTTCAACTTCTTCTATCATGATTAGGCCAATTCCTAAGTTTTGATGAATCTCATTGTAAAGATACTTACTGAAAGGTTCGTTATCAGATGAAAGAGCCGCTTTTAGAGAAGTACGGCAGTAATTTAAAGAGCAATCCCGAAGAATTTCTCTGATATTAGTAGGGTGGATATTTTCCGGAAAATGTTGCACGATATCAAGAGCACTTTTGATAAATTCACTAATATCTTCACCAATGCCACCATTAAGTTTTTCGTATTTATTTGCTCTGAATTGCTCATAACGTTGGATGAATATATCAAATTTTTTGATAGCATATTTTTTTTCAACCTGGTCATAGAAGTCTGTAGCAGGAACAAATTTTTCAGAGTCAAGCTTTTCTACAGGAATGATACTATTGATAAACAAGTAAGCTTTTTTAGATTTACGGAACTCATCGTAAGACTTTGATTCGTCTCTCATATCAGTTAGCGCAGTTCCTGCAATCTGCAAGGCAATTTTTCTTAAAATCTTTGCAGTACACTTTTCTGCAATAGACACAATGTCTACTCGCGTTAACTCTACATGATGAATATCAACTTGTTCAGAGCTGCGAGTCTTTAATTCAACTTGCTTAAAAAGATCTGTAGAACAATTTTCTTTAATAGCTATAATATCTTCAGGTGTTAAGGTTACCTTATACGTCATATAAACCCCATTGTTAGAATAAAAGAAAATCAATGTTTCGAATTACCACTATAGTTATATAGAAGAGCATTATCAAGTAAAATTTATAATTTTATTTTAGATATGTGTTTTTTATAGCATAAAAAAGCGGCCCCAGTTTGGAAAGGGCCACTTTCTTCTAGCAGTATATATAAGGAGGTGTTCAGCAAATGATCATTGTCTGATACTGCTAGAATCGGGTTGAGAGTATATATTATAAATCCTCAAAGCTTTTCTGCAGAACTAGATTAATCTAGTTGAAGCTTGCTTAGCAATGTTAACTTTAATTTTAGCCATTGCAGCCTCTTCAATTTGTCTGATTCTTTCTTTTGAAACGTCATATCTAATACCTAATGACTCTAAAGTTTCTGTATCTTCGGCAAGGTGACGAGCTCTAATAATGTCTTGCTCTCTAGGCTTTAATGTTTCTAAAGCATTGCTTAGCATTTTATGCTTTTCAGAATATTGTTGCTTATTAGAATAGATTTCTTCTTGGTTAGCAGTATCATCTACAATAAAATCTTGCATTTCAGTATCTGAATCTTCACCCATTTTAACATTTAAGCTTTGAACACCTTTTGAAAGTCTCATGTTCATTTCAATAACTTCAGTTTCTTTAACACCTAAAGTTTGAGCAATATTTGCAACAGCTTCTGGTGAAATTGATTCTTCCATTTCATGCATTCTAGATTTCATTTTCTTCAAATTAAAGAAAAGCTTCTTTTGAGCTGCAGTTGTACCCAGTTTAACCATTGAGAATGATTGTAGTACATATTCTTGAATGCTTGCTCTAATCCACCAGCTTGCATATGTTGATAGTCTATACCCTGTTTCTGGATCAAATTTTTTAATCGCACTTAAAAGACCGATATTACCTTCTTGAATTAATTCTGCTAAAGGTAAACCGTAACCACTGTAAGAGTGGGCGATTTTTACTACCAGCTTAAGGTGGGCACGTGTTAGTGCTCTTTCAGCTTTTTTACTTTTTGACTCAACATATTCTTTTGCATATTCTTGTTCTTTTTCAAAAGAAAGCGGTTGGCAGTGTTTAATTTGACCCATATAGTGTGATATAGAGTTATAATTATTTTCTTGAATTGCCATAGTAACTTCTCCTGACGTATTATTTAAGTAACATTTGCTTGACACAGTTCTATGATTTTCTATTAAAAGTTTTCTCTGACACATTGCTGACACTATAATAAATGTATGTAAAAAATAACAAAAATCATTTGAATATATTACTAATTTTTGATAGGCTATATAAAACTGTAAATTTATTGAAAAACAGCCATCTAAAAAAGATAATTGGAATTAATTATAAAGCACTAATTGTAGTTATAGTGGTAAATTAAAAGGAATACAAAAAATGAATTTAAAATTAAAACTGTTAGTTTTAGTTTCGGTAATTACTCTGGCAAAAAATGCATCTGCAGACATAGATTTTTACGATTATAAAATTAAAGACTCATATGTTTCTACTATTTTTGGAACAAGTCAGTCAAATAAAGCAACAATACAATCAGCTCCATTTAGACAAGGAGAGTTAAGATTAAAAAAAGCTGATACGGTTCCTGAAAATTTTTGGTTTAATGAAGAATTAAAATATGCAAAAGCAATACAAGAAGGGCATGCTCCTTTAGCATTTTTAATCGCCGGAACAGGTGGTAATCATATTTCTCCAAAAGTAAAATTAATGGCAAATATTTTATATGATTTAGGCTATAGTGTAGTAACTCTACCATCTCCATCTCATTCTAATTTTATTGTTTCATCTTCATCAAATTCTTCAGTTGGTGGTATAGAACAAGATATTAAAGATTTAAAAAATGTTATTTTAAAAATTTCACAAGATATAATAAAAGAAGATAATGCTTTTATTACAAACTATGTTGTTGGTGGATATAGCTTAGGGGCTGCACATTCGGCATTCTTGTCATATTATGCAGATCAAGATAAAAACTACCCAATTAAATTTTCAAAAGTATTAATGGTTAATCCTCCGTATGATTTATTAGAATCTGCTATTAAAATTGATAAGATGTTTATTGAAAATGTAGGAACAGAAGAAGAAGATTTAAAAAGGTTTTATGAAGGCGTTTATTCAACTGTAGCTGAAACATACAACGAGCTTGGTGGTATTGAAGTTGGTCCGGAATTTTTACTAGAAATTTATAAAAGAAGAAATATTAAAGAAGCTGATGTAAAAGCAGCTATTGGTACAGCATTTAGATTTTCTTCAGCGGACATGGTCTATTCAATAGATGTTATGAAAAAAATGGGAATTATCGTGCCAAAAGATAAAATCATTGGTCAGTTTGATGTTTTAAGGCCTTATGTAAGAAAAAGTTTAGTTTATGGTTTTGAAAAGTATGCAGAAAAGATGTTAACAAAAATTTACAATAAACCATTAAAACAGCTTTCTGAAGAAACAAGTATGCGCGCAATAGAAAATTACTTAAAATCATCAGAAAAAATTTATTTAATGCATAATCAAAATGATTTTATTTTAAAAGAAGGTGATATTGATTACTTTAAGAGAGTTTTCGGGAATAGGGCTCATATTTATCCATATGGCGGACATTGCGGAAATATGGACCATAAAGAAAATGTAGCGTTGATACAAAAGCTATTTAAGCTTGAAAAAGAGGAAAAATAATATGTTTAAATTAAAATATACTCTGACTGTATTAATGCTTAGTGTTTCTGCTTGTGCAAGCAATAATAATGAACCAATTGATGTTGTTAAGCCTTATGAGGTTAAAGAGGTTTATGACCCATTTGAAACTACAAACCGTAGAATTTATAAGTTTAACTACTATGTTGACCAATATGTTTTAATACCAGTAACAAATAGATATGAAGAAGTTACGCCAGGTCCTGTACAAACAGGTGTATCAAACTTTTTATCTAATCTTGGTGAAATTACTACTTTTATTAATACAGGATTACAGTTAAAGCCTAAAGCTGCTGGAGTAACAGTAGGGCGTTTTGTAATTAATACAACATTAGGTGTTTTGGGACTTGTAGATGTTGCTTCAGGAATGGGTATTCCTCAATATAAAGAAGACTTTGGTCAAACACTAGCTTACTATGGCGTTAGTGAAGGGCCTTATTTAATTTTACCAGTTTTAGGACCGTCTAATTTAAGAGATTTAGGTGGTTTAGGGGCTGATGCATATGCATTTAATCAAATAGATCCTCTTAATTTTGAAGATCATGAACTAAGAGCATTAGTATATGGGGGTCTTAGAGGAGTAGATGCAAGGTCCAAAGTTCCAATCGGCTATTATGAATCAGGATCTCCGTTTGAGTATGACTTATTACGACGTTATTACACTGACAGTAGGAAAATAAAAGCCGGGTCTTTTAAAAATAATAATCATACTGATAATTAATTAACAAATATCACTTCTAATTTTATGGAGGTGATATTTTTTATTATTAAATTAGTTTGAAGACGGGATAGTTAAAATTTATATGGACAAAACAAATGTAATCTTGTATTATTACTCGTATGATTTATACATTTATATTTATGAAAAATTCTCAAACAAATAAACCCCCTGTTACAATATCTATGAGCAAGGTAAGCTTCTGGTCTATAACGGGTATGTTTTTAGCGTTTATGGCAATTATTTTATACTATTTATATATGGTTATACTTCCTGCTAGCTTACATGGCAAAGTTAATAATTTAATGGGAGAAAATAACTCCCTTGTTAGAGAAAATGCAACACTAAAAATCAAAAATAAAGACCTTGAATTAGGAAATAAATCTTTACAGGCTTCTATTGATTTAGAATCAATAAAAGTGGCTGAACTTCAAGCTCAAGCAAATATTGTAGCCAAAATTAAAAAAGAGTCATTAGATGAGATTGCAGAATATGATCAAAAACTAGCAAATCAAAACAAACAAATCGAATTTTACAAAGAGTTAATGAGTCCAACTGTAGAGCAAGAGTTACAGTGCTTTAACATGAATGTTAAATACCGCAAAAAATATGTTGACTATGGTATTAATTTAGTGTTAGATAAGAAAAGAGAGTCAGGCAAAAATTATGCAGTAGAATTTAGACTATTATCAGGTAAAGACAATGTTGATTTAACATCAAGAATGCCAGAAGAGCTAGCTCCTGATACAATAAGAAATATCTCAGTTAAAAATAGCATTCGTTTAACAGGTAAAATTATGCATAATAACAAGCTTAATGGCTTAAAAGTATTAGATGTTAGAGTATTCAATAAGTCTAAAAAACTAGTAGCTCAATGTTGGAAGGTTTTCTAGGGGAAAAGAAATGTTTTTT
>Ga0070724_10000726_pt1 | contig 21850 bp, 17 predicted proteins | sample tdDd001_FD_67278 | JGI IMG/M metagenome (GOLD analysis project Ga0070724, IMG submission 67278) | Marine sediment microbial communities from the Atlantic coast under amendment with organic carbon and nitrate - tdDd00.1 | ecosystem: Environmental > Aquatic > Marine > Coastal > Sediment | place... | reverse complement strand
GCTTTACACTCAAGAAGTGGTTGCAGACGAGCTGATCACACTCTTTTTAGAGCAGAGCTATCACTGGCTAGATGAGCTATGCTTACTTGCCGAGCAACATGAGAAGTAAAGTCTTCGGGGTGAGAAGCTAAGTGACTTAATCGAAAAAAGGGCTCACGATGAGCCCTTTTAAAATAGGTTGTAGCATTAATTATGCTGTTTCGCTGCTCGGCTGAGGTTGGCTTTCATCGGCAAGCTCATCTTCCCCTTTGCCTTTTGAAGTCTTGATCACATAACCTGCGATGCACAGAGCGGCCACCACACCTGCAATGGTCGAGATCTGGATTGGTAGGCCAAACCCAAGCTTAGTGCTGCTGAGAATGAAGCTGACACACACTGTGGTCATGAATACCGCTGGTACGGTTGCAATCCAGTGTAGCTTGTTGTGACGCAATAGGTAAGCTGACGCCGTCCACAGCATCATGACCGCGGTTGACTGGTTAGCAAAGCCGAAGTAGCGCCAGATGATACCGAAGTCTACTTGAGTTAAGATGCCACCAATAATGAATAGCGGTACCGCCATCAGAAGACGGTTGCGCAGTGACTTCTGCTCCATGTTGAAGTACTCAGCCAAGATCAAACGGCTAGAACGGAACGCCGTATCACCTGATGTAATTGGTAGGATAACCACACCTAAGAACGCCAATACGCCACCAAATACGCCTAATAGGCCAAACGAAGCGCTATACACTACGTTACCTGGGCCGCCATTTGCTACTGCTTCTGCCAGTGAGTCAACCGAGCCGAAGAAAGAAAGCGCCAACGCACACCAAATAAGAGCGATAATACCTTCACCAATCATCGCGCCGTAGAAAACAAAGCGGCCATTTTTCTCGTTTTCCATACAACGAGCCATCAAAGGTGATTGGGTTGCGTGGAAGCCAGAAATAGCACCACAAGCAATGGTGATAAATAGCGCAGGCCATAACGGCAAGTTATTCGGGTTCATGTTGGTGAACATGTCGCTCACTTCAAAGCCGCCCATGATGGTGTGCTCGTCAGATAGGCCGATGGCAGTGATCAGACCGACCGACATGAAGATAAGCAAAGCGCCGAATAGCGGGTAAAAGCGGCCAATGATTTTGTCGACAGGGACGATAGTCGCGATGATGTAGTAAGCAAAAATGGCCACTACCATGGTCGTCATTGACATGGTGATGTCGGTTTGCTCATTGACTAGGTTAGTTAGCATGCCTGCTGGTGCGGAAACAAAAACCACCCCAACCAACAGCAACAGAATAATGGCAAAGATATTCATAAAGTGTTTTGCGCCATTACCCAAGTAACGCCCGGTGATGGTTGGCACAGAAGCACCGCCATTGCGAACCGAAAGCATACCAGAGAAGTAGTCGTGTACTGCACCAGCGAAGATACAACCTAGCACAATCCATAGCATTGCCGCAGGGCCGTAAAGGGCACCCATGATAGGACCAAAAATCGGGCCTACGCCAGCAATATTCAGTAGCTGAACTAAGTAAACTTTTTTGTTCGACATTGGTACGAAGTCAACGCCGTCTTGCTTAGTAAAAGCAGGGGTTTGACGGTTTTCATTAATACCAAATACTTTTTCAACAAAAGCGCCATAGATAAAGTACCCACCGACTAAAGCGGCGATACAAAAAAGAAACCACATCATTGTTCACGTCCTATGCATTAAATGAATTTATCAGCCTAGATAGTAAACCAGCCTTTTGGCCAGAGCATTCGGATTCAGAGCCAGCGGTGCAATAGCCAACTGAGTGGTATCTGGGCTAATTAAGTGGTTTTTCACCTTGAGGCCATTAAGATGGCGAATAGAAGCGCAGGGAGAGATAGCGCTATGATGTAATTCCAGCGTAGAGCGACTACAATTAACAAGTGACTGATTTTTTTGGAACTTAAAATGAAAAAAATGGCGATTATTGTCAGTTTGTCTTGGTTGGTGATTGGCTGTGTGAGCAGTGAAATGGATCTTGCCGCAGATGGTGACTGGTATGAAATTGGTTATTCAGATGGCATAAAGGGGCGTACTCAGCGCTCGCATAAGGTACTCAGTGAGCTTGGCCACGTGCATCAAGCAGATTATGACCAAGGTTATTTGGCTGGGCTGGACTCTTATTGTAATCCGGATCATGCCTACCAGATAGGCCTGTCTGGCACTTACTATGAAGGGGTGTGTGAAGGGCGCGATAACGCGCAAAAATTTAGAATGGAATGGCAGCGCGGCTGGGATCAAAGCAGTTCGAGTAATTAGTTCGCTTGCTTTTGCGCGAGCAACAGGGCTTTTATTTCTTCGGCTGCGATTGGCCGAGAGAAATAGTAGCCTTGATACTTATCGCATCCTTCACTAGAGAGCAGTGAACATTGCATCTCACTTTCTACCCCTTCTGCCGTAACGGTCAAATTTAAATTATGTCCGAGCTGGATGATTGTGCGTATCAACATATGGGCTTTGGGGTCATCGACGCAGTCATCCACAAACGACTTATCAATTTTTAGTACGTCGATGGGTAATCGACGTAGATAGTTTAGGCTTGAGTAGGCCACGCCAAAATCGTCAATCGCAATCTTTGTACCAAGCGTTCTCAATTGCTGGCAGGTACTGACAATGTCACTGTATGAAGTCATGATGGCGGTTTCGGTGATCTCCACTTGTAACAACTTACCAGGAAAGCCCGTGCGAAACAGAGCGTCTCGGATCACAGAGAAAAGCTCTCCGGTGGCAAACTGCACGGTGGAGACATTGATGGAAATTGCGATCGGGGTGCCTTCATCAAGCCAGCGCTTACCTTGCTCACACGCTTCATTGAGAACCCACTCTCCAATGGCAATAATTTGCGAGCTTTGCTCTGCGATGGGAATAAATTCGTCAGGGCCGATAGGGCCGAGTGTGGCGTGTTGCCAGCGGATCAATGCTTCTACCCCTCGAACTTTATTTTTCTTGATGTGTACTTTGGGTTGATAGACGAGCTGGAAATCTTGCTGTTCAATTGCTTTGGCTAACTCTTTTTCGATCAAGTAACGGCGCGCTTTTTTCTCGATCATCTGTTGGTCGAACCAAGCAAAGCGATTGCCTCCCAGTTTTTTGGCTTGGGAAATCGCCAGCTCAGCATTACGACACCACATATCGACTTGATTCGTGCTGTCTCGATAATGGGCCAGACCAATACTGGAGGTAAGGTTGTAGCGGCGGTTGAGAATGCTTGAGCTCTGTTTGGTGAGGAGCAAGACTTCTTTTGCCAGCGCTTCGGCTTCGATTTTTGCGTCGTGCTGAACGGTTAACACCATGCTAAAGAGATCGCCGCCAATACGATACAAGCTCACATTTTGGTTGGTCTGAGTGAATAAACGCTGGGCAAAGGTTTTAAGTAATTGGTCGCCAATATTCTGGCCAAACTGTTCGTTGATGACTTTAAAGTTATCGATGTTTATCTGCAGTAACACGTGGGGGCTGTCGGTCGTATCGGACAGCTTGAACTGGGCTAACTCGAGATAAAAGGCTTTGCGGTTGCCTATTTGGGTTAAAAAGTCGGTTTCGCTCTCTTTTTTAAAGTGTGCCGATTTGAGATTGGCTTGCTTTTGAAAGTAGATCATTATGCTGGCGAAAGAGGTGATCAGTACAAGCTCGATGGCGTCTTCCGTGAACTCGCCGAGATCCTCACTGGGTAAATCCAGTAGGTACAAAGCGACCAACAAGCCGCACACCACGATCGCCCACCAAGTACCGGGGAAAAGCACTAAATAGAGCAAGGGCAGTAAGATAAACGCTTCTTCTATTGCGTCAAGCTCTAGTGGCTCAATGAAGCCGCCAATAAGAATGATGGCCATGGCCACCAAGGCCGCCGCTTTTTTTATTCGTGCTGTTGGTGAGTAGAAGGCAAGGAGCATCAGGATTGGGTAACAAAAGTAGTAACCACTACCTAATTGGTGCTCAGAAATTAGGGTGTAACTAATGAGCCCCGTCGCGCACCAATAAAACATGGTGACTAGCACGGAGGTGCTTAATGCTTGTTTAACATGGTGAGCCCAAGGCATGTACTTCCTCACGTATGGGGGAGTTTGGATTTTCGATCACTTAATTAAGTTTATATGACCAACCCCAGATTAGCGAATAACAAACTAATTAATCAAAAGCTTAATTAGAGGTTGTGAGGCAAATAACAGCGCTATGGCATGGTTGAGTATAAAAAAGGAGCCAGCTAGGCTCCTTTGGGGAGAGGAGTAAAAAGGGAGGCTTAATTATCTTCTTCGAAGGCATCGACAGCATGACGGAGAAAGCCTTGCTGACGTTCGAGTTGCTGACGTGCCTTATCGGCGTTAACGCCTGTTAACAGCATCAAAATAGCGATCTTGACATCGAAATCGGAATGGGTGAGAGCTTCTCGCGCTGCGGGTTTATCGCAGTCGGTGGCCTGCATAACGATGCGAACGGCGCGAGCAATCAGTTTTTCGTTCGTGGCTTTCACATCAACCATGAGATTTTGATAGCTTTTTCCCAGTCGGATCATGCTCGCTGTGGTAAGCATATTGAGTACCAACTTTTGCGCGGTGCCCGATTTCAACCGAGTCGAGCCCGTTAGTGCTTCTGGCCCCACGACCGGGCAGATAGCGAGGTGCGCCAACGTGGCAATGGGTGACTCTGGATTGCAAACCAGTGCTACCGTCGTCGCGCCAAGTTGCTTGGCATAATCGAGCCCGCCAATCACATAAGGGGTTCGGCCGCTTGCGGCGATGCCTACCACGACATCATCGCCACTGAGGTCGATGTCTTTTAACTCTAGCTCGCCAAGCTCGGCGGAATCTTCCGCGCCTTCTTTGGCTTTGAACATCGCCTCTGGGCCACCAGCAATCAAGCCGATGACCATTTGATCGCTCACCCCAAAAGTCGGGGGGCACTCAGACGCATCAAGCACGCCAAGTCTTCCACTGGTACCAGCGCCCATGTAGATGAGTCGCCCGCCTTTTTCAAAGGCTTGGGTGATCGCATCAACGGCCTTGGCAATCTGGGGCATGACCTTCTCGACCGCCAATGGCACTTGTTTGTCCTGCTGGTTGATTTTTTGCACGATCTCGAGTGAAGACAAAAGATCGATATCCATGGTTTCAGGGTTTCGACCTTCCGATACTAAGTGAGAAAGGGCGGTAATAAGAGCATCATTAGCCATGATATGCTTTCCTTAAACTGAAGTTGTTAGTCTTTTATTATTGCTGTTGTTCGTCAATGAAACGCGCTTACTAAGCTGGGTAGACAACCCCAAGCGATGCGAGGCGAGAGGCGCCCGTCACCTCGGGTAAATTGCTCGGCAGAGCATGGTGTCTGCGATAGGCAAGCCAGGCAAACGCCATCGCTTCCATATAGTCACTGTCGACCCCTTTATCGCTGGTGGTCGTGACGTGCCAATCGGGTAACTTCTCCGCCAGTCGACGCATCAACACAGGGTTACACGCTCCGCCGCCACAAACCATTAGCTGCGGGGTGAGACCACATTGATACTTGATGACTTCGTTTGTGATGGTTTGGGCGCTAAATTCAGCCAGGGTCGCCTGAACATCGGCATCGGACAGTGAAAAGTGGCTGAGGTGCGTTTGCAACCAGGCCAAGTTAAACAGTTCGCGCCCGGTGCTTTTAGGCGCAGGCAGGGCAAAATAAGGGTCATTGAGCAGCTGCTGGAGTAATGCCTCGCTCACCGTACCGCTTAAGGCAAATTCGCCATTATGGTCGTATTTTTTACCTTGTTTGGTTTCAATCCAAGCATCCATTAGCATGTTGCCGGGCCCCGTATCATAGCCAATGACCGCTTGGTTTGGCCGGAGCACCGAAATATTCGCGATGCCGCCAATATTCAGTACCACAACAGAGGCTTCACTGGCCGAAAAGATAGCCCGATGAAAGGCGGGGACCAATGGCGCTCCTTGCCCACCTAAGGCGATGTCTTTACGGCGAAAGTCGGCAATGGTGGTGATGTTGGTTTTTGCCGCGATGATGTTCGCATCCCCTAACTGAACACTAAACGGGGTCGGGCCGTCGGGCTGATGAAACAGGGTTTGACCATGATTGCCAATCGCGGTCACTCTGTCTGTTGGGGTATGGGTTTTTTCTAATAGCTCTAGCACCGCGTCGGCAAACAGGTGACCGAGTTGGTGGTCAAGCCTACCTATCGTTTCGATATTGGTTGCTTGGTTAAGGCAAACAGAAAGTAGCTGTTGCTTAAGCGCATTTGGCATTGGGGTGAAGTGGTGGCCGAGCAAGCTGACTTGATCGGCATCGATGGCCACCAAAGCGCAATCTACGCCATCCATACTGGTGCCAGACATCACGCCGATATACAGTTCGGTCTCTTTCATCGTTCGATTCCTTAAAAAGCGTCGCAAAACCATTGTAATGCAAAATTAAAGCGAATAATCTCGATAACTTAGCGAAATTTCAGCAAAGCTAGGAGAAAAAAATGGGCCCATTATGGCTAGATGTCGAAGGTTGTGAGTTAGATGCCGAAGAGCGAGAGCTATTGCAGCATCCTACTGTAGGAGGCGTCATCCTCTTTGCGCGAAATTACCATGATAATCAACAGCTATTGGCACTGAACCTCGCCATTCGTAAGGCGGCAAAAAGGCCGATTTTGATCGGCGTTGATCAGGAGGGGGGCCGAGTTCAGCGCTTTAAGCAGGGTTTTAGTCGTATTCCTGCCGCGCAGCGTTTTGGTGAGCAGAGCAACGGTATTGCGCTCGCTAAGCAGGCCGGCTGGTTGATGGCAGCGGAGTTGGTGGCCCATGATATCGACTTAAGCTTTGCGCCCGTACTGGATCAAGGCTATCAATGCAAAGCGATTGGCAGCCGTGCATTTGGCGAAGATATCCAGACGATCCTCTCGCATAGCACGGCGTTTATGCAGGGGATGAAGCAAGTCGGTATGGCCACGACCGGTAAGCACTTTCCCGGCCATGGTGGTGTGATTGCGGACTCACACATTGAGACGCCATTTGATCAGCGCGACAGTATGTTTGACCAAGACATGGCCATTTTTAAAGCGCAAATTGATGCGGGTGTGCTCGATGCCATGATGCCAGCCCATGTGATCTACCCTCATTATGACTCTCAACCAGCAAGCGGCAGCCACTACTGGCTCAAACAAGTCTTGCGTGAGCAGTTGGGTTTTAAAGGCATTGTCTTCTCTGATGATTTAGGCATGGAAGGGGCGAAGGTAATGGGCGGCGCAGCAGAGCGAGCCGAGCAATCGCTACAAGCGGGCTGCGATATGATCTTGATGTGTAATCATCGACCGTCAGCGGTGGAAGTGTTAGATAAGCTCACTATCCGCGAGGTTCCCCAAGCGGATGCCCTGCTTAAACGCCAGTCATTTAGCTTGGCGGAATTAACGCTTAGCCAAGAGTGGAAAACCGCCAGTGAGGCGATGAAACCGCTAGTGGAATAGGCAAGCAGTAGGGAGGGAGCTCCCTACTGATGAACGGCAAAGAATTAATGAAACCCGAGCGTCTCTTTGAGGCTTTTCAGGTAGCGGCGGCTCACGGGCACGGGGTGGCCACTGAGGGTGATGATTTCCGCCAGACCATGCTCAAGCAGTTTGATCTCTTTAATCGCTTTGGTGTTGACCAGATACTGGCGGTGGCAGCGCAGTAAAGGGGTCTTTTGCTCTAGCACTTTGAGTGTCAGTTGGCTGGTGGCCGTTTGATCGGCGGTTCTGACCTGTACGCCGCTGATGTCGGTATAGGCAAACTCGACGTCGACAATCGGCACTATCATAATTCGGTTATGGCCGATGCACGGTACTTGGCTGAGTGCGCTTGGCGCCAAAGCACTCACATCGGGTTGGCTCTTGAGTTGGCAAGTTTTAACCAAACGAGCGACGCTTTTTTGTAGCCTGCTTGGCTCAACCGGTTTGAGCAGGTAATCAAAGGCGTTATCTTCAAACGCTTGAATCGCGTATTGATCGTAAGCGGTGACAAACACCACATTGGGCATGGTTTCAGGGTCGAGCATCGCCAAGAGTTCAATACCGCTGATTTGCGGCATGTGAATATCTAAAAACACCACGTCCGGTTTCAGGCTATTGATTTTTTTTAGCCCTTCAATGGCATTACTTGCTTGCTCGATTACCTCAACTTGTCCGGTTTCGGCGAGCAGATCAATCAGCTCTTCTCTGGCAAATAGTTCGTCATCAATGACAATGGCCGTTAGCATTGGGATCCTCTTGGGCTATTCGGAATAACAAAACTCATACGAGTATAGCGCTCTGGTTGGCATTCAATCCGCAAACTGGCGTCTTTACCGAGTAAGTTGGTCAGTCTTTTATCGACGATCTCTAGCCCAAGGCCGGTATGATCGCTTGCGGGGGCGTGATAACTCCCTGCGTTATCTTCAACGGTAATCAAGCTGCCATTTTCTGCTTGCTGGCTAAAAATACGCACTCTGCCGCCATCGAGCAAGTTAGAAATGCCGTGCTTAATCGCATTTTCAACCAGAGGTTGTAAGGTAAAGCTTGGAATGGTGCGCTCAAGTAAACCCTCTTCAATGTCGATGTCGATGTCGAGCCTGTCGGTAAAGCGCGCTTTTTCAATGGTCAGATAGGCGTTCACATGTGCCAGTTCTTCTTTAAGCCGCACCGTTTCTATGTTTTGTTTTAGGTTGCTGCGGAAAAACTGCGATAAGTGTTGGATCAGTTGACGGGCTTTGTCGGGGTCACGGCGGATCACCGCGCTGATGGTGTTGAGGGCGTTAAACAGAAAGTGTGGGTTAACTTGAGCGTGGAGCAGCTTGAGCTCCGCTTGGGTGAGCAAAGTTTGCTGCTGCTGATAATCGCCATACAGTATTTGGCTCGACAGCAGTTCGGCGATGCCCTCGGCCATCGACATATTGATGGTTGAAAAGAGTTTATTCTTAGGTTCGTAAAGCTTGATGGTGCCAACCACTTCATCGCCCGCTCTGAGTGGAATGATCAGCGCAGACCCCAGTTTGCAATCTGGCGACAAGGAACATTGATAAGGGGTTTCGGTGCCATCTAGGTAAATAATGGCATTTTTGTCGATGGAATCTAGGGTACATTGTGAGGAGATCGGAGTATTGGGCTTATGGTGGTCATCACCAATGCCGACGAACGCTAAAATCTTATCTCGGTCGGTGATAGAGACCGCGCCGACTTTGGTTTCCTCATATACGATCCGAACAATTTTTTCGGCATTAATGGCGTTAAACCCGGAGCCGAGTACCCCAACCGTGCGCTCGGCAATGGTTAACGCACGGCGAGAAAACGTGGCTGAGTATTTCTCAAAAATGGTTTTTCTATCTTGGATGATACTCATAAATAACATCGCTCCCACCGAGTTGGCGATGATCATCGGCGCGGCAATATCAGAGACCAGTTGATAAGCCTGCGCAAATGGCTTCGCCACCGCCAAGATGATCAGCATTTGGATGATTTCAGCAAACAAAGTGATAGAAAAGACGATCATGGGATTGAACAGCTGGTCACGTTTATCTCGGCGCAGATAATAGCTATGCAGCACCCCACCAATCAAACCTTCCGCGGTGGTTGAAATCGCGCAAGCAACATCGGTAAAACCACCTAAACTGTAACGATGAAGGCCACCGGTGAGGCCAACGGCAAAGCCGACAACCGGCCCACCAAACAGGCCGCCCATTACCGCCCCGATCGCACGGGTGTTGGCAATCGCATCGTTGATCTGGAGACCAAAGTAAGTCCCCATAATGCAGAACAGCGAAAACAATACGTAGCAACTCAGGCGATGACTCGGGCGGGTTGAGATATTGAGTAACGGAAGAAAAATAGGCGTCTTACTCAACATATAGGCAAGTACGAGGTAGACACACATCTGTTGCAATAAAGATAGGATCAGATCCATAACGCGGGCTCAGGCAAAGTTTGTTCTATTTTAAGCAACTTTTATCCGAAATAGTGTGCTAACGATAAAAAAATCTTGCTGTAAAATAATTTTTACAGCAAATGTTTTTTAAACTTTACACTTGATAACTCCGTAGATGCTGTTATTTTATTTGCTATTGAGTTTGTTCTACTCGTTGTTGATATCGAGTGTAATTAAAAGTTTACAGGTGTAAAGATGCAAAAAAGTGAATTAAGTAACATCCATATCAGTGACGAGCAAGTACTTATCACGCCAAACCAGTTAAAAGAGAAGCTACCGCTGAGTGATAAAGCGCGTCGCTTTATCCAAACGTCACGCCAAGATATCGCCAATATTATTAAGAAGAAAGATCACCGCCTTCTTGTGGTGTGTGGCCCTTGTTCGATTCATGATATCGACGCTGCGCTGGAGTACGCTAAGCGACTTAAAGCCCTGTCTCAAGTGGTTGGCGATCAACTTTACTTAGTGATGCGGGTTTATTTTGAAAAGCCCCGCACAACCGTCGGGTGGAAAGGGCTGATCAACGACCCTCATCTGGATGGCAGCTTTGATATTGAGCACGGCCTGCACGTGGCGCGCCGTCTGCTGGTTGAACTGGCAGAAATGGAAATCCCCCTTGCCACCGAAGCGCTCGACCCGATTAGCCCGCAATACCTTGGCGATACTTTTAGTTGGGCGGCCATTGGTGCGCGCACCACCGAGTCGCAAACCCACCGTGAGATGGCCAGTGGCCTTTCTATGCCGGTTGGGTTTAAAAATGGCACCGATGGCAGCTTATCGACGGCCATCAACGCCATGCAAGCCGCCTCTTCGGGCCACCGTTTTATGGGGATCAACCGTGATGGCCAAGTTGCCTTGCTGACCACCCAAGGTAACCCGGATGGTCACGTGATCTTGCGGGGTGGTAAGCAAACCAACTACGACTCTGTCTCGGTGAACGAATGTGAACAAGAGATGGCGAGCCAGGGCCTAGATGCTGCATTGATGATCGACTGTAGCCACGCCAATTCACGTAAAGATTACCGCAGGCAACCTTTAGTTGCAGAAGACGCCATTCACCAAATTCGTGAAGGCAATAAGTCCATTATTGGCCTTATGATTGAGAGCCACATCAACGAGGGCAACCAAGGGTCAGATATTCCGTTGGCAGAGATGGCTTATGGGGTGTCGATCACGGATGCTTGTATCAATTGGGATTCAACTGAGGCACTATTAACACATGCACATAAAGAGCTTGTGCCGTTTTTAGAGAATCGATTGAAGGACGAATAAGGTAGTACTGGATGGCCGTTGAACTGAATGAATTAAGGGATCAAATTGATCTAGTCGACAAACAGATGGTCGACTTGCTCGCCCAGCGTTTGGCTTTGGTAGAAAAGGTTGGGGAAGTCAAAAGCAAGCACGGTTTGCCTATCTATGTTCCTGAACGTGAAGCGGCCATGTTGGCATCAAGACGCTCAGAAGCGGAGAAACAAGGTGTACCGCCGCAGCTGATCGAAGACATCTTGCGCCGTACCATGCGTGAGTCTTATACCAGTGAGAAAGACTCCGGCTTTAAGTGTCTGAAACCCGACCTCGGTTCGATCGTGATTGTCGGCGGGCACGGTCAACTGGGTGGTGTGTTTAGCCGAATGTTCCGTCTGTCCGGTTACACGGTGAAGATCTTAGGTAGCCAAGATTGGCCGAACGCCGATGAGATATTGGCGGATGCGGGTCTGGTGGTGGTTACCGTACCTATTCATTTGACCCAACAGGTGATTGGTAAACTGTCGAACTTACCTAAAGATTGCATTTTATGCGACTTAACCTCGATTAAATCAGAGCCTTTAGCGGCGATGCTGGCAGTCCACTCTGGGCCGGTCGTTGGGTTACACCCTATGTTTGGCCCAGATGTACCGAGCTTAGCTAAACAGGTGGTGGTGTATTGTGATGGCCGCGGCGCCGACAACTACCAGTGGTTGCTCAAGCAGATTGAGATCTGGGGAGCGAGTTTGTGCCATATCGATGCTCAAGAGCACGATCAGGGCATGACATTGATTCAAGCGTTGCGTCACTTTACCTCGTTTGCTTACGGCTTGCATTTAAGCAGTGAGAACCCGAATTTAGATACCTTACTTGGGTTAAGCTCGCCAATCTATCGTTTAGAGCTGGCGATGGTTGGGCGTTTGTTTGCCCAAGACCCGAACTTGTATGCCGACATTATTATGTCGTCAGCGGACAACATTGCAATGATCAAGCGTTTCCATCACTGCTTCGGTCAAGCGATACAAGTACTGGAAGCGCAAGACAAGCAAGCCTTTGTAGACAGCTTTGAAAAGGTGGGCGAATGGTTTGGCGACCATTCGGTGCAGTTTATGCGAGAGAGCCAGAGCCTGCTTAAACAAGCGAACGATGCTTTGCATCGAGGGTAAGCGCTTAATTGGCAGAGGCAAATAAAAAAGAGCGATGATTCGCTCTTTTTTTATTATCGGGTTTTACTACCGTCGACGGGAGGAGAGTAGGCGGTCGGTTGCCCAAGCTTAACTTCATCTTCGCTACGCGGATGCTGGGTTAAAAGCACTTGCTGCTTAACCACATTGTTCACCACCTCAAGCAGTGCCCCCCAGTTGATACTGCGCTCTTTTTCGAACATTTGATCAAATTGCTCGGCGTTCCAAGCGACAAAGTTAGCCGGATTTAAAGTGCGGCCTAAAAAGCGCACTTCATAGTGTAAATGGGGGCCGGTTGAGATGCCGGAATTACCACATTGGCCGATGAGCTCCCCTTTACTAATAAACTGACCGCTGCGAACGTTAAAGGTTTTCATGTGAGCGTAAGAGGTCATAAAACCGAATGAGTGGCGAAGCTTTAAGTAGTTACCGTAACCTTGATTACTCGGGCGGGTAAATTCCACCACGCCATCCGCCGGGGCAAAGATAGGTTCACCCACGTTACAAGTCATATCTAAACCGCGGTGAAAGTGACGTTTACCGGTGATCGGGTGGGTACGGTAGCCATAGCGAGACGAGACGCGCTCAAAAGCCATTGGGGGTTGGTTTGGCACTAAGCGAAAGAGCGTCGCGCGCACCGCGGAATCGACCGCTGCGGCATCGATACGTTCTTCTAATGAAAGATCCGAATACTCGGAGGCTTCCTCTGAGCTCAAGCCAAGTACGCTCTCTACATCATTGACGCGTTGGCCAAGGGTGACGATTTGGCCTTTTTTATCTTCAAGCTCTTGAGCTAAAGAGTGATTGGTGATCACCTGAGCTTGGTAAAGGGTTTTGAACTGCTCGCTTTTGTCGTCAAGATAGCCAATTTGCTGTTGCGCCGTTGCGAAGTTTTGCTCCATCAAGCTCAGTTGATTTTGGCTGTGGGCCTCAATATCGCGATAGTAAAAGTAGCCGCTTATCAGTAGGCTCGGGCTGAGGATAACAAAAAGCAAAAAGGCCCAGACGGCCTTTCTTGTGACATGAAAATGTTCAGCTCCATTCTTGGTCGGAATAGAGATATGGATAGTGTTGTTTGGCATCGATCGTTAATTAAGCACCTAAATCAGATAGCTGCTCGATTTCTCTGTGTAAAAGGGTTTCATCGCCAACATTTAACTCAACCAAGCGCTTTAAGTGGCTTATGCTATCAATATCAATATGTTGAATACTGGTACGGATAAAGGCGCTGGTGAGCTCGACGATTTCGGCCTCCAATGATATCACAACATCGCTCCCGGGGAGGGTAAAGTGAACGTCCATCGGTTGCTGTTGGTCGAGTTTTTCACTGCCAGCAGGGGAGGAGAGTAATAATCCATGCAAGGAGAGATCGCGCAGATCGGCGCTTAAGGTTAAGTTACCTTGCTTGATCTCGGCTGGGGCTTGATAAATAACGCGAGAAAATCGGCGACGTTCCGTCATGGGGTTGGTTCCTCAAAGTTCATGTTTCGCTTGCTAAATATAGCGCTTGTTGGGCACTAATAATGGCTTAAGCTACAAAACTGTGACAAATACGTACAATCATGCTGAATCTTTTATCTACTCACCCGTGTGAATACAAAAAAACCACCCGAAGGTGGTTTTCATATCATCGCGATTACTTGGTAATACGCTTGTACTTGATACGATGAGGTTCAGCGGCTTGAGCGCCAAGCGTCTGTTTTAACCACTCAGTGTATTCAGTATAGTTGCCTTCGTAGAAGTTTACTTGGCCTTCATCGCGGTAATCTAAGATATGAGTCGCGATACGGTCAAGGAACCAACGGTCGTGCGAGATAACCATAGCACAGCCAGGGAATTCAAGCAGCGCTTCTTCTAGTGCACGTAGGGTTTCTACGTCTAGGTCATTGGTTGGTTCATCGAGTAGCAGTACGTTACCGCCGGTTTTAAGCAGTTTAGCTAAGTGAACACGGTTACGTTCACCACCAGACAGCTCGCCGATGATTTTTTGTTGATCGTTGCCTTTGAAGTTAAAGCGCGAGCAGTAGGCACGAGCAGGAATTTCAAAGTTGTTGATCTTAATGATATCTGCGCCTTCCGAGATCTCTTGGAACACGGTTTTGCTGTCGTCCATGCTGTCACGGAACTGATCAACCGACGCCAGTTTCACGGTTTCACCCAGTTCAACCGTACCGGAATCGGGTTGCTCAGTACCACTTAGCATCTTAAATAGGGTTGATTTACCCGCGCCGTTGGCACCGACGATACCGACGATAGCCCCTTTTGGCATGCTAAATGACAAGTCATCAATCAGCACGCGATCATCAAACGATTTGGTTAGGTTCTTCACTTCAAGAACCTTGTCACCTAGACGCTCACCCGGCGGGATAAACAGTTCATTGGTTTCATTACGTTTTTGGTGATCGCCGCTCTGTAGTTCTTCAAAGCGAGCCATACGAGCTTTAGATTTCGCTTGGCGGCCTTTCGGGTTTTTACGTACCCACTCGAGCTCTTTCTCGATGGTTTTCTGACGAGCACTCTCTTGCGATGATTCTTGCTTCAGACGTTCGTCTTTCTGCTCAAGCCAAGAGGTGTAGTTACCTTCCCATGGAATACCTTCACCACGGTCAAGCTCTAAAATCCAGCCGGCCGCGTTATCAAGGAAATAACGGTCGTGGGTAATCGCGACCACGGTGCCAGTGTAATCCACCAAGAAGCGCTCTAGCCAAGCTACAGATTCGGCATCCAAGTGGTTGGTTGGTTCGTCAAGTAACAACATGTCTGGCTTTTCAAGCAGCAGACGGCAAATGGCGACGCGGCGACGTTCACCACCGGATAATACCGCAATTTTTTGATCCCACTCAGGAAGACGTAGGGCGTTAGCGGCACGCTCTAGCGAGTTTTCTAGGTTATGGCCATCTTTAGCTTGGATCAGCCCTTCTAACTCACCTTGCTCTTTTGCCAGAGCGTCAAAATCGGCATCCGGTTCTGCGTAGGCGGCGTAAACGGCGTCTAGGCGGGTTAATGCGCCTGCAACATCGGCAACGGCTTCTTCAACAATTTCACGCACCGTTTTAGACTCATCTAATACTGGCTCTTGAGGAAGGTAGCCAACGTTTAGGCCCGGTTGTGGGCGTGCTTCACCGTCGATATCGGTATCAATGCCAGCCATGATGCGCAGTAGGGTTGATTTACCCGCACCATTAAGACCCAAGACACCAATTTTAGCGCCAGGGAAAAAGCTTAGAGAGATGTCCTTAAGGATTTGACGCTTAGGTGGCACAATTTTGCTCACCCGCGACATGGTATAGACGTATTCAGCCATTGCCGATCTTTCCTGTTTCATCAAAAAATTCAAGCTGCATTTTATACCAATGTCTGCCTGGATGTCAGGGGAGGATTAGGTTTTCTTCAGATTTCTCCCGTGTAACGGGTCACATTGTCATAATGTGGCAAGATTTACATTCTGTAATGAATCTATGTGAACTTGTGTGCGACTATCTTGGTCTTCTCATGTAGTTTTACTCAAAGTCTTCAGTCGGTCACATAACCAAGGTCGGTTTGTCTCTTGTACCCGTTTGGGGCTTGAGAAATAACAACCGATGGGTTACTGCTAATTAAACTAGACTCATAAATAGTGCATTTAAAATTGCTTGGCTTACGACTGAGAACCACAAGCAATGTATTCAAAGGAAATAGATTCATGCGTCAGGCTTTATATGGATTAGCCATTACCATTCTTTCTGTGCCAGCGGCTTGGGCGGGCGACACGGCGTCGCTGGAGCAGCAACGTGCTTGGTACCAGAAAGCGCAGCAAATGTTAGACAATAAACAGATAGAGCAGTATCAAGCGATGCGTGGCAGCATCGCCGATTACCCCCTTACGCCCTATATTGATAATCGGGTGTTTCAGTTAGATATTGGCGAGCGTTCGATAGCGCAAGTGAACGCCTTTCAAAAGCGTTACCGCTCGTTTCCGTTTTCCAATCGTGTTCGCGCCGCTTACCTCGATGCGTTAGTTGCTAAGCAAGATTGGCAAACGCTGTATCAGTATCAAAATTACCTTCCGCGCGGTGAAAGTTATCAGTGTTATTACTACACAGGCATGCTAAAGCAAGGACAAAAGGCCAAAGCATATAAGGGCGCCGAATCTTTGTGGTTAAGTGGTAGCAGTGTCAGTGACGCTTGTGATGAGCTCTTTGAGTCATGGCAGCAGGCGGGCCATCGCAGTGATACGTTGCTTCTGCAGCGAATGGTGCTCGCGTTTGAAGCGCGTAACGCACAAATGCTCAGTTATTTGATGAAGTTGCCGAGTAGCGATAAAGCCTTAGCTCAGGCTGAAAAGATCAAAAAGCTGTACAGTTTGCCCGAGTCGGTCGGTGCGTTTGCGAAAAAAGAGTATGTCACCAAACAGAATCAGCAATTGGCGATGTTGGCCTTTAAGAAACTGGCACGGAAAAACATCGAGCAAGCCGTGGCGCAATACCCCCAGATTGTGAAGGGGCAAAAGCTCAGTAACGCCGAGCGTCAAGCCATTGCGGAGTATGCCGCGGTGCGCTTGATCGACAGCGATACCAGTGAGTTGATGGCGTGGCGTGATAAGGTCATGGCAAACAGCCATCAGGCCTCAACGATTGAGCGCCGGATCCGATTAGCGCTGCGTAACGCCGACTGGGAAGCGGTAGAGCGTTGGGTCGAACGCCTTCCTGCCACGCGTAAAAAAGATTTGCGTTGGCAGTATTGGCTTGCCCGGGCAGAGATAGCATTAGGCCGGCAGAGTGCCGGTGAACAAAGGCTGCACTCGCTCCTTGGCGAGCGTCATTTTTACAGCGTTGTTGCCGCGCAAACTTTAGGGGTGGCGGTGCAATTTGAAGTGCGGAAAAGTCAACCTAATGGCGACGCTTTGAGCTCATTTCAAGCGGAGCTTATTCGGGTGAAAGAGCTTATTGCATTGGATAAGATCACCGCGGCTAAAAGTGAATGGAACTGGTTGCTGACTCGGGCTAACAATAAGCAGCAGAAAGCCCTCGCCCACTACGCGGCCGAAAAGGGCTGGCACCATTTGACAGTCAAAGCATCTATCGAAGCCAAGGTGTGGGATGAAATCTATTTGCGATTCCCCGTAGCCCATAGTTGGTGGTTTAACTTTTATGGCGACAAGTTCGATATAGACCCGATCACCCTGATGTCTTTAGCTAGGCAAGAGAGTGGGTTAGATAGTGAGGCGCGCTCCCCTGTTGGTGCGCGTGGCATCATGCAAATTATGCCTGCCACCGCAAAGTACACGGCGAAGAAATATCAAATAGATTATGCCGGGCCAAACGATCTCTATACGGTGGAAAAAAATATCGAGATTGGCAGTCAATACCTTGGTGGCTTATTACAGCAATATGAAGGCAATCGGATCTATGCGTTTGCCGCCTACAACGCCGGCCCCCATCGAGTGAAACGTTGGCGAGCAAGGAGCGACAGTAAGCTCGATGCGTACGCCTTCATTGAGGCGATCCCGTTTAAAGAAACCCGCGGGTACGTGCAAAATATTTTGATGTTTGAGTCTTACTACCGACACATTACCGGTAAGCCAGCCGGCTTTTTAACTTCAAATGAGCGTTTGGCTAAATATTGATGCCAAGGGGAGATGACGCGCTGTGGCGGGTCAGAGTACAATAACGTTAAATAATCAGTAGTGAGAACAAGACTATGTCATTACAGCCCGAATTTTCGGATTGGCAGGATGTATTAAAACTGGTGGAGCACGCGACACAAACGGGCCAACATGAAATGTTGCTGACCATGCTTATGACGGCCGATGAACGCGAAGCCTTGGTTGCTCGAGTGAATATTTTCCACGAGTTGCTCAAAGGAGAGCAATCTCAGCGTCAGATTAGCCAAATGCTAGGGGTCGGTATTGCTACTATTACTCGCGGTTCGAACGAACTTAAGAGTAAGTCGGAACAAGAAAAGCAGCAGCTTCAAGCGCTGCTGCAACACGGCGCCCACAGCAAGCTAGCTGACTAAGTTAGGTGCAAATAATTCAGGGTTGGTGAAAGGGATAAGCGCTAAAATCAGCGCTTGATGATAGACAGAGCTACGAGTCAGTTGGTTTTGCGTCAGTAAGCCGATAGCGCCGCCTTTCTGTTTGATGTTTTGGGTGCCAAATGTGGTATCCATAACATCGCCGAGTTCTTGCCCAGTATTTAATTGCGCCAAGACTTTTGGCGGTAACATTAAACTGGATGAGCGCGACTCGCCTCGGGTCGCCGCATCCTCAATCACCATCCAAGCAAAAGTGAAATGCTGTTCGATCCCCGCTTCTAAACCCACATAAAAGTGCCCATCAGGATGATGGTATTTGGCGTTACGAACCCGATTTAGCGCGCCTAGTTTGGTTTCGTGATCACTAAGTGGCTGAGCGGCGACTTCGCTGTCAACCGAGATGCCATTAAATGTAAACGCTTGATCTGGAAACGCTTGTTCAAATGCGCTTTGTACTGCTTTTATTTTAGCGGGGTTGAGTGAGGCAACAATAACGTTTTTCATGGTCTCTCTTCTAAGGTGGTACGGTTGGTATGCCATTGGCGTAGGGCTTCAATGGCCATCGGTTGGCCAAAATGGTACCCCTGCATGTAGTCGCAGCCGCTCTCGAGGAGCCATTGATGCATCTCTTGTGTTTCTACGCCTTCAGCGGTCACACTCAGTTGTTCAGAGTGACATAACTCAATTAATGGCTTAATGATATGCCCTTTTCCAGCATCAAGCATGCTACAGAGGAACGAGCGATCAAATTTTATCTTCTGGATAGGGTATTTGACCAGTTGCGCGAATGAAGTATAGCCTGAGCCAAAGTCATCAATGGCCAATTGAAACCCCAGTTTAGACAACTCATACAATAGAGGAAAGCCTTTACTGTCGGAGGCGAACGTTTCAGTTATCTCAAAATCAATCAGGTGATGGGGGACGGCATAATGCTTCGCCTGCTGCTCAATGAAGTCGGCCATATGGCAGAAATCTAGCTCGGCAGAGGAGAGGTTAATCGCTAACTGAATAGGGTGATCAAACTGCCTTTGGAGTTGATGGAAGCTAGCAAACGCCTGACTGATCACCCAGCGGTCAACCTGTTCAAATAGCCCTGTTTTTTCCGCAATAGGGATAAACTCATCGGGGGAGACAAAGCCCAGAGTGTCGCTGTTCCAGCGCAGTAATGCTTCAATCCCAATTAACTCTCTACCTGATTTATCCATGTATGGCATGTAAACCAAGCTGAACTCTTTGTCGAAGTTATTCGCACGTAATGCGCGTTCAATATTTGCGGTCCTTTTTATCGCTTTGTCGAGCTGCTTTGAATAAAAAGCGTATTGGTTTTTACCCGCACTTTTGGCCTGATACATGGCAGTATCTGCGTTAGAAAGCAACAACTCGATGTTCTGACCATCTTTAGGGCTGGTAGCGATGCCAATACTGGCGGTTATAGGGTAAGTGCCTATCGCCATTTGAAACCCCTCTTGCATTGGCAAGAGTATTCGTTCACAAAACTCATAGATAAGTTGTGGATGCTGGGCAGATATAAATATCGCAAATTCATCCCCCGATAAGCGGGCAGAGAGGGCTTCAGCGCGGTATTTCTTTTGGAATTCGAGCGCGAGATCGGTAATCAATTGCGAGAATTGCACTAAGACCGCGTCCCCCACTTTATGTCCGTATTTATCGTTGACGAACTTGAAGTTATCTAGGTCGATATACAGTACCCAGATACTCTTTTCTTTGGGGTTTAGTTGGTTGAGTTTTTCCACCACCAGCGCGTGGAAGTGACGACGGTTGGCCAGTTTGGTTAATTGATCGCTGTCGGCGAGCTGCTTGGTTTGGGTTAAACTGTCGGTTAATGCTTGATACATTTCATAAAACTTAACCGAAAGGTGACCAATCTCATCCTTGCTGGTGAGCACTTCAATATTGGCTCGCTTGTTGGCCTCGACATCGCGCAATTGTTTATCGAGCTTAGTGATTGGATGGATCACGTAGCGGTAAAACAGCATTAATAAGATCAGCACGCTGAGCAGAGCTGATAAACCAAATGATGTGATGAGTTTGAGCATCATCGCATCAAGTTGATCATTTAAGATGAACCTTGCCGGGTCGATGGTGGCGTAATAATTGTGATCGAGCTTGACGGTGTGAGTCAAAGGTTGGGTGTGCTCTGGCGGCGTTGTCGAGTAGGTAATGATGGTGTGATGGTCTCGCTCTAGGCTGAGGCGTAACTGATCATATTGTTCGGTGCCAACCATGACAACCACAATGAATGAGTTTTTATTAATGCCATTGAGTGGGGGAGAGAAGTTGCGCTTATCATAAACGTCATACCTCACCAGAACCCCTTCACCTGCGCTGCTGTATAAGTATTGGATATGATGGGTTAAGCTGGCTTGTAAGCCTTTTTTCACTAACTGAATGATATCTGGGTTAATGTTAGAGAAAGGGTTAAGGCTACTTTCGACATAGAAAATGTTGTCGGTGTTATGATCGAGCAGTGCCAGCGCAGCAAAACGCGATTCATTGCGCGCGAGATCGGCTAAGGTATTTTGTAGGTTATCGTTAAGATGCAGTTCGCGGTAAAGGTTGCTGGTATCGGCAAAGTAGTTGGTGAGAAGCGAGCTGCGAGCCAACGAATAGGAGTAGCTGTTTAGGAAGTTGGAAGCTTGGCTGTAGTGACTGGCCAGCTTTTCCATATTAAGCTGAATGGCGCTTTTCTCGAGCTTAATGATCGACTTCTTTTGGTTTGCATAGATGATATAGCTCGACACCGCGGTGCTGATGATAACCACGGGAATAATAAGCAGCAGGGTACGTAGGCTTAGCTTCATAGACTTCGCTTCATCAGTGATTGCTCTTATGATATTGTTGATGCTCTTTCAGTATAGCGTTCACTATCCTGCTACGAAGGATAGTCGCTTCAAAATTAAAAGCGGTATAAAAGTCGCTTCTTTTCATTGCGGTTTCGCTTGGGTATAAAGCTTGCTCATAACGGCCGGTTTTTTTCATCAGTTTAATCGCGCTGTGGTTTGGTGAGGCATTGCCTACTTCACTAGCGTTAACGGCTGCAATCGTTGGATCATTAATAAAATTTATAAATTGCATTGCGAGCTGCTGTTGAGTGGAGTGAGCGTTAATGGCTATGCAGTCCATCCATAACAGGGTGCCTTCTTCTGGGACAACAAACTTCCAGCTATTATGTGCTGAGAGTTCATTCAAAGTGACTTCATCACCGCTGTAGCCCATAGAAAGGTACAGTTGATCCGCTTGATCACTGTGCGCGATAAAGCTTATCGGGTACTGATAGGTCAGCACATAAGGTACTTGCTTTCGCAACGACAGGTAAGCCGCCTCCAGAATTTCATGGTTGAGTTCCCGCAAGCTTCCGTGGTTTAACAAGATAGGGGGGAGTAGCAAGTCCCAGTAGTCATTGAGCATACCAATATGCTCTTGAAGCGCCTCGTCTGGGGTGAGGATATCCCGCCATGAGCGTGGTGGTG
>Ga0070724_10000722_pt1 | contig 21866 bp, 23 predicted proteins | sample tdDd001_FD_67278 | JGI IMG/M metagenome (GOLD analysis project Ga0070724, IMG submission 67278) | Marine sediment microbial communities from the Atlantic coast under amendment with organic carbon and nitrate - tdDd00.1 | ecosystem: Environmental > Aquatic > Marine > Coastal > Sediment | place... | reverse complement strand
TCGCTTTATATGACGTATTTAAGGTTAATCTTAACTTGTTTTTATCTATAGACGACTTTCATCCTAGTGGTGAAGGGTACCAGAAAATTGCTGAGTATATCAAAGAAGTGCTTGTGTCGTTATAAAGTTTAATTTGAATAAGCCAGTCCCATTACAAATAGGACTGGCTTTATAAACTATATTAAGAATCACTGTCCAGCACTGAAGCCAAAATCAAAAATCCTGTGTAAGACATATTTTCAAAACCACCTCGTTCAAAAGAGAAGCCAGACATTTCGATGGCTTTTTTTTGTTTGTCTGAAATATGTGTTTCAGGGTAGAGGCCTAATATGTAACTGGATGAAGTGGATATAAAGGTTTGGATCGCTTCGTCACTTGCTTTGGGGAAGAATTTTTTTACACACATGAAGACAGGCTCCATAAACCCTATTAGGCTCTTCTTAAAGTCTGCAAGTTTTTCCAAACTACAGTTTTTTTCAATAATGGAGTAAAGAATAGACATGAGTCTTAGCAGTCTATCATTTTTTGCATAGGCGCCTGCAAATTCTTTACAGAAGTCTTCTTTACTAAGGCGATCGTATTTTTCAGTAAAAACATTTAAGTCTTCAATCCACCCGATGACATCGAGTAATAACAGGTCAAGTAAGATTTCTTCTTTAGTTGAATAGTACTTATATATTGTGGATCTACCAAAAGATGTTTTTTCACCAATTGCTTTAAAGTGGACATCATCAATATCCCCATTGTCGAATAAATCAGCACAAGCGTTTATTATCTCTTGGCGACGTTCTTCTATTTGTTGTACAGTTCTTGCACGTTTGAACTCCATAATATCACCTCTATGTCTCATGGTAGCACAGCTTAAAAAAACTTTCAATAAAATAGTTGACACAGTGTCAGATAATATATATAATTCGATTACAGACACGGTGTCAGTTATTTCTAAATAACCTTTAAGTAGTTAAACTCTAGCCAAATCTAAATTACTATTTAAATTATCTTATGAACTCTACCAATAAGGACCTAATTGATATCTATCGATTAAAGGGAGGAAATGAAATGCAATATAGAAAGTTAGTAGAAAATGGTGAACCTTTATCCGTCTTAGGGTACGGATGCATGCGTTTCCCGACTAAGAACGGTAGAATCGATGAAGAAAAAGCTGATAGTCAAATGTTATATGCCTATGAAAACGGTGTTAACTATTACGATACAGCCTATCCCTATCATGCTGGAAAAAGTGAAGTGATGTTGGGGAAGTTTATTAAGAAATACGATATTCGAGATAAGGTTTTTATTGCTGATAAATTACCAGCCTTTCTTGTAAGCAAAGAAGAGCAGATTACTAATTATTTTGAAACCCAGTTAAAAAGGTTAGATACAGACTACATTGACTATTACTTAATGCATATGTTAGATAGCCTAAAAACATGGGAAAGTCTAAAAGCTTTAGGCATATTAGACTTCATAAAAGATAAGAAGAAAAAAGGTCAGATTAGACACATTGGGTTTTCATTCCACGGACGTCCAGAAGAGTTCATTGCCATACTGGAAGATTACGACTGGGAGTTTTGCCAAATACAGTTCAACTACTTAGACGAGTTTAATCAAGCAGGACTTGCTGGATTAAAACGTGCCAATGAATTGGGAATTGGTGTTGTAATCATGGAACCCCTTAGAGGTGGGAACTTGGCAGCTAAAGCACCAGAAAGAGTTAAGAATAAGTTTGATGAGTACCCTGAAAAACGTTCACCGGCTTACTGGGCGCTTAGATGGATTTGGAATCATCCAGAAGTTGCAGTTGTTTTAAGTGGAATGAATGTTGATGAACACATTATTGAAAATATTAAGGCAGCCGAAGAAACACAAGCAGATAGTATGTCAGAACATGAACACCAGATCATTAACAGTGTAAAAGAAATCTATAGGGAACTTATGAAAGTGCCGTGTACAGGCTGTAATTACTGTATGCCTTGTCCTGTAAATGTGGACATACCTGGAACCTTTACAGACTACAACAATAAGTATTTCTTTAATGATAGACAATCGCAGTTCCAATACATTGGAAAAACAGTAGGGATGATGGGTATAGAAAAATCTGGAGCCAACTTATGTATAGACTGTGGAAAATGTGAGAAACATTGTCCGCAAGAAATCGAAATCAGAAAAGAGTTAAAAGCAGCTCATAAAGACTTAGATAACTTCATTATTAGAAATGGACTAAAGCTTGTTTCGCTCTTTATGGGTGGTCGAAGCAAAAAAATAAAAGAAGCATAAAGTGTGTTTCATTCGAAGAAGCATACATTAAACGAGATATAAATTAAACGAATGTATAAAAGGAGAAAAACATTGAATAATAAAAGTGTACTTATACTGGTAACGAACCACTCAGACTTTGAAAAAGCAAATGTAGACCCAACAGGCCTATGGTTGTCAGAACTCACACATTTTTACGATGTGTTTGTAAAAGAAGATGTGTCTATGGACATAGTTAGTATTAAAGGTGGCGACATTCCAATCGATTCAAGAAGCTTAGGCAGATTCGGACTGGATGCAAAAACTAAAATCCGTTATGAAGACCCTAGGTTTATGAAACTGCTAAAAAACACAAAAGCTATTACAGAGGTGAATCCACTGGAATATGATGTTTTATTCTTTGCAGGTGGACACGGGGCAATGTGGGATTTTGCACAAGATGAAAGTATGCAAATTGTCACGCGTGACATGTTTGAAGCAGGAAAAATTGTTTCAGCTGTATGCCATGGAGTTGCTGCCCTTCAGAATGTTAAATTAACAAATGGGGACTACTTAGTTAAGGGTCGAAAGGGAACGTGTTTCACATACTTTGATGAAGGTATAGCTGGAGTTAAAAAGATTGTTCCTTATAATCTTGAAAAGAAGTTAAGAGACAGAGGAATGATTTTTAGTAAGGCATTTTTACCTCTGGCAAGACATACCGTTGTAGATGGAAACCTGATTACAGGTCAAAATCCTAATTCAGCTACAGAAGTAGCTGAGAGAACCCTTGAAGTATTGATGAAATAAGAAATAAAAAAGATGGCTTGAACGAATTAAGACACCTCAAATATGAGGTGTCTTTTGTTATTTTGAGTACAAGGTGATACTTGCTGATGTAAAAGCTATATACTGTGGTTACTTGATAAAGAAAATATCTAAATGGGTAATAATAGATCATGAAGAAGTAATTTCTAATACTTATAACTTCTAATACTTATAACTTCTTATACAAACAGCGACTGCCATCAATGTATTTTTCAATAACATTGTTTTCAATCAATGCATTGAGATAGTGAGAGAGTGTATGTTCAATATAGGTGTATTTCATTAAACCCAGTTCTAAAACATTATGTGACTTAATAAATGAACACATCAGTTCTTCAAAACTTTTAGGTTCATTCAACATATCAGCAATAAGGTGTAACCTAGCATTTAAATAATCAATATTAATGTCACAAAGTCCAACAATATCTGTTTCAATGGATTTATGGGCTAAAATGTACTTGTCATACTTTAAAGATTTCAGTGACTCGATGGTTTTTAAATCTACATTTAGGTCATAACTTGAAGGCAATTTCATGGTGTAAATAAGGCGTTTTGAAATCAGTGCATCCCCAACGTACAAAACGTCATCAGGTGTGGAAATTCCAATATGAAATGGACTGTGACCATACATGGGAACTATTCCAAATTTGACACCTTCAAAGTGTAATTCCGTTTGGTCCTCTAGGAGAGGATAATCCGTGTCAAATATTAAGGCATCAATAAATGAACGAGGATCTTTTGATGTGATACGGCTGTAGTAAATTCTGAGAGCTTCTTTAGAAGAGACAAACTTAGCCTCAAACTCAGGTAGTGCAATTTTACATCCAAAAGTCTTTTTTAGAAGGGCATTGGCACCAATGTGGTCTAAGTGTAAATGGCTGTTTATTATGAGTTTTGGATTCAGTTTAGTCTCAAATAAATAGGCAACTAGAGCTTCAGCATGACGTAAGTGTCCAGAGTCAAGTAAGACAATATCATGATCATTTAATTTATAATAAGGTATGAGGAGTTCCCCGTGGGATAAAACATACGTATTACCGCTAACATGTTTTGATTTCATAATTTATGTATGCACACGATTCATCGTTGTGCGCTCCTTCCATATTTGACTTAATCATAACCCAATAAGAATAAAAAGACTATAGACATTATAATTGAGTTTAATAAGAAAATTATAGCATTAAATTTTGAACAGGAAACCACTAAAGCCCTTGAAAAGTCAAAGTTGCAACCACTGGTTGACAAATTTCAAAGCCAACTTGATAGTATGCAACACCTTGTTTTGGTAGAGTTATCTTATCAAAACAAGAAAAGGAGGTAACACAATGTTACTAGCAGAAAAAATACTAAATCTAAGAAAAAAATCAGGCTGGTCACAAGAAGATTTAGCCGAAAAAATGAATGTATCTAGGCAGTCCATTTCAAAATGGGAGAGTGCAAGAAGTATTCCAGATATGAATAAAATCATCCTTTTAAGTGAGATATTCGGTGTGTCTACAGACTATCTATTAAAAGATGACAATGAAGACGAAGGGGATATTGTAATAGACAAGAATGACTTAGTTAAAAGGGTTACCCTTGACGATGCCCTGGCTTATATTGAAGGTAAAAAAGAAGCGTCAAACCAAACAGCGATCGGCGTCTTATTTTGCATATTGTCAGTGGCTCCACTTTTCATTTTGTTAACCCTGTCTGATTATGGTCTTTTAGGTATGAGTTCTACTATGGCTATTGCCCTAGGATTTATTACCTTACTTGGAATGATATCGATCGGTGTGGTTTTCTTCATCAGAACCAATCAATACAATACTAACTTTGAGAATTTTGAGGATCTACCTTTTGAACTCGACTATGGTGTTCGTCAGATCATAAAAGAAGAGTTAAAGAGTCATCAACCAAATTATTTAAAACGAGTTTCTGTTGCTGTTGTTCTGTTTATAATGTCATCAGCACCACTTATAACAGCTGCATCTATAAGAATGCCAAACCATATTGTTATGACAAGTCTTGTACTGTTATTTGTAATGATTGGTCTGGGCGTATTCATTATTGTTCCGATATCGAGCGTGAATAGTGCCATGCAACTCCTTATTGAAGAAGGGGATTATGCACCCCATAAAAAACAACAAATGGCTCGTATTAAACGACTGGGAGCATTCTATTGGCCTTTTGTAACCGCAATATACATTGGTTGGAGTTTATGGACAATGGCTTGGGGAATCACATGGATTATTTGGCCAGTGTCTGGGATTACATTTGTAGCCCTTATAGGTTTGATAGGCTTATTGAATACTAGGAGTAAAACATACTAGACTTGTTTATAAATAAGAGATTTAGCAATAAGGTTCAAATCTATGTATAGAGCTTTTCTTGCATAGAATATACAAGTAAAAGAGATCCCCTAAAAGTAGATGCCGATTATGAAGTCATGCTTTTAGGGGTTTTTGTGTTTCAACATATGGTATTATATTAGCACCAATATATTCTGTACGTGTTAAATTAAGCATATGTTCAAATAGATCAACTTCAAACGAACTTAAGGCTAAACTAAACGAATTATAGATAAGTATAAGACACAGTTCTTTCAATGAATGATCTGATAAAGCGAGGTGAAAGCGATGAGTGGTTCGACAGAGTTTGACCATGAACTCCAGTTACAAAGAAAACGCGAGTTTAATATGATGATTTTGATGCGTCTAATCTACTCAGTTTTCAAAAGCTTTGTTCTAATTTATATAAACATATACCTCTGGAAAGTCGGTAAAAGTATGAAAGCCGTTGCAGTCTTCAATATATTTAATTATATTGCTGCTACAGGATCATTTTACTTAGGAAATATAATTGCTTTGAAAAACATGCGGTATAATTATATTTTGTCTTCCCTGTCCTTTATGGTTGCATTTGGTCTAACAGGTTTGTTTTCAGAGACCATCTCCTCATATGCCATATTAATTGGACTCCTAGGTGGAACCGGTGATGGCCTTTTTTTCTTTAATTTAAATTCCTTTCAGTCCAGTCAGTTAGACTCAGAGAGTATAGACAGGTTTATGAGTATTAATGGTGGATTAAACAAAGCGTCATCTATCATAACCCCCTTAGTTTCTGGTCTGGTTATTGAGTTTTATGGATTTAGGGTAATGACAGCCATTTTGTTTGGTTTTATTGTTGTCCAGTTCTTACTTTCCTTAAATATGTCTTCCCATAAGGTTACAGTTCTTGGGAAAGTTAACTTCAAAAAAGTGTTTAGACCTGACGCATATCAGAAAGTACTAATGTCAAACCTACTTATGCCACCATACTCACAGTTTACAGCTATTGCAAACAGTGTATTTTTGTATAGTTTTGTGGCAAGAGATTCCGTCATCGGTTTTATAAACTCAGGATTCAGTGTCTTTTCAATTTTAATGTTTATAACATATAGGCGTGCCCTAGTCTTCTTAGATAGGAAAAGACTTATGTTATATGGTGCCACAGCCTGTACCCTAGTCATATTACTTATGTTTAGCCCTTCCATATATACCTTCATTGCTTATGGCTTACTCACTTCAATAGGTGCAGCAACTTTCCAAACGCCGCTTGTAGGTGTACAGTTAAGAAGTGCCAAAACCCATTCTGAAAATGAAGCAGATATGTTAGGAAACTTAATGTTAAGAGTTATTCTTCTTAATACAGGGCGAGTGCTCTTCTTTATTCTAATTTATAATTTCTTTGACAACTATAGGTCTCCTATATTCCTATTTTTACTGGTTTACAATATGATGGTGCCTCTTATTAGTTATAGGATTGTGAAGGATGAAATATAAGATGGGTGTATGAAAAGTTGGACGTGTTTATGGATATGTATTTCTTCAATAATGTGGACCCAAAACTAAATCAAATAATTGACCATTATTGGTATTTAGAAGGAGAGTTAGAGGCTGATTTCTTATATGAAGTCCTTCCTATGGATCATTCTGACCTGATTATAAACCTTGAAGGCCATGTGGCGTTTATTGTTGATGATGATCTGATAAGCCCTTCCAGCATATACTTCCATGGCATGAAAACGAGTCCTTTTTATTTAAAACAAAGTGGATTTTCTAGGTCAATAGGTGTCAGTTTTAAACCTTGGGGACTCCAATCCTTATTAGGGCAGCCTATGAATACCTTTAAAAATAAAATTGTTAATATAGAACCTTTAATGCCACTATTGTTTAGAGAGTTAGGGGTCTATGGAAACCGCATAAAAAATCATACTGATTTTAATGAGAAAGATATTGAAGCTGTACTTGATACGTACATTAAAATTAAAGAAGACCAAATAAAATCAGTGTCAGAAATCAGGAAGTTTATTGATTCGGGTCAGACTATTGACCACTATACTAAAAGGCATAATATTTCTAGAAGAAAACTAGAGCGCGATTTTAGCAAATATGTGGGGCTATCCCCTTCTGTATTTAGACAGATTCAAAAGTTTGAGTTTGTAAGTCGGGAGTTAATCTTTGCAAGTAATCCAGATTTATCAGACTTGGCTTATGAAGGGGATTATACTGACCAACCCCATTTTTCTAAACAGTTTAAGAAGTTCAGCAAAAAAACACCAAAGACATTTATAGAAAAGAAAACTGCATTGAAGTCAAAAATAAATTTTAAATAGTGTCGCAAATGTACAATCCTCCACATTAAAAACAATCTATTATATAGTCAAGAAGGAGGTGGCACTATGCCAGTTATAAATATTACACTATCTGCAATTTCCAAAGAACAGAAAGCAGACCTTATTAAGTCGGTGACAGAAGCATCTATGCGTGTTACAGGTGCACCAGAGCAAGCACATACGGTACTGATTCATGAACTTCCAGACGATTCAATGGGTCTGGGCACAAAAACGGTTGAGCAGTTTAAAAAGGATATGATGAAGTAACAAAAAATATGTAGCCGTATTCAGCAACAGTTGGTTTTATCCTATTTTATCAAGGTGTTAGAATAAGCCTTTATCTGATTAAATTACCATCAAATGGTGTAAATATCTAATAGGTAATATTAAGTAAGAGTGTGTCAATTTTTGAGTTATACCATATGATTCTAGAGACAGACCACATAAAAGTTAATCTGTAAGATATTTAGAGAAATTGCAGGCTATTGACAACCGAATTCTTATTAAATTGATTTGTTTGGGTGCTATATGCAAACCGGCGTTTAATAAGGAGGAAAACCATGAAGAAAATTCTAATTCCAATTGATGAAAAGGAAAGTGTAAAAACCATGGAGTTGGCTAAACAGTATGCAACTCAGTTTGGTGCTGAACTTGTGATTGTACATGTAAAACGTAGATTCGAAGTAGAGGGCCATGTACCTTGGAATTTTGATGAGGTTAAAGAGCCAGAAGTTCGTAAGGCTGTAGAAGCTTATGCTAGAACTACAGTGGAAAAGGCAGCTGATTTCTTTAAAGACACTGGGATTAAGGTGACGACTGAAATACTAAGTGGACACATTGCATCAGAAATTTGTGACTACGCAGACAACAATAACTGTGATTTGATTATGATTAACTCCCATGGTCATGGTGCTGTGGAAAGATTTTTGATTGGTGGAGTAACCAGTAGAGTAGTTCATCACTCTAATGTTCCCGTACTAGTGGTTCGGTAGTTGATCAAAGTATTAGTAGATTGTTAAAAATAGCAAAGACTAAGGCACCTCAGGTATTGAGGTGTTTTTTTTGTACAAACACAGCTTAACACATGCTGATACGTAAGCGATAAGCTCTGGTTTACATTTATATTGATAGTAGTGTTATAATGTAACATAGGATTATGACATGTATTGATGGGAGCTTTAAATGAGCGAAAAGAGTAACCGAGGTTCAAATAAATCGACAAACAGATCAGAAAATAAATCAGCTTATAAAGGGAAAAAATCAGCTAGTAAAAAATACGGACCTAAAAATAAATCAAAGAATAGTGGCAACAAAAAACCAAGTGTGGGTCTGCATTTTAATAATATCGAAAAAGTTGGAAAGACATTTATGTACCACAATTTAAGTAAAAGTAAGTGTTTCAATTCTAATTTTTCACAGTCTAATTTTGACTTTGCATGTTTTAGAGGGGCACATTTTAAGTCGTGTTTCTTTAATGAAAGTACATTTAAAGGCGCTGAGTTTGTAGGTTCAAATTTAAAAGACAGCAAGTTTATTAATGTGCACTTTGAAAACACAGTTTTTGAAGGTGTTAAACTAGAAGGTGCAGATTTTATGGGGGCAACCTTCAAAAACGTCATCTTCCTTGGTGTAAATTTTGAAGGTGTAAAAAATCTAAATTTAGAGAATGAAAATATTAGAGTATTTGATGATATGCCAGAAATTGAAATGTCTAGTGAGCTGGTTGAACTACTTGAAAAAGCTATGCAAAATAAGTTTATAAAAAGTTCACGAGTCTTAGACACACGAGAGGGCAAGATTAACACTTTGAGTGTTCTGATTCTTAAAGAACTGTTTGAAGAACCTGTACTCATTCATGCATTCAAAAGTATTGAAGAGCATATAGACAGAGATTTTTACACCCTGAGTTTTATCATTAAACTCATAGAAAAACTCCAAAAGGAAAATCATTAATAATAAAGGCCTCACGTATATGCGTGTGGCCTTTTTTTTATGTTATGTTATTTTAAAAAACCTTTTTTTATCTTCTCATAGTCAGATTTAAAAAACACACACTCTTTAACACAAACAGTGCACCCCTTTTGGGTGGAAAAAGGTACTGCGCATTTTTTATAATCTATACAACGTTTGGACCCATCTTTAAATACTTCTGGATCTTTCAGGATGGCATTAGCTGGACATGTTTTAACACACCGGTTGCAGGTGTTGCAAAAGTCACGGACCCATTCATGTTGGTTAACTTCAGCAAAGGGCAGGTTTTCAATGTCTGTGTAGACAGCAGCCAGTCTAATAGATGGACCTAGTTCAGGTGTTATAAGCAAACCGTGTTTTCCCATTATGCCGAGGTTTGCTTTTTCAGCAATAAGGGGATAATTCACCTCACCACCAAGAGAAGGACCAGCTTCAGCATTATAGCCCCGGTCATTCAAAAATTCCTTTAGTGTATTGACCATTTTACATAACTCATAATAGGTTCTGAATATTTCTTTTTCGGCGGCTTTTGAAGGAGCAGTTTGTATAATATCATGGGACATTTTCATTGAGAGGACAATGGCGTTTGGGTACAAAATAGCCTTGTCATCGAATATGTCAGATGGGGAGACTTTAGTGTATCCAACATCACTTGCTCCTAGGGAACGAGCAAATTGTTCAAGGTCGTCCAAATCCTTAACATGTATTTGTTTAGAGTGTTTTTCGGGTTGTTTATATATGGATGCATAAGAATGTTTTAATTCTTTAAGTGACCCAAACATGTACTTATAAATGTTGGGGATTGACATCAGTTTTGACTTAAAACTGCCATATTCAAGCATAACCTGTGGTACACAAAGTCCTTCATGGGAAAAAGAATTGGGTTTAATGTAGGGTTCATTTTTATCAATGTAAGTCATAATATTGGGCATTATTTTCTTCATATTCATAGCAAGACCTTCTTTAATCATCAATTTAGTTTACTGGTATACTAATACTGTAATCCTAATTAGTTCACCTGTCAACTAATTGTTTCTTGATGGCAATAGTCAAAATGGTATAATACTGACATGGGGGGATTACATGTTTGAATGGAAAGATAAGTACTCAGTACAGATTGAAGAAATAGATACACAACATAAAAAGTTATTCCAACTAGGGGCATCACTTTTTAACATGTCACAACATATTGAAACACAGTACGACTCCGAGGCTCTGATGGATATTATTGAAGAGCTTTGTGAATACACAATTTATCATTTTGAATCTGAGGAACGCCAGTTTTTTATTCATGACTACCCGGAACAAACGGGTCATGAGCAGCAACATAAAGGTTTTGTTGAGTTTTTGAGCAAACTTAATATCGATGATATCGAGCACAGAACATCTGACTCATTATCAAATTTATTAATATACATAGAAAATTGGATTACGAATCACATTATGATTGAAGACCAAAAGTTTGCAACTTAAATTGGGCATTTATAAGAATAGTGTTCACAGCATTTTAGGAGTATTTGATGAACTGGAATAAACTGAAAAAACAACTTGAAACATTTTTAAGTCCAGCAGTGGCAGACCATATTAGTTATAGTTCAACAGGGTACAGATATACACCTGAAAAAAAGAATCAATCATACATATTAGTTGAAAAAACTGAGATTCTAAACACAAGAAATAAAGATGCAAACATCAAATGGTATGAAAATGAGCAAGAGGTTAAAGAGGACAAAACTTTCGTTTTACCGGTGACTCAAGAAGAAGTTGACCAAGTAAGAGTAAACTCGGGAGGTAAAATACCTGAGGAAAGATTAATGGTGATAGCACGTAATCAGAAGTTAAATAAGTACGCAAAAAATGTAATACAGGCACAAAGTAACTTATTTAAGTCTGATTTTACAAAAGTTGCATCTGAGTATTTGAAAACGCCTGTTGATACGTGTTTAAAAAGTGATGACATATTACTTAATATATTGGCCCTTCTTGATAGACGTTTGGGTAAAAATCGTCTAGTAAAATTAGAAGAAGCTTATTCAATGAAACATCCGGCGGTTAAGTATTTTTATAATATGAGACGGTACAGATAAATTAATTTTTCGAATTAAGCGCCCATCCAGAAATGGATGGGCGCTATTTTTGTAAGGATGTAATAGGTAAATGCTTTGACGCGTGTCATTATATCTTAATTATATTGACAATACTTTTACATCTTCTTTAATAAAATCTGTAAGAGCTTGTCCCATATATTCTAATGTGAAGCCCAGGTGTTCGAGTTTCTGTGCAACGCCTAATTCATTTGCACATGCTAAACAACATCTTACGGTAACACCGCTGGATTGAATATCCAATAATTTACTCGAGATATTAGGGGTGTTAGCTAAGAGTTTTGCAGTAGCACCCCACACAATTATTTCAACTTCTTTCCACCAACCATTTGGGATTGCATTGCTTGCGTACATCAAGACCATTAACTCAGATGTAATGGGATCAGCGTTTGTCCAAAGTATGACAAGTTTATCTTGGTTCATGTTTTACCCCTTTCTGACCTGGGTTTAGTAGGTACATGTTTTTATAATCTCAATAGCATCAGCTGGATCAAGACGAACAGTATAGTCATAGTTAACAGCAGCTTCAATGATTGAACCATTGCTATCTACAACGTATGTAGCTGCAAATGGAAGTTCAAAGTCTGTATTTCCTTGGTGATTTTCAAGGTCAATTCCAAACTTTTCGTAAACGTTCTGAACATCTTTTCCAAGTGGATAAACCAATCCAAACTCTCTTGAAGTCTTATTGTTTATGTCACTTAAAATTTCGTATTGAAGCGCATGTTTTTCAACTAAAGACATTGACTTATCTGGTAGATCAGGTGAAATTGCAACCAGCTGGGCACCAGCTTCTTTAATCTCTTCCAATGATTCCTGGTATGCAGCCAGTTCAACATTACAGTATGGGCACCATGCACCCCTGTAGAAACTAATAATTAGAGGACCATCATAAAGTAAGTCGGTTGATTTCACCATTTCACCAACAGCATTTTGTAATTCAAATGCTGGTATTTGGTCACCAACTTTTAGAGCGTTTTTTGTAATTCCATTTTTAACTTGGCGCTCTACATCTTTTAAAAGTACATCTGAAAGGTCTTTTGGTAGGCGGCTTAAGTTAGCTTCTTTGAGTGCATTTAGCTGTTTGGATAGGTTCATGGAAATCTCCTTTTCAGTGCGTCGAAAATGTTTGGTTATGCAACGAGTGTTGCATAATATATAAAATATAATGGCAAAATGATAATAAATCAGTTTTGCTCATTTTAATTAAGACCATTATTTATTTATATCTAAAAGAATAAGAAAATCCTCAACAATAAGATTATTTTGTTCTAAGTCACTCTTTGATTGAACAGACAGTCCCTTAATGATAATCGCAAGTTGTTTGGATCTTAAAGCAGGATCATGTATGTATCCTTCATATTTTTGTGCATACTCAAGTTGCGTTTTGAATACCTCTTCCAATTCTTTAAAGTAATCTTCAACTATGGCAAAACTCAATGTATCAATATTGGTTTTATCTGAAGCCGTGTTTACAAAAAAACATCCATTTTCAGAACGTCTTGAAGAAAGTTTATTCATAAAATTTCGAATGGCAGTTAACCCAGTCTGAGTTTTTAGTTGCTCAAATCTGTCTTTAACAGATACTTCATAGTACCATTCTAAACTGGCTCTAAATAAGCCATTTTTAGATTCAAAAATGTTGTACATACTGCGCGTTGTAAGTCCTGTGGCTTCAACAAGGTCTTTCATTGATGTAGATTCAAAACCTTTTTCCCAGAATAGTGCCATTGCTTTACTTAATACGTCTTCTTTGTTGTACTCAATAGGTCTAGCCATTAGATCACCTCAAACTGATTTTACAACGAACGTTGCATAATTACAAGAACTTTCTAGAAACTTTACTTGTTTTCTGATAATATGAACAAGAATGTTAGCATAAATCGAACTAAAGGAGACAGAGTATATGTTGCCAAGTTGTCCAAAATGTAACTCAGATTATACTTACCTAGATGGTGAATTTATAATATGTCCTGAGTGCGCTTATGAATGGAACCCAGATCTTGAAACAGAATATGTTTGGAAAGATGTTAACGGGAACATTCTACAAGATGGAGATTCAGTTGTTGTTATAAAACAACTTAAAGTTAAAGGGAGTCCAACAGGGATCAAACAAGGGACTAAAATTAAGAATATTCGACTCAAAGAGACTGAGGATGGAACCCATGATATCGACTGTAAGGTAGATGGAATCGGACGCATAGAGATCAGTTCAATATATGTAAAAAAGGTTTAACAAGCAGATGAAAATCTGCTTTTTTTTATTCACATAATTGTGGTGTTGGGTGGGTATAAATAGATTGATGTGAACTTCAATGTGACAGTCGTTCAACTTCAAATATATAAGTAAAGTAGGTGAAGTATATGCATAAAATTTTATTGCTTGGGGTTTTAATCAGCACCTTAGTATTAAGTGCCTGCTCAAGTACGGTTGACAATCAAAGTGACCTTGCAAACGAGACTCAAGTAGATAAGCAGACTAATGTTACAACTGAGCAAAGTGTAAATGAAGCAAACAAGGAAACTAAAAGCGCGTCTGAAACCGATATAGATAAATCTTATAAAGAAGGCACAATCAAACTTGGAAGTATTCATTATCCGCCCTATGAGTATAGTGAAAATGGCCAAATGGCAGGCCCAAACATAGAAATTGTGTATGAAGCATTTCAAAGGCTGGGGATTGATGTTGAAATTAAAGAATATCCTTGGAGCCGGGTTTTAGACATGGTTAAAACGGGGGAATTAGATGGTGTTATAGATGTTTTTGACTTGTATAATAGGCGGGAATATATCATTTACCCTGAAGAGCCAATCGGACTAACGCAGCAGAGGTTAATGTCTCTTAAATCCTCTGAGATTACTTATTCAGGTCAAGTGGAATCCCTTAGTAATCACACCATTGGGATTGTGCAAGATTACTCATATGGAAAAAGCTTTGATGACTCAATCGACGCTGGTCTAGTTAATGTAGAGTTTTCTCAAAAAAGTGCTGATAACTTTACTAAATTATTCGAAGGTCGTGTGGACTTAATAATCGATGATATTGCTTACTCTATGAACTACTTAGCTGAGAATGGATTAACCAATGACATTAAAGTGTTACACCCTAGCATTTCATCAACATATAGTTACTTAGGTTTATCTAAAACCAAAGGCTTATTCACCCTACGGGAAGATATTGATTCTGTTTTAAAAGAAATGAAAGCAGATGGATCATTTTATGACATTTTGAACACGCACGGGATGACCTATTATGCTCAAGCCTTTGAATCTTATCAGCTGACAGATCCACCAACGCAAAGACACTTTCAAAAACCTGGGGACGGCCCAATAACCATTAGCCTAATAGATGATACACCTCCTTATGTTTATAAGGAAAATGGTGAGTATACGGGTTTGATTGTCGATATCGTTAAAGAGGCATTTGGTCGGATTGGTATTGAATATACCATGGATGGAATTCCTTTTAATCGAGCCATTAATCAGCTAATGGAAGGTACACTTGATGTGGGGACGGATGTGTTTTTGAAAGAAGAACGTGAAAGTTTTTTACATTATCCTATTGAGTATCCAATAGCGGTGTATCCTTATACTATTTTTAAACTTAAATCCACGGAATTTAACTTTAGTGGACATCCTGAAGATTTAATTGCCTACCGCATTGGATTTATAAGAGGGTATTCTCTTGGTGATTATGACAGGTATGTTAATGATGACCGGTTCACCTTTGTGGAGTCGGAATCACCAGAGGCAAACATGAAACTCCTATTAAACGGTCGAGTAGATTTGGCTATAGATGTTCAAAGTACAGGCGAAGCCGTTATAGATGCCCTTCGTGTAAATGAAGATATTGATGTTGTTATGCCACCAATTAATGAAAATACAAGTTACATTACATTTTCAAAAGTGAGGAATTTGGAGAAGTTAACCAGGGAATATGAAGCAGCGATTGAGTCTATGATTCAAGACGGCACACTCAAGTTAATCTACAAAAAATATGACTTAGAGGTGCCCATTAGAAGCATTATTGAGTAGGCTAAAGAAGTTAAAAAGTAGGCTAAAGAAGTTATAAATTATCAAGGTGTTTGCTTAAGTATTAGGGTAAATGAGGATATGTCAAAAACTGACTGTAAAAGTTCTATTACTTTATGTGATGACAGCAGATAAATCGTAACTGGGTGGTGATTGGGTGGACAAAAAGAGAGTTATACCAATTAATATGATCAACTTGGTGGTCATATTGCTAATCATGACAGTCGTTGGATTTTTAACGCAAAACACAATTAGGGAACTCACTTTAAACGACATACAAAACCTTGCACGGTTAACTCAAACCAATATTTATGCTGAGATCAATCAAGAGTTAGTAGAACCCTTAAATACTGCAATTATCATGGCGCAAAATACATTTGTCGTGGAAATGATGGATGAAGACACGGTTGAGACAGAATCTAAGATTGCTTCATATTTGTCGGCTATTCAAAAAACGACGGGGTATGAATCTGTCTTTCTAGTACCACATAGTACATTAAGTTACTATCATCCTGGTGGGACAGATGCGAAAGTTGACTTAGAGAGTAAGTCTTCATTTTGGTATAAAGAGAGGGTCGTTTCAGAAGACCCTTATTCTATCGTTGTGAATACAGAACAACTGGATGATAACGCTTTGACACTATATATTAATGCAAACATGAAAGATGCATCAGGTCAGTTTATCGGTTTAACCGGGGTTGGAAAACGTATAACGCAGTTAAGGGAAATATTGGGGCGATATGAAGAGACTTTTGGTGTTAGAGCCTATCTTGTAGACGATCATGGACTTATACTCATTCATTCCAATGAAAGTCTAATCAAAGAAGAGACAGTTTTTGAGTTAGAGGAAATTAGTACCCAGGCCCTGACTTTATGGAGTGAACAAGCCTTAATTCAAGACTATCAAATCGACAACAAATTTTTTATTGTACAAGGTATTCCCATGTTAAACTGGAATCTTGTTGTAACTAAGAGCACATCAGCATTAACAAGGACACTAAATGAATATAGTATGCGAATTTACTTGTCCCTGCTTGTTGCTGCAGTTTTCATACTTATTGCAACCCGGTTCACAATTGATAGGTATAAAAACCAGATTGTCTACCTTTCTAACATTGACCAATTAACTCGTATTCCTAACAGGACTATTTTTGATTTATCACTCAGAGAAGCCATTGACTCTACACATGAAACGCATTTTTGTCTTGCTTTATATGACTTAGATAACTTAAAACACATTAATGATGAACTTGGTCATGATAAAGGGGATGAAGCTCTTAAAGTTACTGCTGAACTGGCAAAAAGTTTATTTACATCCCCAGATATGGTTGCCCGAGTGGGTGGTGATGAATTTGCGATTATTATGTATCAGCAACTGCATGAAGCGGAAAAATCCATTGACCAATTCCATGACATCGTTCAAAAGAACCTTAAACTACGTGCCATTGATGCAACTGTTAGTATTGGAGTCGCTGAATCTAGAGATGACGATAGTGCAAGAACCGTATATAAACGTGCTGATGAAGCGCTTTATACTTCAAAAAAGTCCGGAAAAAACACGGTGAAAAGCACCCATTAAACCTGATGTCCGAAATCAGCTTGATTCATATTTCTGAGTCGGTATACTAATCTTAGATGGAAAGTGTTCATCTAAGGAGGACATATGACAGAAAATAAAAAAGCGTTACTAGCATATTTAGCAGTTTGTCTATTTTGGGGTTCAACATACTTAGCCATACGAATCGGTGTAAGAGATTTTCCAGCATCTTTGTTTGCATCTTTTAGGTTTATAATTGCTGGAAGCATCTTGATGTTTTATGTTAAGTGGAAAGGATATGACCTACCAAAGTCAAAACAAGCGGTTAAACAACAAGCCATTATTGGTCTGATGATGTTACTTGGAGGTACAGGTTTAGTCTGCCACGCAGAAAAAACGCTCCACTCAAGTATTGCATCTCTTATTGTTTCCAGTGTTCCACTCTTCATTGCATTTTTAGAAATTATAGTGCTCAAACAGCAAAAAATGTCTGTTAAAGGTGTTTTGGGCTTGTTTATTGGATTTGGTGGTGTGAGTATTTTAGCCCTTTCAGGCTCTGGTAAAATTGACCTTGATATGACAGGTATGTTACTTATGTTGGGTGCAAGCCTTTCATGGTCGGTGGGATCGGTTTACTCAAAGCAAGTGGAAAAACAAGGTCATATTATATCTAATATAGCTATCCAAATGTTATCAGGTGGTCTTGGTCTATTAATACTAGGTGCCTTAACAGGTGAGTTTAATGGTCTATCACCGAGTATGGATTCTGTCTTTGCCCTAATGTATTTGGTTGTATTTGGCTCGATTATAGGCTATAGCTGTTATATATATGCTTTACAGGTTTGGCCAGCAGCACGGGTTGGAACCTATGCTTATGTGAATCCAGTTGTCGCGCTTATACTGGGTGTGATTATTCTGAATGAACCAGTCAACCTAACTATAGTTGCTTCATTGGTTATTATTCTTAGTGGTGTAGTACTGGTACAAAGTTCAAAGATCGAAAAGCAGTAAAACAGGGCATACACTTACTTTCCATAAGACGTACCAAACTTTATTTATATATTAAAATGCGTGTCTTCAGATTAGAGGACACGCATTTATTATGTCAATTTTACTTGTTTATGTTTCAAAAGAATCGCTGTCAGAAATTTTTACTGGAATTTGAATTTCAGAAATGTATTCCTCTTCTGAGTCAGACGAATCATAATCTATAATGTTTTTTTCAATGGAGTCCCCAGCTATAACATACCCATGGTCTTTGATCCATTGGGTGAGGGTTTCATAATGTGAAACCATATCTTCATAAGGTCCAAGCACTGTCATACAAACATAATTGCTTGACGGCATTACAACCATTTGTTTTGGAATGTCATTTTCGGGACTGTTAATTTCTATGAAATATCTGAATTGATTGTAAATGCCTGCTTCCATATCACTTTTAGCTAAAGAGGTATAAATTTGCCCTTCGACAAGCCATGAACTCATCTTTAAAAAAGGTTCTTTTTGTTTGATAGCCTGTTTTAGTTCATACTCACTGTTGAGCTCTTTTAGGTTGAGAAAAACTCCCACACGTTTTTCAATGGGGGTGATGTAAATTTTATCTAACTTGGTATCAACATTTTCAAGGAGTTCAAGTTTTGATGTGATTTTGACTTTCAAATTCTCAAGCCTTTGCATTCGCAGATCAATTTCCCGGTCTTTCTTTTTGAGCAAATGTAAAAGACGTTCCCTATTTTTGTTACTCATGTAGGCATGAATTTCTCTAAGGGAAATATCTAAGTTCTTTAAAAAAAGAATTCGACTCAGTTTAAAAATACTTCGAATGTCATAGTAACGATAACTGTTGTTTGTGTCTTGAATGGGTTTTAGAAGACCTTTACGGTCATAGAGTCGTAAGGTGTCTGAGCTGATGTTAAATAGTTTTGCAAGTTCACCAATTAGGAATTTATTTTTCATCTATGGCCCTTCCTTAACTTGAATATTTTACGTGTATTCTAACACATGTTCAGGCCCAATAGGGGGTCTAAACATAGAATTGAAAGAAAATTTCGAAAAAGTGTTGACCTTGGACTAAGTCCAAGGTTTATATTGAGGTTATTAAAGGGCCCTAGACCAAATAAAATCTAGAAGGGGTGTAAAAATGATAACAATTAAAAATAAATATTTTGTTTTGATAGGTGCATTGTTAGCACAGGTGACTATTGCAGGACTTTACGCTTGGAGTATATTTGGAACTGCCTTACAAACAGAGTATGGCTGGAGCTCAGATGCTACTTTCTTCCCATACGCTCTTGCTCAGTTCATCTTTGCCTTTAGTACTTTAATGTCAGGTCGCATCGTTGACAAATACGGCCCAAGACCCGCTCTTGCAATTGGTGGTATTTTATATGGTGGCGGATTAATTCTGTCTTCAATGGTGCAGTCGCCGGGTATGCTTTATCTTACTTATGGCGTAATAACCGGAGCCGGTGTTGGCTTTGTTTATGTGTGTCCACTTTCAACATTAATAAAATGGTTCCCTAAAAATCGAGGTATGATTACAGGTTTATCTGTGGGTGTATTTGGTGGAGGAAGTATAATATTTAAAGAAGTAATTTCGAATTTATTATTAACAAATACTGTTTCTGAAACCTTCTTCAAACTTGGAATTGCATCCATGGGACTTGTTTTATTAGGCGCACTTTTAACTAACAATCCAGTTGGTTTTGCTAAAAAGACTTTGGAACGTGGCGCCGGAGATTTTACTACAGCTGAAATGATTCAAACACGTAAGTTTAAGATCACTTGGTTGATGTTCTGGTTGGCAGTAATACCGGGATTACTTGTATTAGGCGCAGCAAAAAATATTGGAATAGAAGTAGCTGGTCTGGATGCATCCGTAGCAGGTGGTGTAATATCAATACTAGCCTTAGCCAACGCAGGAAGCCGACTCGTTTCAGGTACACTATCAGACAAGTTAGGCACATTAAATATGTTAAAGCTTGTGTTTGTTATAACTATAGTATCACTTCTCTCCTTAAGTTTCTTAACAGGAAATACAACAATCTTCTACTTAAGTGCAGCGGGTGTTGCTGTTGGATACGGCGGTTTTTTATCTTTGTTCCCAACGTTCACAAACCAGGAGTTTGGATCATTTAGATATGGTTCGAATTACGGTGTTGTGTATCAGGCCTATGGTTTGGCTGCGTTAACAGGTATACTCATAAAACGTATGGCTGGGTCTTTCACTACAACCTTTGCTATTTCAGCTGTGGCAGCTGCTATTGGCTTAGCGCTTGCATTTACAATAAAAGAAAGAGAAAGCGTTTCGGCGGTAGATTCACCTATAAAAAAAGCCGCATAAGCCTTTATATATCCGAAATTCTATGAAATAAAGAAACTCCACTAATTAGAAGATATCAAAAAGACTTGGTATCACTCAATTAGTGGAGTTTTTTAATGGGTTGTAAAGTTAATCAACATGATCTTTATCATCTTGAGGGGGAGATTATTTCTTCTTTGCAACTTCAATACGGATAAACTCTGGCAAATAATTTGGCGTACAGTTTTTAGGAACAATTTCGTCTTTATAAAGCCCAACTTTTTCACCTAATTTGATACATTGGTCTCTATGTGTCGGGTCGAATACACCAATTTGTCCAGCAGTGAAATTCATGGCCCACTGAACTTCTGGCTCTTCCGTAGCAAAACTATTTTCTAAAGCTTCAAGTAAATGGTTTGTGTTTTCAGGAGGTGTTTGACCTGTCCACCGCAGTCTAGCCTGGTAATACCAGAAAAGTCTTCTAAGGGTAGGAGATGGATTTTGCTCCCAAGTTTCAAGGAGTTCCTTCGTCTTTTTATCTTTCATAAGTTGGTTGGCTAACAGCCATTCGCTAATATAGTTTTTCTCAGTATCTCCTAAAGAAGAGATGTCTTCAATAAGGGTATCAATGAGTTCTTGTGTGAGTAGTTTTTTATCCATGATAAGGACAGATAAAAGTCGTGCTTCAAAGTTTTCAGTTGACCATAAATCCATTGCTAAAGCATGGTTCTTTTTGATTTCTTTAGCGATCTTTTTTAAGTCACCTTTTTTCATATTAGGTTGTAGTTTATTTAAAATTTCATTGGTTTGTGCTGATGGCATTTTAACATCTCCATTTCATTTTATTGTCTTTCATTTTAATATTACATGTGTTCTGCTTTATAAGTACCCCAAAAATTAAAAAAATATTGGTAATTCCACTGCTAAATCAGTTCAAAGCCTATCAGGTCTTTAAGGGATATGGAAAATCATCATAATTTAGATTACAATATGTTTAGGTTCACGAAAAAACTTAGAAGAGGAGACTCCCCATGAGAAAAATGGAAACTGAGAATTATAAGTTTAATCAACATAAAGACTGTGAGTTCTTCCCTTGCCATAAAGGTGTAGAGGAAGATAAGTTTAACTGCCTATTTTGTTATTGCCCACTATATATGTTAGGTGATGCGTGTGGAGGCAACTTTAAAGAAACAAATGGTTTCAAAGACTGTTCAGGATGTA
>Ga0070724_10000721_pt1 | contig 21868 bp, 19 predicted proteins | sample tdDd001_FD_67278 | JGI IMG/M metagenome (GOLD analysis project Ga0070724, IMG submission 67278) | Marine sediment microbial communities from the Atlantic coast under amendment with organic carbon and nitrate - tdDd00.1 | ecosystem: Environmental > Aquatic > Marine > Coastal > Sediment | place... | reverse complement strand
TGGGCTGCAATTGGTGCGTTTGTTGCAGGCATAGCCCACGATGTTAATACACCACTGGGTGCATCCGTTACAATTAACTCTCATATGAGAAGGTTGCTTGATAATGCAGAAAAGAAATATGCTGAGAATACACTTAAAAAGTCAGACCTCGAAGAGTTTTACAATGAGTTTGGTGAGAGTATCCAAATGATAGGTGGTCATCTTAATCGTGCTGCAGATTTGATTCGAAACTTCAAAGCTGTTTCAGTGCATCAAATTAACGAAATTGACGAAGAGTTTAATTTATGTGAGTACCTGAACCGAATTATAAAAGGCATGAAATTTGAATGTAAGAAAAGAAATGTAAGAGTTAATCTAAATTGTAGTCATAAAGAGATTGTTTTGAGAAGTGCCCCAGGCCTTATTTCTCAGATATTTACGAATTTGATTAGTAATTCTTTAACACATGGATTTGGCAATGATTATGGTGGTAACATTACAATTGAGTCATACCTTGTTGAAGATGGAATTCAATTGTCTTATATGGATGATGGAAAAGGTATGGATACCCAAACGCTAGAAAATGTATTTACTCCATTCTTTACGACGAAGAGAGGTGAAGGTGGTTCGGGTCTTGGTATGCACATTGTTCATACCCTCGTAACTGAGAAACTGGGTGGAAGTATTAAAGCAACAAGTGAACTCGGTAACGGTGTTCGATTTGACATGATTTTCCCAATGACGCGTTCAAATGAACAAGGCAATGAATCAGTATGATTTACCATGGAAATAATGGTATAATAAGGACAATATTCAGCGGTGTTAACGACTGGATATTGTTTTTGTTTTAGCCATCCAATATAGCAGATCGATATAGTAGTTCAACAAAGTAATGTTAAGGGGTTGTGATTATGAGAAGAAAAACATTAATGATGATGAGTGTATTTATCGTTATTTTAATTATATCTGGATGTCAATTTATTGATCAAAATGAAACGGTTGAAATGACACCAATTGAAGAGTCAAAACCCTATGAGAATCCTAAGATTGGCCTTGTTGTCTCTACACTTCAGAATCCGTTTTTCGTAGAAATGAAAGATGGTGCGGTTGAGCAAGCGGAGGTATATGGACTTGAGCTGATTGTGCTGGATTCAAGAAATGATTCAAAACGTGAACAAGAGAACCTTGAGAAGCTTATAAGTGAAAAGGTTGACGTGATCATTCTAAATCCAACAGATTCAGTGGCGTCAATCTCCTTAGTTGATGTTGCAAACAAATCAAATATTGACATAATAACAATTGATAGAGAAATTGAGTCTGATTGTGTGTCGAGCCATATTGCATCTGATAATTACAAGGGTGGTCGATTAGCGGGTCATTACATATCTGAACAACTTGCAGGACGAGGAACTATAGCAGAATTGCTTGGAATTAGTGGGGTATCAGCAGATGTCGAGCGAGGTGAAGGCTTCCACTCGGTGATAGAGGAAACAAATGTTGATGTTGTAGTTCAAAAAACAGCGGACTTCGATAGGGAAACGGGCCAGAGACTAATGACAGAAATCTTAGCAGAATATGAAGAGTTAGATGCGGTATTTGCCCATAATGATGAGATGGCGCTTGGAGCGCTTAAAGCAATAACAATAGCGGGTCGTGATATCATAGTTGTTGGCTTTGATGGTGCAGATGATGCTATTATTGCAATTCAGGATGGGAGCATGGCAGCGACTGTTGCTCAGCAACCTATAGAAATTGGAAAAGTAGGCATTCGTACGGCCTGGCGTTTGGTCAATGAAGAGACTGTAGAAGAAATAAAATTGGTACCGTTGAAGCTTATAACACGATTGATTGAGTAAGCTAAGTATATTCAATGTGGGTTATATTTCATAATAAAAGAGTGTTAGAATGATCAATTGATTATTCTAACACTCTTTTTGATTCACTTAGTTTAAATCTTTCCATAACGCCCCATATATTCACCTGTAGCTAGGACGTGACCGCGAATCTGGCTCATAAGGTCTTCCTTAGTCATATTTAAATGAGCATGGAGGATAATATCTACTGCATAAATTCTGAAATAGTATCTGTGTATACCACTTGGTGGACAAGGTCCTCCATAGCCAATTTCCCTAAAATCATTCATTCCTTGATATGACCCGTCTTTGAGTTCGTAGGTTCTCGGACAATTCTCAGGAATTTCTCGTGTGTGTGGTGGAATATTAAATAACACCCAATGAATCCAACCATGAGGCGCATCAGGGTCTTCAGCGATTATAATCATCGATTTTGTGTTTTCAGGTGGTATTGACCATTCGAATGGAGGGGAAATATTATCCCCCTGACAAGTGAATTGAATCGGTATGGTCTCATCGTGCTTAAAAGCGGAACACTTGAGTACAATCTCCATGGTGTCCTCCTTTCGTCATCTCAGACTCCATATTTTAATATTACCCCGTTTAATGGATTTCATAGCTTTATTACGCGTTTCATTAAAATGTAAATCAATTATTATATAAGCTAGTAATTGAATGTATATTGGGTAAATATACAAAGAATGCTATGGAAAGGGGGCGGTCAGGTGATACTTATTCCATTAATATATGTTAAGGAAAACGACGTTTTAGGAAAATCCTTGGTAGATAAAGATCATAAAATCCTGCTTAAAAAGGGGATGGCTCTAAAGAAAAGTCAGATAAAAAAGTTGATGGAACTCGGATACAATAACATATATATTATATCGAGCATCGATTATGAGCCTATGGAGTTTCTTGACTCATCTATTCGAGATGAATTGATGATCAAACTGAAAATGGTCTATTCTAAAATGAAAAAATACTCCGAAATTGAAAAAAGAAAATCAAGTTCAACCAGCATATTGATTAAATTGGATGAGGAAAAGACTAGCGACATAAAAGATATCAGCAAATATGTGAACGAATTGGTTGGAGATATCATGAGCAGTAAGAAGGATTACATTGATTATGTTACTATAAAAAATCATGAGAATTATCCGTTTAACCATGCCATTGACACAGGGGTACTGGCAACGCTCATTGGAAAACAACTTAATATGAATCCAAGACAACTTGTAAATGTATTTATGGCTGCTATTGTGAGCGAGTTGGGGAATGCAAGTCTTCCTCAAGCGTTACTAAATAAAAAAGGAAAACTTGAGGATTATGAATATGAATTGATCAAACAACATTCGTTGAATGGCTACAAAACAGCTAAGGGCTGTAACTTTCTAGGTAATAGTGTGAAGATAATTTGTCTTGAACATCACGAGAGAATTGATGGTACAGGGTATCCAAATAAACTTGAAGGCTCTGAAATTAATATGGGTGCAAGAATACTATCGGTTGCAGACGCCTACGATTCATTAACTTCTAGCCGTACATATAGACCGCCTTATCCACCACATAAAGCACTGTCAATTATTAGAGGAGAAGCTACGAAGGCTTTTGACCCGGAGATCGTAAGTGTGCTCAGTGACGTAATTGTCCCTTATCCTATTGGATCAGTTGTGAAGTTGAGCTCAGCAGAACATGGCGTCGTGGTTGGTATTCATAGGGATATTCCTGAGAGACCTGTACTGATTACTGTTGGAGCAGACCGGCCACAAAGGATCGATTTGAAAATTGATGCCTCACTTCAAATAATCGGTTTAAGATATGCACATTGATTTACAATGAGCAGAGGTTTTTTGTCTCTGATTTGGGTATATTCCTAATAGTATCATCAAATTGAGGTGAACAATGTGGATATAAACAAACTGAAAGAAATTGGTGAAGTGACTCAATATAAAGAAGGAGAGACAATCATCTATCAAGGTCTTTATGGTGAAGAAATGTTCATTATTCTTAAGGGTGCCGTTGAGGTTTTTGTTCTCAATCCCTTTAATGGGACGGAAGCTCATGTGGCTGATCTTGGAGCAGGTGATGTTTTTGGTGAAATGAGCATATTTCAAGGCGGTAAAAGAAGTGCATCAATTAGAGCGGTAGAAGGATGCGTTTTATTTAAGATTACTAAGGATAGTTTAGAATCCTACATTAAGGTTGATCCATCTCTTGCGGTTAAACTTATGAAGGTTATTGCGCAACGATTGGTTGAGGCTGAAGGATATATAAAGGATCATAAAGTTTAGAACAAAAGAAAAACGGCAGCTTAATAGTGGAGGTCAATATGACTAAAGACCATAAAGATCCATTTTATACAATAGAATATGAAGAAGAAGCTGTTATCTATAAGGTGGGTGATGATAGTCCTTGTATGTACGCAATATTACTGGGACGTGTGAGTTTGTTCAAACAAACGGATAATGGTGAGATTCAGATCAAGAGCATTGGACCTGGAAACTATCTGGGTGCCGTTTCCTATTTAGCTGAAATCCCACGTCGTTATAAAGCTGTTGCCACTCAATTTACAAGACTTCAGCAACTATATGAAGACAATTTAGGCACATATATTCAAAGTAATAGTCAAAGTGTTGTTGTATTGATGGACGATTTAAGCAATCGACTTATTGCTGCTGATAAAAGCCTGGGTCAAATTGGTGGCGTAGATAAATGTATAGAGGATGAAAACGGAGTCTGTTTGGATGAGTCTATAGCACAGGCTAAACTTGAAGAGATCGCGTCAAAACCTAAAATTCCAGAGAAAAACGACTTAAAACACCCGATTTATCCAGAAGGGCACAAGCACTATAGTATTGGATTGGCGCCTGGTCATGAGGAGAATTTATTTGATAAAAATGTAACTTGTCCAATATGTGAACAAGATTTTACGTTGAGTCAGCTTAAAACATCACACCTTAGATTGACGAAGACCAAGCGAGATATGCGTAAAATATTCGAGGGTATAGATGAGATTTGGTACAATATCTGGACGTGCCCTCATTGTAAATATTCCAACTTCAATTATGATTTCTTAAGATTGAAATCTACCAGTCAAGATAAGCTTAGAGAAGAAATGAAGGACGTACTGGCTGATTTTCATTTGCCAGAAACACAGAAGTCTACGTATAATGAAGTCTTTGACAGTTATTACTTGGCCATGGCGTGTAAAAATATTGTTGGAGCGACTGAATATGAGATGGGCCGGTTGTGGCTTCACCTCGCATGGATGTATGAAGACTGTGGTGACGAAGAGATGTTTATGATTGCATACGGCAAAGCACGCGAACACTACGCGAAGGGTTGGTTTACGGAACGTGTTCAGTTGACGCCGGAAAATGAACAGCGACTTGCTATACTACTTTCTGAAATGCACTATGTCGCCGAGATGTATGAGGATGCACGTAAGTTTATATTTGAGGCGGTCAATATGAAAGATGGCAATAAATCACTTACTGAAATTTCTAGAGATCGTCTAATGGAGATAAAGGAAAAGATTCATGAGGAGCATATGAAGGAGAAAGAAAACGGAGAAGCAGGCGAGGATGAGGGCGGCGAATAAAGAAATCGGTTTTGATGAGTCTATTATGGGCGTTTGGAAAAATTCCAAATGCCCTTTTGTATTATTGGAATAATTGGGATTGAATTATTAAGGGATTTTCTTTAACATAATGATTAGGCAATGGTTCTCTGTCGGTTGGCACGGGAGCCATATTCAGTTAAAGGGGTGTTGAATTGGAAAATAATAAGAAAAAGATGTTAACTGCCGACTTGGCTTTATTGGTTGTTGCAGTTATATGGGGAACAGGGTTTATAGTAACAAAAAATACACTGTCAGGAATCACACCGCTATATATGGTCGCAATTAGATTTTTAATTGCAACTATCATTATTACTGGAATTTCCTTAAAGAAAATTAGAACGATTAAGTTGGTAGATTTAAAAGGTGGGCTCATTGTCGGAGTAATGCTGTTTTTAGCTTTTGTGACGCAAACTATTGGTCTTCAATCTACCACTGCTGGAAAATCAGCATTTTTAACAGGCACAAACGTTGTGATGGTACCATTTATTATTTGGTTTATTTATAAAAAGCGACCAGATGTATATGCAATTCTAGCTGCAGTACTTTGTTTTATTGGCGTAGGTTTACTAACAGCAGGTGCAGAGATGAGTTCGTTGACACCTGGAGATATTTGGGCACTTACGTGTGCGTTGTTCTTTGCACTTCATATTATAACCACAAGCATCTATTCGAAAAAAATTGATCCAACGGTTTTAACTTGGCTGCAGTTTATGGTTGTGACAATCCTAGCATTCATTTCAGCATTTATCTTTGAAGGGCCTGCGTATATGCCAGCTCAGAGTACGATGGTGGGTATGTTGTTTTTAGGGGTCTTCAGTACATGTATTGCATTTTTCATACAAACCACAGCTCAGAAGTATACAACGGCCACGCATGCTGCGATCATACTGAGTCTGGAATCTATGTTTGGCACAGTTTTAGGCATTATAGTACTTCATGAACCTTTTACAATGATTATGGCATTAGGTTGTTCAATAATACTCATTGCAATAATTACAGCTGAAACGGGTTGGTCCTTCTTAAGAACTAAGAAGGAAACGGGTAAGGAAAAAATTACAGCATAAATACAAGTGAACAATAAGAAACATAAAAAAGGCTATCTCTGATCAATCAGAGATAGCCTTAAATTATTGTATAATATTAAGTTGCTTAAGTTGTTTTTTTAGATTTGCTGTTGTAACGAGGCTTGCCACTACCACCAGTGCTACCGCTCTTGCTGTAAGAACGACCCTTGTTGCCACCGTATGACTTGCCTTTGTAGTGACTTCCGCCACCTTGACCACCGCTTTTAGCTTTTTCGAATCTAGCTTCAAGAGTCTTACCAGAGTGAGACTGACCATGAAGAACAGAAATGATTTTATCAGCAGTTGTTTTGTCCATATCCAGGTAAGTGAAGCTGTTACGCATACGGATATTTCCGATTGCGTGCTTACGGATACCAGACTTTGAAGAGATTAAGTGTAGCAGGTCACGTACTTCGATCTTATCATCACGACCAAGGTTCAATCTTAGTGAGTCTGAACGCTTACGGTCACCCTGAGGTGAACGGCTATTGCTGCCTTTAGGGCCACGTTGCGTTGGTACGTGTGTACGGAAACCAAAATCATGATCTGTACCTTTTTCAAGTTCTAGGTTCATATCGATAATAGCTGCAGCTATTTGATGTCCATTGAAACCTTTTTCTTCTAGCTTGTTGATGATTGTTTGAGCATGATCACTCATACCACCTTCACAAATTGCAAGAGCATCTGTTACATAGCGATCTACACGAGATTCATTCACTTCAGATAGTGAAGGTAATTGAGTTTCCTCAATTTTTTCTTTTGTGTAGTGCATGATTTCAGTCAAGAAGTTGATTTCTTCACGGCTTACGATTGTTGATGCATTACCAGTACGACCAGCACGACCAGTACGACCGATTCTGTGTACATAGTTTTCAGGATGCGTAGGTACGTCGTAGTTATAAACTGCATCTACACCATCAATATCAAGACCACGAGCAGCAACATCTGTAGCGATCAGTAGGTTCAGGTGTCCAGCATTGAAACGCTTGATAGTTTCAAGACGTTGTGCCTGCGGAATGTCACCGTGGATTTTATCAGAAACAACATTTTTCTTTTGGAATGCTTCTGATAGCTGATCAACACCACGTTTCGTATTACAGAAAATAAGTGCTTGCTTAGGAACTTGGAAATCAATTAGTCGAAGAAGGCCATCAATCTTATGACGTCTCTTAACTAAAATATATTTTTGAGTAATATTTTCATTTGTCATATTCTTACGTGCGATGTGAATTCTCTTTGGATCGTTTGTGTATTTCTTAGCAAGATATTCAACTGTCTTAGGCATAGTTGCTGAGAACAGTAGAGTTTGTCTTTCTTCAGGAAGGTAAGCAAGAATTGCTTCTAGCTCATCTTTGAAGCCCATTTTTAGCATTTCATCAGCTTCATCAAGAATTAGAGTGTTTAGGCTACCAGCCTTAAGAACACCACGATCGAAGTGATCTTTTGTACGTCCAGGTGTACCAACGACAACCTGTGCGCCACGCTTAAGTCTTCTGATCTGGTGGTAAATTGGCTCGCCACCGTAAACAGGGACAACGTTTAGACCTCTCATACCAATTGACATAGCACTGATTGCTTCTGCAACCTGTACTGCCAACTCACGTGTAGGACAAAGTATAAGTGCCTGTAAAGAACGATCTGATTCATTAATATTTTCAAGCATTGGAATAGAGAATGCTGCTGTTTTTCCTGTGCCTGTTTGAGATTGGGCAATAAGGTCATGGCCTTCTTTACACAATGGAATTGATTGTGCCTGAATATCTGTTGCTTCTGTAAAACCTAGTTTGTTGATTCCTACCATTACTGCTTCTGATAAATTAAAATCTAAAAAATTCATTAAAATTCCTTTCTTCCATTACATGCTAAATTCAGTCTCAGCTTGTAATGTACAAAGGAGTAAGCCAGACTAAATTCAACATAACCGTTTATGTTAACCAAACAAGTATATGTGATAATGAATAATATTGCAAGTTAAAGTTTCTAAAATTATGATTTTTGGCATGAAACTTGATAGAAGTTGAAGTGTATAAGTAAATGATTTATATTGAAATGCTAAAAAAGTTTACGTGTTCAACAAAAATTGTAGCTTTTGAAATTTTGACCATGTATAATAGATCTATATGAAGTATAATACATAGTTAATTGTAGATTATTGAGGGGGCTTATAATGAAAGAACTCGTTTTAGTTATCAATCCGGGATCAACATCAACAAAAGTGGCATTGTTCAATAAGGAAGAAAACATGATCCAAAAGAACTTAAGCCATTCATCAGAAGAACTGGATAAATTCGATAAAATTACTGATCAATTTGCGTATAGAAAAGATATTATTGTGAACTGGATGAAAGAAGAAGGATACACTATTGATCAACTGTCTGCAGTTGTTGGACGTGGTGGACTTCTTAAGCCAATGCCATCGGGGACGTATAAAGTGACGGACGCTCTTATTGAAGATTTAAAAATAGGCGTTCAAGGCGAACATGCATCTAACCTTGGCGGAATCATTGCAAGAAGCATCGCTGAGCAAGCAGGTGTAGAATCTTATATTGTTGATCCTGTTGCTGTGGACGAGTTTGAAGAGGTTGCAAGAGTATCAGGAATGCCTGATATTGAAAGACGTTCACTTCTACATGCGTTAAACATTAGAGCGATTGCACATAGAGTGGCGAAAGACAAACAATGTCATATTAACGATTTGAATCTGGTTGTGGCGCATCTAGGTGGTGGTATTTCTGTTGTTCCAATGCGTGAAGGTAAAATGATTGACGCAAATAATGCAAATGAAATGGGACCATTCTCACCTGAGCGTGCAGGCGGAATTCCATCAGGCGATCTGGCAAAAATGTGCTTCTCTGGAGAATATACATTTAAAGAAATGAAAACAAAGATGCGTGGTAAAGGCGGCCTCGTTGCATATTTAGGTACAAACGACGCTCGTGAAGTTTTAAAGCGTATTGAAAATGGCGACAAAGAAGCAAAATTGGTATTTGAAGCTATGGGTTACCAGATTTCTAAAGAAATTGGAGCTATGGCAACAGTGCTTCAGGGTAAAGTGGATGCCGTTGTTTTAACAGGTGGCGTGGCCTATTCTGAATACCTCACAAAATTTATCGAGGGACAAGTTGGATTTATTGCACCTGTTATTGTTAAACCAGGTGAAGATGAAATGATTGCACTAAATGAAGGTGTGCTTCGCGTAACTGGTGGTGAAGAAGAAGCTAAGATTTATGAGAATGAAGTTTAAGTATAAAGTAAGGTCAATTATATAAGTACATCTTAAAAACATCCTGCATGTGAATAACACATCACATGCAGGGTGTTTTTTTATTCAAAAATAGTTGCGTAGAAATTGAGCAATTATGTTATAATGCAAGAGGTCGAATGATTATTATAGTTTGTTAAAAATCGTTCGTAAATTTAAACTTGAAGTGGCTTATCTGACTGGAGGATAAATCATGTTGAATATGAAAAAATACGAAGCACCAACATCATTACGTGAAGCATGGACGATCTACAGCACAAGTCCAAGCAATGTGATATTAGGCGGTTGCTCGTTTTTAAGGTTGGGAAAGAAGAATATCGGAACAGGTATAGATTTATGTAACCTGGAACTTGACTATATTAAAGAGCACAACAATTATATTGAGATTGGTGCAATGACAAGGCTAAGAACTTTAGAAACTGATCCGATACTTCAAGGTGTGTTTGATGGAATTTTAGGTGCCAGTGTGTCTAGTATTGTGGGTGTATCATTTAGAAATACAGCCACAATTGGTGGTTCTGTTTATGGCAAGTACGGGTTCTCAGATCTGGTGACAGCGCTTCTTGCACTAAATGCAGAAATAGAGCTCTACAAAGGTGGCGTCATAGCTTTACGGACATATCTAAATGCGCCGCCAATGTGGGATATATTGGTTTCAGTTCGAATTCCGACTGGAAAAACGCAGGGAAAAATAGATGCAAAACCAAACAAACACCCTGACAAGTCTCACTACACAGCGTTCAGGCATTCAGCAGGTGATTTTCCTGTTCTAACGCTTGCGATTTCAAATCAAGATGAAGAGATTTGTATAGCAGTGGGTGCAAGGCCTATGAGAGCAACGTGTGCGCTGAAAGCTATGCAGTATTTAAATGAGATCATTCAAAAAAATGAAGTGATATCAGCGCATGAAATTGAAAAGGCAGCACAGATTGCATCAGATGAACTGGTCTTTGGATCAAATATGAGAGGCCGTGCAGAATATAGAAAACACCTCTGTCGTGTTCTCGTTGAGCGTGGATTAAGTGAGGTGCTCGTATGATTATAAAAACTGTGATTAATGGAAAAACACGAACATTAGAGTTCGAGCCAGGCGAGAGTTTGGTGAGTGTTTTGAGAAGAAATGGACACACAGAGGTGCGTTCCGGGTGTGATACTGGTTCGTGTGGTTTATGTACAGTGTGGATCAATGGAAAGCCGACACTCTCTTGTGCAACACTGGCCGCAAGGGCTGAAAATGCAGAGATTACAACAATTAAAGGCATTGGACCAGAGGGTGAATCGTTGGCAAAACACTTGGTCGCTGAAGGTGCAGACCAATGTGGCTTCTGTAGTCCGGGTTTTATAATGACAGTTATAGCTTTACGTGCAGAAATTAAGAATCCAACAGAGGATCAAATTAAGCACTATTTAGCGGGAAACTTATGTAGATGTACAGGCTATGCAGGACAAACACGTGCAATTATGAACTGGCTAAAGGAGACTTCTCATGAAATTCATCGGTAAATCAGTTGAGAAAATTGACGGAATGGCCATTACAACAGGTGAAGCCGTATATACGGACGATCAGTGCACTGAAAGCTACCTATATGTACACATTGTTCGGAGTCCGCATGCATTTGCAAAAATTGAATCCATAAACGTAGATAAAGCACTTAGCTTTAGGGGTGTTGAATCAGTCCTAACGTATCACGATGTTCCGAATGTCAGATTTACAGTGGCTGGTCAATCGTATCCTGAGCCGTCACCTTATGACAGAAAAATTCTTGATGAGTATGTGCGTTATGTTGGTGACCCTGTGGCAATTATAGCTGCTGATTCAGAAGCTACAGCAAAAAAAGCAGAGAAACTTCTTCGTATAGATTATGATGTTCTGACTCCTGTTCTCGATCCGAAAGAAGCTGAAATGAGCGATTCTAAAGTTCACCCTGAGTCTGATTTATCAGTACATTTTGATTTCGGATGTGATCCGTCTAAAAATTTAGCGGGTACGTACGAAGTGGGCTATGGAAAAATGGATGAAGCTTTTGAATCATGTGATGTAATCGTAGAAAATGAGTACAGTTCACAGGCGCAGGCCCATGCAATGATGGAAACGTATAGAAGTTTATCTTACCTGGATGCAGAGGGTAAATTGACCATCGTGTCAGCAACTCAAATTCCATTTCATGTTCGAAGAATTGCAGCGCAAGCTCTCGAAATGAAGGAAGAAAATATCCGTGTACTAAAGCCACGCATCGGCGGCGGTTTTGGTGGGAAACAAACAATTGCAACTGAGTTAATCGGAGCGCTTGTAACCATGAAGACGGGAAAACCTGCACGGGTTGTTTACAATAGAAAAGAGACATTTTCAACATCGAGCAGTCGGCATGCAATGCATGTGAACATAAAAATAGGAGCCACAACGGATGGTGTCATTAAAGCCATAGACATGCAGGCACTTTCGGATACAGGAGCCTATGGTGAACATGGGTGGACAGTTCTAATGGTTGCAGGACATAAGTCGTTGCCTTTGTATAATCAAGCCGTTGCCGCAAGGTATAGGGGCAAGGTTGTTTACACAAATAAAATGCCTGCGGGCGCTCTAAGGGGCTATGGAGTGACACAAGCGATATTCGCAATGGAGTCAGCACTTAATGAACTTGCTGATAAGTTGGGGATTGATCCTGCAGAATTACGTCTTAAGAACATTATTAGAGAAGGCGATCATAATCCAATTCTAGAGGGCTCAAATGAAGACGCCGCTGCTATGCTTCAAAGCTGTACACTGAATCGTTGTATTGAAAAAGGCCGAGAGTTGATTGGTTGGAATGAGAAATTCCCAAGACAAGAGATGGGTGGTTCAAAGGTCAGAGGCGTTGGAATGGCCATTACTATGCAGGGCTCTGGAATTGCTGAAATAGACTCTGCGACTGCAGAAATAGTAAAAAACAGCGATAAAAGTTATACGTTGAAAATAGGTGCAACAGACATGGGTACAGGATGTGATACAATCTTGCTTCAAATGGCGGCGGATGCACTTGAAGTGCCATTAAATCAGATTGAAGTGGTTACTGGTGACACGGACAATATGCCGTATGACACAGGATCTTATGCATCGAGTACCACTTATGTAACTGGAAATGCCGTTTTAAGAGCTGTGAAAGATTTAAAGATGAAACTAAAAGAGGATGTGCTGTTGCCGGTGATGGGTTCGGGAACTTTTTCTGGCAATACGAGTCCGCCACCATTTATTGCGGGATTTGCAGAAGTGGAAGTGGATACATTAACTGGACAGATTGCACTTTTAAATTACGTGGCAGCTGTAGACTGCGGCACTGTAATAAACACGAATCTGGCGAGAATTCAAGTTGAAGGTGGGCTTGTTCAAGGTATTGGAATGGCTCTGTATGAAGATGTTCAGTATACAAGTAAAGGTCGTATGATGACTGATACATTTATGCAGTATAAAGTTCCAACTAGAAGAGATATAAATGACCTACAAATTGAGTTTGTTCCAAGTTATGAACCCACTGGACCAGCGGGGGCGAAATCAATTGGTGAGGTTGTTATCAATACACCGCCACCAGCCATTGCACATGCCATTGCCAATGCGACGGGTGTTCATCTCAGAAGTCTACCTATAAAGCCTGAAGATCTATGTATGGCAATACGACACAACAACGCACAAAATAACAGTCGCGTGACATTGATACCTGACCTGATTCATGAAATTCGAATGTCATAATACGAAATGAATTGATATTAAGTGAATCAATAACATAAGAAATAAGAAGCGACGGAGTCAACCTGAGACTCCGTCGTTTTATTGTCTATAAAAGACCTAAAAATAATTGTTGAAAAATAGTAAAAAATTACAATTGAAAAATAAGAGTAGGGCAAGTATAATTTTCCATAGTTGGCAGGAACGATGCCCTTTCATCTAGAATTAAAATCAAGTGGTTAACTATGTGATGAGAGGACGTGCGGATGATATTGTCATATCATACTTTTCTAAAAGAAATAATAGATTTATTTGTAGGTGGAAACCTGCAAGAGGCTTTAACATATATAAAAAGCAATCGAGATAAAGTGAACGGTATAGATTCTCAAATTGATAATTTCGAGTTCTGTATTGCTGCACTAAATGGAAATTCAGAACTTGCACTTAATATATTCGAAAAATCAATTCAGGAAAAAGGATTTTGGTATGAGACATCTCAGCTTGAAGGTGACTCAGATTTAGACTCAATCCGTGACAATATGAAGTTCAAGGCGCTTCTTGAGATGAATAGGCGCAGAGAACATGAGTTTTTAGGTTTAGGTCAAGCCACAGTGCATGTTCGTGAAGGACATGCAGATAAAGGTTATATCATTCTTCATGGAAATCATGAAAACGCACGTATCACAAAAGGGATCTGGAGTGAGGAGGTTGTCGACCGAGCTACAAGTGCATTCCTGCAGTCGGGACAACCAGATTTTTATGACGCTTATCATTGGAATGACCGTGAAAAGGCAGTATCAGATGCTAAATCACTTATTGATAACCTTATGGTGAAGTACCCTAATGTCGAGAGTTGGACAATTGTTGGATTCTCTATGAGTGCAACCGTGGTTCTTGATCTTGTTACGCGTAAGCTGGTGAGTCCTGAGCACATTGTTCTATTTGGGCCATGGCTTCCATATCTTGAAAACGAAAAAGATAAATTATCTGTTTTAAATCACAATATGAAAATTTCTGTACTTATAGGTGATGAGGACGAGGATTGCAGAGAGCATGCAGAACAACTTGTCGAAGTGCTTGCTGAAAATGAATTAGAAGCAGACTTCATTGTTATGAATGGTACCGGACATGGGTACCCCGATAATTTGAAAGAGTATATTGCTAAGCTCACGTCATAAATTTTAACACGTCTTTACTTTTGAAGGAGGCTGACGGGTGTGGGAAAATGGAAAATAGGAATTTTGATCATACTGGTAGCGGTCTGTCTCCTAGGGATTCATTACTTCCCTAGATCTCATGAAGTACACACGAGCGGTTACAAGTTTCATCTTGGTTCAGAAGACTCGGAGCTTGTGAATATGGAACCTGTTGATGTGATTCTTAAAGGGGCAATTTACCATAGTATTCATAATGAAACCTACTTTGAGGGATACTTGGTTATTAATGATCAGGTGTTGGATGGCGTTCGTATTTCACCCGATGAAATGGGACGAGATAAACTCTATTATTTATCAGATAATACGCGTTATGATATATATGGTGACATATATGTGAATAAAGATTTTACAGAAGTTGTGATTACACCCTACGAGTATGAAAGTGACGTTTCAGAGACTTTGAAGTGGAATAGCGTGACGGGATCAATTCTCGTTGCACCAGCAGATAATCGTGAGACTGCTGTTTCTGAAGCGAAGAAGTTGACTCGTGATTTTAGAGAAAAAGCGGGTGTACATTGGTCATTTAATGAATAAAAAAGAAAGAAGGGGACGGCTGTGAAAAAACTATATATTCTAAGTCATGGTCGCCAAACGGCACAAAATATCTCTCGAGATATGGAAGCTGTGTTCGGTGAATTTTTAGAGGTAAAGCCCATCTGTGTTGAAGATGGGCTTTTTGACATTGACTTTTCAGAAGCTCTAGTCCTTGATACGGGTAAGTGGATAGAGGATCTAGACATAACAACGCTTATTCCAACAGATACACAGTGTATCAAAGCAAGGCGTGTTATAGATTTTATGAGACTTCCTGAGCTGATGGATTTACCTGAAGGAACTGATGTGCTTTTGGTGAATGATCATCAGAAAACCACGGATATCGCGATTATGCAGTTGCTTGAGCTCGGACTTGGTCACCTGAATTTTTATCCGTATTATCCAGGTATAAAAAGTTATAGGAAGCTGGGAATTGCTGTAACACCTGGTGAACCGCACCTTGTTCCAGAGTGTGTTTCGCAAACGATTGATATTGGAACAAGACAGATCGATTTAACAACCATTGTTGAGGTAGCACAGGCCCTAGGCGTAATAGAAGAAGTAGGGCCTACGCTTTCATCGAGCTACGTTCGTGAAATGTTTGGGCTGGTTAAACAGTATTCTAAAGCCGCAAAAGAGGCTTCAGAAATGCGAGATACATTCCAAGTGCTTGCTGATCACTCTAGTTCAGGCATTATCTATATTGATGAAAACCGTGAAGTTGTTCTCATAAATAAGGCTTTTTATCGAATGGCTGGCAAGATTGTTAATGAGATTATTGGTCGGAAAATTGATGAACTGATCCCTACAATTGATGCAGTTCTTGAAGCACCATCTGAAAAACATATTATTCGTATCTTTGATCGAGATTGTGTTGTGGAAATAAGTGATGTCAACCGTCCTGGTGATCAACCAGGGATTATATTAAATATTGAAGATGCAGACGCCATTCAAAGACTCGAACATGAGCTTCGAAGAAAAAATAGGCCATCTGTACATAATGCAAAATATCGATTTACAGACATTCATTTTAAATCAAAAAAAATGCTCGAAACCATAGACCTGTCAAAAAAGTTAGCGAAGAGTGATGCTACTGTCCTGTTACAAGGTGAGAGTGGAACAGGCAAAGAACTGATAGCACAAGCTATGCATAATTACTCTGGACGCCGTGGCGGGCCATTTGTACCTGTAAACTTCGCAGCCTTGCCAGAGAGTCTCATTGAGTCAGAACTCTTCGGTTACGAAGAAGGGGCTTTTACAGGAGCAAAGAAAGGAGGAGCGGCGGGTTTGTTTGAAGCGGCGCATGGAGGTACACTGTTTCTTGACGAAATTGGTGATGCGCCTCTTAGCTTTCAAACGAGGCTGCTCCGTGTTTTACAAGAAAAGCAGATTCGACGTGTTGGTGGGAGAAATCAGATTCCTGTAGATGTGAGGATCGTCGCTGCAACAAATCGAAAGCTTGTAGATTGTGTTGCAAATGGAACATTCAGAGAAGATTTATATTATAGGTTATGTGTTCTTCCAATAGACGTACCAAGTCTTAGGGAACGTGCTGAAGATGTTCATTTACTGCTCAAAATGCAGATGGAATTGATTCTTATGAAGCCTGTAAATCTTGATGAATATCTCCTTGATGAGACGATGAAATACTTGATTTCGTATGACTGGCCAGGCAATATTCGACAACTCACAAATCTCGCTGAATATTTGGTTCATATTGTAGATGTTGGTCACCCAATCGGCGTTGAAGGTCTACCAATGATTATTAAACAGGTGGAAAACGAAGGCGTAAAGGATATAATCGAAAACTTGCTTGGTGAAGATCTCTTTTGGCTTTTAGATGTTATGGACTCTAAAGGGAAAATTGGAAGACGTGCTCTGGTTCTTGAAGCTGAGAGTGATAGTTTAAAGCTCAGCGAAGGACAGATGAGAGGCCTTCTTCTCGAAGCGGAAGAAAAGGGTTTGTTGACAATTGGTCGAGGTCGTTCTGGAAGTTATTTAACCGAGTTCGGTCAAAAAATAATAGAGAAACTCAGGTAAAACAGCATTAACGGGTTGTTTAACGGGTTGTTAATTAACCCGTTTGCTCGAAATTATGGACGAAATCCAGTAAAATACCTAATTAAATATTGGCACGACTCTTGCGCCTTCTAATTATGAATACTAATTAGGAGGCTTTTATTATGAAAATAGGAATTTTAGGTGGAATGGGGCCGCTAGCGACAGCGGATTTCTTTAAAAAAATAGTATTGATGACTGAGGCGAAATCAGATCAGGAACACTTGCGTGTGTTGATGGATGACAATCCTCAAATTCCAGATAGAACGGCATTTATAATGGGTGAAGGAAAAGATCCAACGCGTGCAATGGTAAGGTCAGCACTTAGGCTGGAGTATATGGGGGCCGATTTTATTGCGATGCCATGCAATACAGCTCATAGATTCCACGCAGTGATCCAATCGTTTCTCGATATACCTGTGTTAAACATGATTGAGTTGGTAGGTGCGTATGTTAAAGAAACATGGCCACGAAAGAAGCGTGTTCTTCTTCTTGCAACTAAAGGAACATATACAGCGGGCATATATAATTTTGTTATGGAATCAAGAGGTATAGAGTTGATTATTCCGGACACGGACGCTCAAGAGACTTTAATGAACTGGATTTATGATCTAAAAACGAGTGGTGCAGTTCCAGAGCAAAATATTGTGTTAGAGTACTTGCATAGATTAACTGGAGGTGAGTCTATGCCGATTATTTTAGGCTGTACGGAGCTTCCTGTTATTGTTGATACACTTAAATTGGACGGTGAGTTTGTTGACACAACAACAGTTCTTGCCAAAAGCTGTGTAGAAATGGGTAAAGCGGATAAGTTTGAGGTGACCAAGCCGATCACTGCATAAGCATGAAGTTATGACTTGAAGATGAGGTAACCTGTAGGTTGCCTCATCTTTTATTGTAAAAAGAGATATTTTTAGAGGGAGGATTCTATTAAAGTAATGAGGAAGAAACATATAATGAATATAATGCGTCTAGAAATGGATTTTAATGGGTAAATAAATGGAGTAGTCCATTTAAACTATGGGAGTAAATCTTTAAAGTGACAAAAACTGGGGGACTGTAAATGATCAAGTACAAGCTATGTTCTGAGGCAACAGATGATCAAATTTATGAAGCATTTAATAAGGGTTTTTCTGACTACATGATCAAACTTTCCATGGATAAGGAAGACATGATCGAGCGTTTTTTCGGCCCAGAAGGAAATGAAAAAGAGCTCTCCTATGTCGCGTTAGATGGCGAATCGGGTGTTGGTCTTATACTTGGTGGGATGAGAATGTTGAATGGCGTTAAAACCATGAGGTGCGGAACAATGTGTATAATCCCAGAGTATCGTGGGAAAGGCATTGCGCAAATTCTTATGGATATGCATAAACAGGCTGGGCGTGAAACTGGATGCCGCCAAATGTTCTTGGAGGTCATTGTAGGAAATGATCGTGCTATAAATTTCTACAAAAAAAACGGATATGAAAAGGTGTATGATCTCGAGTATTTCAACATGCCAAAACTAGAAATCTCAAAAATGAGTATTCTACCCATCGAAGAAAATTATGAGATTAAAAGAGTTGGATATTATGATGTCTTAACATATAGAAAAGAATTATTCGATCTTCACTTGCCATGGCAGTCTGACATTGAGTACTTCAAATCAATGAAAGCCAAATATTATCAAGTGTTTGAAGGCGAAAACACAATTGCCTCTGGAGCAATACACAAAGGGAATATTTTCTTTTTGCATGTTGAGCCTAGATACAGAGGGTATGGAATTGGAATGGCACTGCTATTTGAAATGCTGAGGAAAGAAGACTTTGAGAGTGTTCGAGTGACTCTTACAAACAATGCAGTCATGCGAGGCTTTTGCCAAGGTCTAGGGATGAAAAAAAATGATCTTATGCAGTACGAAATGTATTTGCAATTATAATTGAACGACATGAACAAAAAAAGAGCCGATTAAGGCTCTTTTTTCGTAAAGAATATTATAGGGTATTTATTAGAAACTCAGTAAACCTAAGTTTCTTAAGATAATAGAGGAGAGTGCCCTATTAAGCTTTACTTGCTACAACAGAGTTTTCGATCATATTGTCAAATAGTGTAGTACAGAAACCGTCTTTACACAGCTCATCGTAACAAACACAAAGGATTTCACCATTTTTAACTGCGACAGCTGCAGGGAATTTTTCAACTCCGAAGCGATCTGCAAGACCCTTAGATTTGTACACATCAATACGAGAAACAGCTACGTCGCCGCTCTTTTCATTCTCATAACGCTCAATTGTGTTTAAGAACTCACGAGAAGGTGCATCAATGGCATTGTATAAGTAGACAAGACCTGGTTTTTCTTCCGTTGACTCAATCAGTTGATCATAAGCTTCTGTTTCAGCAATGTACTTTTCAGCAGCAAAACCTGCAATAGCACCATCGCCAACAGCTGTAGCAACTTGCTTAAGCCATTTCTCACGAACATCACCACAAGAGAATACACCTGGAATATTTGTTTCCATTTTATCGTTTGTGAGTATGTATCCGCGATCGGTTAACTGAATTTGGCCTTGGAATATTTCAGTGTTTGGAATATATCCAATGAACTCAAAACAGTTATCACAATCAACAGGGATCTTTTCGCCTGTTTTTAGATTTTTCATAACAACACGCTCTAGATGCGTATCACCTTCGAATGAATCAGCTACTGTATTCCATACGAAGTTCATTTTAGGGTTCTTCAGAGCTTGGTTTCGGGCAATTTCATTACAATCCATTTTGCCTTCATCATGCATTACAGAAACAGTTACTTTATCAGCAAACTTTGTTAAGAACATACCTTCTTCGATAGCTGCATCGCCACTACCAATGACAACAACGTGTTTACCAGTGTTAGAGGCAGCGTCACATGTTGCACAGAAAGAGATACCTTTATCAAATAGGAAGTTTTCTTCATTAAGTGCACCCGTTGTTCTAGGGCGACCACCTGTTGCAAGAATAACAGTTTTTGCAATGAATTTATTTCTGAAAGTTTCAACAACCTTTTCATGGCCTTCAAGTTGAACAGATTTAACATCTGTAAGCTTGAATTTAACGCCCATGTTTTTAGCTTGTTCTTTCATAAGGTTTGTAATTTCTTCACCCTTAGGCTCGCCTGGGAAACCAGGATAGTTTGCAATTTCGTTTGTATAAGTTGCAAGACCGCCAACAAGTGCTTTTTCAATAAGAAGTGTATTAAGTCTAGCTCGACCTGCATAAATTGCAGAAGTTAGACCAGCTGCGCCGCCACCAATAATGACAACGTCATAATGTTCAACCTTTTTTTCTCTAGCCATTTATTTCACCCCTAGATTTATAGCTGTTTATCCCAATTTCTCAACACATGAAAGTATTAAGTGTAAATATAAATCTATATTACATGAAGAATTTTACGAGTAATTTACTGCCGACAACTGCACCGAAGAACATACCAAATGCGAATACCCACCCTGATAATGATAGGGAAGCAATACCGCTGTATAGTGCGCCAATGTTACAACCGAAAGCAATACGAGCACCGTAACCCATAAGCAGGCCGCCGATAACAGCTGCAACAATTTGCTTTTTAGACTTGATCTTCTTAATTTTAAATTGAGAAGCCATAAGTGTTGCAAATAGTGCACCTACAATGATACCTAGATTACGCATAGTGCCTGCGTGGTTTAAAATCCCAGCTTCAAGAGTTTTTTGTGCTCCTGTGCTTGAGAAGTAGTACCACTTATCTACACTGCCGCCAAAGGCTTCGTAAACCCAAGCGCCCCAGTTAGCAAATACACCGGATACGCCCCAAGGGTTGCCAGTAACAGCGAGAGTGATGATTTGAAATAATGACAAAAGAACAGCTCCGGCCACATAAGTCAGTGGACTTTTGAACCATTGCTTATAAATATCGTTGTCACGAACTTTATTAAAGAATGCTTTTGTAGCTTCCAAAACAGCACCTCCTTTTGAGGTTATTTATTCAAAGTGATTTTCTGTAATCTACTTAACTTTTTCGATAATTACTTCCCACTCGCCGTCATCAACTTCTTCAACTTCAACGTTGTGTCCGTCTTTACGAGCCCACTCAGGTACGTTTTTCATTGCACAACTGTGGTCGATTTGTACGATAAGTACGTCGCCAGTTGTCATTGCTTTTAGTTCGTTTTGAGCTTTAACTAGAGGTACCGGGCAAGCTTCGCCTAGGCAATCGATTACTTTTTCATTCATATGTATAACCTCCTAATGGTTAACCGGTTTAAGTTCACTTGTTATTTCTTAGATTAATATTGTCGTTAAAAAATCAGTTTGATCTATTGATTATTATTGTCACAAGGAAATCGCTTATGACTTATTTAACTTTTTCAATAATAACTTCCCACTCGCCGTCGTCCACTTCTTCAACTTCTACGTTGTGTCCGTCTTTACGCGCCCATTCAGGTACGTTTTTCATAGCACAGCTGTGGTCGATTTGTACGATAAGTACATCACCAGTTGTCATTGCTTTAAGTTCGTTTTGAGCTTTAACTAGAGGTACCGGGCAAGCTTCGCCTAGGCAATCGATTACTTTTTCATTCATGTTTAT
>Ga0070724_10000718_pt1 | contig 21900 bp, 22 predicted proteins | sample tdDd001_FD_67278 | JGI IMG/M metagenome (GOLD analysis project Ga0070724, IMG submission 67278) | Marine sediment microbial communities from the Atlantic coast under amendment with organic carbon and nitrate - tdDd00.1 | ecosystem: Environmental > Aquatic > Marine > Coastal > Sediment | place... | reverse complement strand
TGTCCGGCAATGAAAGCATCCATTGAGGAAAATATCTTTTATGATGAGTACCCAATTGACGCCTCTATTTGTGAAGCCCTTGTAGGTGGTGTTGGAGAACTGGCCTTTGAGTTAAATAAGGAGGCTATTGATGACATCATTATTGTTACTGAAGAGAATATAAGGAAAGCTGTACGTCACATGGTGCTCAAAGAGAAAGTGATTGCGGAGCCTTCAAGTTGTATAGGAGTGGCGGCACTACTACAAGATCGGAGTCGCATTGAAGGTAACAATGTAGCCATTGTTGTTTCTGGAGGAAACATCAGCGAAGAGTTGTTAAGTGACCTCATGTGTGGACAATAGAATGATCATTTAATGGAAAAACACCGTTTCGAAAAATCTCGAAACGGTGTTTTTTTATATCTTTGTCATATGATTATTTATCTTGCGACAAGAATTTTAATCGGTGATGTCTGAGCGGGGATACTCATTGTAGCGATTGTGTATTCCACCGTCATCGTCTTTCCGTCCAATTCGTACATTTCAGATGCCATGAAGCTACCTTGCTGAATATGAACAATTAGATCGTTCATTTCATTGTCATCTTTAGCCAATCTGATTGTGAAGCCTTTGTCGTTTTCAATAACTTCATTGACTGTTCCCTGGTAAGTTGAGTAAAGTTCTGGTGTTTTTACCACTCTGATTTTTTCTGCATTTGTTTGTGCTGGAATACTTCTTGTAGAAATTGAGTATTGAACGTCTAAAACAGTGCCTATTTTAAAATCTTTGAAAGAGCCGTTCTCTATTTCTGTTTCAAAGTGGATATTTACAACTAAGTCATCAATCATATCATCAAGATTGCCACCTTCAAGAAGTAGCGTTGGTCCATGCTCTCCAAACTTCAGATCTTTGATTGTTCCAGTGTAATTGTATGCATCCTCAGCTTCAGTTGAAGTGTTTTCAGAGGACTCTAATGAAATGTTATCGCCGTCTACTGTTGCAAAAACACCTAATAAGTTTTCAAGATCTGTCTGTGTTAAGAATGTTGAGCCGTTGATAACCTTAGGCTTTTTATCGAATTGGTTTAATGACTTATTGATGCTGTATTGTGTCTTGTCTACGTACATTTTTGAAGTAGCATTCCCTTTAGTGATGTCGATACTCCTGTCCTTGCTGTTCCATTTAACTTCGAAAGCCATCGTCTCAGCGATCTCTCTTAACGGTAAGTACATAACGTCGTCGTTGATAACGGGTTTGTTTGCTGCTGAAATCAATACAGGTGTAGCTACATTGTACAGTGTTGGCACAGGTGCACTCTCATCATTGTACAGTGTTGGTACAGCTGGACCAGCCTCACATACTGCAAGTACAGGTACTGGTTGTACAGCACTGTCGGCAAAAGCCATACCTAAGCTCGAAATGCATAAAATTGATAACATCATCATTGAAATTGTTTTTCTCATAATTTATTCTCCTTGTTATTTAAATAATTTGTTTGTCTTATATACTTTAGACGAGGATTGTTCAAAAAAGTTCCTTAAAAAAATAAAAAAAACCGATTTAACATAAAAAAGATTATGTTAATCGGTTCTTTTACTATAATAATGGTATACAGTTTATTCCTACATATTAATAGTAGGTTCGAATTTAAATACGCTAATCCAATAATCCTCTTCGGGGAAGTCCCCACAATAAATAAATCCAGTGGCGCTATAAAAGGTTTTCAGTTTTTCGTTCCCTTCCCAACAATCCAGATAAATCGTTTTGCCTGCTTCCTTTGCGATACTAAATGCAGCACCACATATTTCTTGCCCAACGCCATCCCCTTGTGCATCAGGTCTTATGGCTATTCTATAAAGGTAGAGATGGTTGTCCTTCATTATGGTAGGATAGTTATCTCCTTCAATGCTTTTTATAAAAAACACGCCTAATAGTGTATCATCGTCCAATACCACATATGCCTGATTGTTAAGAATCTCTTCCTCTATAGTCTCTTTATTCCATGGATAATCCCATTGCTGAATGCCCTTTTCTAATAAATCACGAGTTGCGCTGTCTAATACGAATAATATGTCGTTCAGATGATTGTGTTTTGCTCTGATAATTTTATGAATTGTCCTCAACTCCTTATTGGTTCACGCGCCGAACTGAACGTGTGTAAGAAGGCATCCGACCTCGATGGCCGGTGCCGCTTATTACTTAGTATAACCAGTTGTGACCGAATATTCAAACAAAGGTGGCGGGTTTTATAAAATTTTATATCTGTAACAGAGTGTCCTTGCAAATTATACAGAAAGTGATAGTATAGAAACAATATATCTAAAAGAGTGAAAGGAGGCAGCAATGGATCAAGTATTAGAAGAGATAAAAGCTTCCAAACGTATTGTCATCAAAGTCGGAACATCAACGTTGACACATGTTGGTGGCAAGTTGAATTTGAAGCGCATTGAAACGTTAATCAGAGTTATTGCAGATTTTAAGAATCAGCAAAAGGAAATTGTATTGGTCAGTTCAGGCGCAATAGGCGTCGGTGTAAGTAAGATGGGGTTAAAGACAAAACCTGTGACGATGGCTGGTAAACAAGCGGTTGCAGCAGTAGGACAATGTGAATTAATGCACCTGTATAGTAAGTTATTGTCAGAATATCACTATGCAGTCGGTCAAATATTATTGACGAGGGATGTCGTTGAACATCCTCAAAAAAGAATTAATGCAAAAAATACCTTTGATACATTATTAAAAGTTGGTGCACTACCAATTGTAAATGAGAATGATACCGTAGCAACGGAAGAAATAGAATGTACATTTGGAGAAAATGATACACTGGCAGCCATTGTAGCAGCACTAGTGGATGCGGACTTATTGATTAATCTGTCGGACATCAGCGGTCTATACACAGCGGATCCACGTGAGGATAGCCGGGCTAAAATGATTCCGGTAGTTGAGGAAATTACGGATGAAATAAAAGAGCTGGCTGGAGGCGCTGGAACGAGCCGCGGTACTGGTGGAATGGCCAGTAAATTATCGGCAGCTGAAATTGCAAATGCTGCTGGGGTGAATATGATTATCACAAGCGGTGAAAATCCAAAGATACTTTACGACATTTTAGAGGGTCACCATGTAGGGACGGTCTTTGTAAGAAAGGGAAAAAGCGTTACGTATGCATAGATAATGTGGAGGTGTAAGAATGAGAACTTTGGAACAAATCGGACAGTTGGGCAAAGCGGCAACATATAAATTAGCAAATGTTTCTACTAACGAAAAAGACCAGGCATTAAAATTTATTGCAGAAGGTCTGTTATCCCACATGGGTGACATCGTTGCAGCAAACAAGAGGGATTTGGAGATAGCGGTTGAAAAAGGCATTACAGGTGCCTTGTTGGATCGATTGACCCTTACTGAAGAACGCGTTGTAGATATTTCAAATGCTGTTATGGAAATCATTTCTCTTGAAGATCCAGTGGGTGAAGTCATGGGGATGTGGAAGCGTCCAAACAACATGACCATCGGTAAGAAACGTGTACCGTTAGGTGTGATCGGTATCATCTACGAAGCGCGGCCAAATGTGACCGTAGATGCGGCGGCACTATGCCTTAAAACAGGAAATGCTGTAATTTTAAGAGGTGGCAGCGAAGCGATTCATACGAATCTGGCTCTTGGAAAAGTAATGGCTGAAGCCATTCAGCGGGCAGGACTGCCTGAAGGTACCATTCAACTATTGGAAGATACAAGTCGTGAAACAGCAACGGCAATGATGCGATTAAACGATTATATAGATGTCCTTATACCTAGAGGCGGCGCAGGCTTAATACAAGCAGTTGTTAAAAATGCCACGGTGCCGGTAATAGAAACCGGTGTCGGAAATTGCCATATATACGTGGATGGAGAGTCGAACCAGGAACTGGGTACAGACATCGTCATGAATGCAAAGACAAGTCGTCCAGGCGTATGTAATGCAGCGGAAGGATTATTGGTAGACAGCGCCATTGCAGATACCTATTTACCGCAAGTAGCCAAGGCTCTTCATGATTTTCCGGTGGAAATTAGAGGGTGTGAACGAACGGTAGCACTGCTTACAAAAGCAGGGATTCCTGCAAAGGAAGCAACAGAAGAGGATTATGAGCAGGAATTTTTGGATTATATCATTGCGGTCAAAGTCGTTGATGGCATCGATGAAGCCATTGATCACATCAATATGTATGGGTCGGGTCATTCAGAAGCGATTATTACAACTAATTATGACAAAGCCATGCGTTTTCACCAAGAAATAGATGCGGCTGCAGTCTATGTCAACGCCTCAACAAGATTTACAGATGGGTCAGAATTTGGATTTGGGGCGGAAATCGGCATCAGTACCCAGAAGTTACATGCGAGAGGCCCAATGGGACTTAAGGAATTGACCACGACAAAGTACATTATCTTTGGAGATGGACAGATAAGATAAAATTTGGATACAGCTCTTCGGAGCTGTATTTTTTTATGAAATCATATGTTGTCACGCAAATGCCATAAAAGGTAGGTAATATATCAGTGGAGGTGTTTGTATGAAACAATACATAAGAAGAGGTATCCAAATTAGTTTTTTTATTCTAGTCACGCTGATATCTATTAATCATACGTTGGTAGAGAGTGGTAGAGCATTACCCATAATAGGAACCGCTTCACTACATGCGATATGCCCGTTTGGAACGGTTGCTGGAATTGTTCAATTGGTAACGGTGGGGACATTTATTAAAAAAGTTCACGGTGCTTCGTTGATACTGCTTTATTTGATTTTGTTATTAGCGGTTCTGTTCGGGCCGGTATTCTGCGGATGGATGTGTCCACTGGGGAGCATTCAGGAATGGATTAACAAACTGGGAAGAAAAATTGGCATTCGCCAGAAAAATGTACCTATTCAAATTGATAGAGTACTTAGGTATTTAAGATATGTAGTTCTGGGCATGGTTATTATAAAAACTGCTCAAGCGGGTGAGTTGGTGTTCACAGCTATTGATCCTTATTATGCACTGTTTAATTTTTGGACACCAGAGTTCATCGTATCCAGTGGTGTGGTCCTAATAATCGTTTTGGGTACCAATCTATATATTGAACGTGCCTGGTGTAAGTATTTTTGCCCACTCGGGGCCTTTCTTGGAATTACCAATAAGTTTAGGCTGTTTAAGTTGAAGAGAGAGCATGAAACTTGTACATCATGTCAATTGTGTACTTCAAGTTGTCCGATGAACATAGAAGTTCACAAACAGGAGCTTGTTAAGGATCACCAGTGTATTAGTTGTTTACAGTGTACATCAGAAGTGAACTGTCCAGAAGAAAAAACTGTTGCACTTAAAATATCAAACAAGGGACTGGGCGTTACTTTACCAGGTATGGGAATCATTGTGCTGCTCGTTATGATTGGTGGCATATCATTTGCTGCGATGACAAATACTTTTGAAACTGAAAGCTCAAAAGTACCTCAAACATTGGCTGACGGATCGGGCTATGATCCTGGTGATATCAGAGGATCTTATGGATTTGTTGATGTTTCTGAAGCTTTTGATATACCGTTGGATGTTTTGGGAACCGCTTTTGCTATTCCAGAAGGGGAATGGCAGACAATCAGAAATAAAGATTTAGAAGGGCGTTATATAGTTGAAGACGGTATTGAAATAGGCAATGGATCAGTGAAAATGTTTGTTTCACTCTATACAGGGCAACCGTATGATTATGTAACAGCAGGTGATTATATACCGGTTCAAGCTTTTGAAATACTTGACGCATCCGAAAAAATCAATGAGAAGAACAAAGCTTATTTGGTGGCGCATAGTGTTCGACTAGAAAATGAAGTTAACGATGCAAGGACAACAGAAACTAATGAAGTAGCAATTGTGGAAGAGAATCATAGTCAGGAAATCAAGATGACGGGTAAAACAACATTCGATCAATTACTGGAGTGGGGTGTTTCACAGGAAATCATAGAACAGATCATTGGTAATCCCATGCCTTCAAGATTATATAATGTTCGTGATTACTGTGTAGAGAGTGGGCTGGCTTTCAGTGAGATAAAGAATGCGTTGCAAGAGGCATTAAATAATGTAAATCAACAATAAATATAAAATCGCCAGTGAGCATCCGCATCACTGGCGATTTCAGTTTTTAAAGCGTAAGTGTCATATCGTACCACTTGGCACCACCGTGAGTAGAGCCTGACACACCATCATTAACATAACCAAAGCGTTCGTAGTAATGAACAAGATGGTCTTTACAAGTCAATAAAACGGCTTCTTTATTCTCGGATTTAGCAAAAGCAATAAAATGGGTCATCAGCTTGCCAGCGTATCCTTTGTGTTGAAAATCAGGGTGCACATCTAGTCCGAATACCATTAGGTTTTTGGCGTCATCACTGTGGTTCTCCATGGATTCAAAGTACTTATCCTCAATCACTGGTGTATTCCCACAAGCGCCGTTGATAAAACCAATGATCTGACCATCGACTTCTCCAACGAAAAAACCTTTTGTATAAACTGATAAACGTTCCTCGATAGCGCTTTTAGTGGCAGCTTCTGCTGCTGGAAAACAAGTTGCTTCAATTTCTGCAATTGTGTTTAGATCAGCTAATGTCGCTGTTCTAATATGTAAATTTGACATTTCATCACCTCTTATATTTGATATACTAAGTATAAAGAAAAAAATGATAAGAAGAAAGTAGGAAGTTTGTGAAAGTAAGATATCATGAGGTTTGTGTTAAATCAGCCTTGAATCCATTAAAAAGAAAAATGCCCTATCAGTGGGATCTAAATATTTATAGAGGATGTCAACACGGATGTAAGTATTGTTATGCAATCTATAGTCATCAGTATTTTGAAAACCAAAATTTTTTTTCAGATATTCATGTAAAAACGAACATTGTCGATGTGCTTGAAGAACAGTTGAAATCACCAAACTGGAAGAGGGAAATCATCAATATCGGTGGAGTGACAGACTGTTATCAACCGGCAGAAAAGAAATATGAATTGATGCCAGATATACTTAAATTATTAATTAAGTATAAAACTCCGGCAATCATATCGACGAAGTCGACACTTCCAATGAGAGATTATGACTTGATTGCAGAGCTTGCTGATATAACCTATGTCAATATCGCGGCCAGTGTTACGACTTTAGATGAAAACCTCAGAAAAGGCTTGGAACCATTTTGTGCACCGACAGAAGAGCGTTTTAAGATGCTTAAAGCATTTAATGAAACCAATGCTTGTACAGGGCTGCACCTGATGCCGATTATTCCTCATTTAACAGATTCGAGGGAGAATCATGAGGCGATCATGGCTATGGCGAAAGAGGCTGGTGTCAATTATGCATTACCAGGTGTCATGTATCTAAGAGGTGTTACGCGCCCTTATTTTATGACTTTTGTTAAAGATAACTATCCTGAGAAGTATGAATTGTTAAAAGCACTTTACACAAGAGGTGGCGCTGGAAAACAATATAAGACAGCTTTTTATGAGATGTTTAATGAGATTCGCGATCGACATGGTATTTCAAGTAGTTATAGTACACCAATAAAGGAGAAATTGTAGGATGATTAAGCTGATACAACCGACGGCAGAACATATTGTGGAAGTGGACCGGTTATTTGAAGTCGTAGTGGCAGATACATTTGCAAAAGAAGGTTTGCCGGATGCAAGGGACTTTATCGATGAGGAGGTAGCCTTCAAGCAACAGCAACTAAGGGATTATATTGAAAAAAAGGACGCCTGTTACCTCATTGCTGTTAAAGAGGAAACGATTGTAGGGACCATTTGGTATGGCCAAGCTGGTGAACTTATCGCTGAAGGCTCTAATGGTACTTTATCAGAGTTGGGAGAGTTGGGTACAGTTTTTGTACTACCCAAATACCAGCGTCAGGGCATTGGACGTGAGTTAATAGACGGGATGTTACGATTACTTGCTGATAAAGGGATTTCAAGGTGTACACTAGATAGTGGATATACCCATGCCCAAGCTGTCTGGCAACATAAATTTGGTGAGCCGGTATTTGTGATGAAGGATCAATGGGGTGAAGGAATTCACCATATGATTTGGGTTATTGATATAAACCTCTAGGACGCTCTAGAGGTTTTTTATTTTCGTCCAACGACCATGTTTTCAGATAATTCAAAAAAATCCTTGGCAAAAATAGGAACATATGCTAAAGTATTTAGAAATATCAAAAAAAATTTTTATAGGAGGAACGATACATGTTAAAAAAATTAGACAGCAGTTATTCAAAAGAATTAATGGCACTTGTATCAACGGAAAAAGAACTGAACTTATTTATCATCGGCGATATTGAGCGCTATGGTTTCGATCAACCGTTCCTTGAATATTGGGGACAGTTTGAAGAGGATGAGCTTGTTGGTGTAGCCATGCGGTATCATGATGGATTTACTGTCTATACAAAGGAATCATCACAAATTGATGTCACAGGTGTTATGGAGATTATGAAGGCTTATGACATAGAGACACTCGCTGGTGGTAAGCGCATCTTGGACCAATTTAGAGCAATCGCAACCTATGGCCTTATGCGAGATACATACTTTGCAAAACTGGATCATCAGGACAAGTTGGTCATGAATGATGCAATAACTCTAGTGAAAGAAATCACAGTTGATGATATTGAACCACTACAGGTATTACTTGAAACACAGATTGAAGAATTCACGAATGTGGAAGATGTTCAGCGAAAGGCCCAAGGTTATAAGGATGGTGCCAAAAGAGGCTATCATATCAAAACGGCTGACGGCATGGTAGTTGCAAGTGCAGAGACCGCAGCTGAAAATTCACAGTCGGCGATGATTGTTGCTGTGGCTACACATCCAGACTATCGTCACAAAGGCTATGCAACTGCTGTAATGACAAAATTATGCGGCACGCTTTTAGATGAAAATAGATCTCTTTGTTTATTTTACGATAATCCAAAGGCTGGAGAAATCTACAAACGTATAGGATTTGAGGATATTGATATTTGGACAATGTGGCGATTGAAAGGGTAGGGGAATCTATGAAATTTTATCAAGTGGATGCATTTGCAGAGCAAGCTTACAGTGGGAATCCAGCGGCTATATGTTTTCCTGAAAGAGCTTATACAGAGGATGAAATGATACAAATTGCCATGGAGATGAATCTTTCAGAAACAGCCTTCTTATGGAAAAACGATACAGGTGAAGCTCATTATAAACTTAGGTGGTTTACGCCTGAAATGGAAGTGGAGCTTTGTGGACATGCAACCCTTGCCAGTGCACATGTGCTTTGGGAGGAAGGGCTTGTTGACAAAGAGGCCTCTATCTATTTTGAAACATTAAGCGGCCAGTTGATTGCCAAGCAAAACGATGGGTGGATTGAATTGGATTTTCCTAAAGGAACTTTGTTACCTTCTGAAGGGGACGCTGCATTGCTGAAGGCATTTGAAGCAAGTCCAATCAACATTATGGCTGACGACATTGCCTATGTTGTTGAATTTGATAGTGAAGAATACATTAGGAACTATGAACCGGATTTAGCACTGTTGAAGCAGGCGAAACGGGAAGAAATCATTGTGACAAGTCGTTCGATCGATGCCACTTATGATTTTGTATCTAGATTTTTCGGACCGGCGATCGGCGTTGATGAGGATCCTGCCACGGGATCAGCTCATTGCTACTTGGCCCCTTATTGGGCTGAACAGTTAGGGCGAAATACATTGGTAGGCCTACAGGTTTCAAAACGTTCAGGGGTATTGAAGTGCCATGTGTCAGGTGACCGGGTATTGATACAAGGCAAAGCGACTACTATCTTGGAAGGTCGTTTTAGAGTGTAACTATTGATCATAAAATTAAAAGAAGTAGTGACACCAATTAAGTTGGTTGCACTACTTCTTTTGTCATATCTGGGTGATATGAAGTCAGTATACTATTTTTTTAATCGGTTATTGTAATGATGGCCCCAACACTCTGTCACAATCTTACGGGCTGCAAATAGGGAACTAAGTGACGGATCTAAGTTAGGTGCCACTTCAACGATATCCATGCCGATAACCGGTAGATCAAAAAGACCTTCCAAAATGTTTAAAAGTTCTCTACTCGTCATGCCTCCGAATTGTGGTGTGCCTGTTCCGGCAGCATAGGCTGGATCAAGACAGTCGATATCTAAAGTAATATAGATGTGCTTCAGGTGGCCAAGCTTTTCTTTAACTTGCTTTACGACAGCGTCTGTCCCAATTTTGCTGATTTGTTTTGACGACAATACATTGACGTTATTGTTGGCCATGAAGTCCAACTCATCAGATTCAATCGAACGAATTCCTATGAAGAACAGATCTTCAATGCCGTTGACATGATCCAGTTCGATGGCACGACGTTCTGTTGTTGCGTGAGATAAGGTGTCCCCGCCTTGGTCGTTACATAAATCAAAATGGGCATCGATATGGATAATCCCAAAAGAGTCGCCAATAGCTTTGTCGATGCCACGATGAACCGGAATCGTTGTTGAATGGTCACCACCAATCATCGTAAAGAACTTTCCGGCTTTTACAGCATCATAGGCCATTTGCTCAGCACTATCAAACAACTCATCTCTTGTGTTACCAAGAGCGTTGCCAAGATCCAATACTTTTAAATCAGAAAAATCCTGAAACTCTTCAGTTGTTGGTGAAATCGTATAAGTGATGTTACGTAAGGCGTCTGGTGCAGTCCTCGCACCTGATCTAAAACTAACGCCACCGTCGAATGGAATACCGAAAACGACAACATCAGTTTCGTTAATAGAAATGTTTGGTTTGTTCAGACCTGCCCAGATTGCAGGGTTTTTGATTACATCTTGAAATTTGCTCATTTTTTCAATCCTTTCATACTTATGCTATGTCTTCAGAAGGCGTTAACTGCTCTTCATCATAACGTTCAATCGTAATGTCCATATACCCGAATATAATTGAAATCATCGGTGTAATATAATTTAAAAAACAGAATGGTAAATATGCAAATGTTGCAACACCAAAGGTAGAAGCCATAAATGCGCCACATACGTTCCAAGGAACCAGAGGAGAGGTCAAAGTACCTGCATCTTCAAGGGCTCTTGAGAGGTTCTTCGGTTTTAAACGATGATTTTCATACATTTTTCCGTACATTTTTCCTGGTAGAATAATGGCTAAATACTGATCACCGGTAACGATATTAGTTCCTATGGAGGTTAATACAGTTGCTGTAATCAGAGAGCCTGAAGTCTTGATAAACAATAGGATTTTCGCTGAAATCGCTTCAATCATGTGACTTGACTCAAGGACACCACCTAGAACCATTGCACACATAATAAGGGATACAGTAAACATCATACCATCCATACCACCACGACTTAATAAGCTGTCAACTACTTCTATGCCTGTATCGGATGCAAATCCAAAGTGTGCAGATTCAACGATAGAAAAAAGCGATGCCCCTTGGAAAAGAACTGCAAAGAATCCGCCGAGTACAACCCCTGCAAGAAGTCCAGGTAGTGCAGGCACTTTTTTCATTACCATAACGATGACAATAATCGGCGGTAATAATAAGAGTGGCGAAATAGTGAAGTGTGACGATATGCCTGAGGTGATTAAGTTAAGGGTAGAAGTATCCATTTGAGCACCGCCATATCTGAGTCCCATAAGGGTAAAGATAACAGCAGTGATCACATAACTTGTTCCAGTGGTATAAACCATATGTTTGATATGGTCAAATAATGTAGACCCTGCAACGGCTGGGGCCAAGTTTGTCGTTTCTGACAGGGGAGACATTTTATCACCGAAATAGGCACCTGATATAATTGCACCAACAGCAATTTGCGGTGGAATACCAAGACCTTGGGAGATGCCGAATAGTGCAATCCCGACAGTACTTGCTGTTGTCCACGAGCTCCCACAAGCCAATGAAACGATACTACAAATAATGAGGGTTGCCACCAAAAAAATCTTTGGTGAAATAATCTGTAAACCATATAGGATCATTGTTGGTACAATCCCTGATAGGATCCATGTTCCTACTAGCATACCGATGACCATCATGATTAAGATAGCTTGCATCGACATTTGAATGGCGTGGATAATGCCTTCTTCAAGTTCGGACCATTTGTATCCGGACTGTAGTGCAATCAGTGCTGCAATAATACTTGTTGCGACTAAAGGTATTTGAGAATACCCCGTCCCCCACTTAAGTGACCAAAATAAAGCTGCGATTAGAAAAATAATAGGTATGATAGCTTTTGTAAATGTCATGTTACGCGATTTGTTCGTTTCCACAAAAAACACTCCCTTCATATTCTACTGCCTAATATTGCAAAAGGAGTGCCAAATGTTCGAAAATCTATAATAAAGTTTATATCTGTTGATATAACTCAATTTCAGTAATCAATCATTTTATGTAAATGTTTTCAGACATAAAAATTTATCTCAAATGTAAAAATATTTTTACGACAACTGTAAAGAAATTTTTACAATTGGTGTTTTTCCATCTTATATCGGAGAGATTGACGACTGATGCCTAAGTGTTTTGCTGCATCAGCCATTGATTTTGAATTTTGAAGGGCTGATCTAATCAGTTCTCGTTCAAAGGCCCTCACTTGTTCATTCAGGGTGCCTTTGTGAACGCCGATGGCATTTGTCAATGCAGGTGTCTCATAGTCATAGAGCAGATGTTCCGGTAAATCCTGAACGGTTATCGTGTCCTCGTGGCAGAGATTCGTTGCAGCTTCGATTGTATTACGTAGTTCTCTGACATTACCAGGCCAAGCATAGTTCTCCAGAATGTTTTCCACCAGCTCACTGATGACAAATGTGGTATTCGAGATGCGTGAACTGTGTTGGCTGAGAAAGTGTCTGGCCAGCAATAAAATATCCTCTTTACGTTGTCGTAAAGGTGGCAGCTCCAATTGCACAATCGCCAGTCGATAATACAAATCCTGTCGTATTACTTCTTTTGCCACAGCATGTTTGGGATCAATATTCATAGCGGATACAATGCGGACGTCTGAGTAAATTGTTTTATTGCTGCCGACAGGTCTGAATTTTTTCTCTTCAATGACTTTCAGGAGTTTTGATTGAAGTTCAATGGCCATTGAATTGATTTCATCAAGAAATAAAGTGCCGCCGTCAGCTAGCTCGAATAGGCCTGTCTTTGCTTCAGCGCCAGTAAAACTACCACTAGTCGTACCGAATAATGTACTTTCCAGTAAGGTCGAAGGAATTGCGGCGCAGTTGAGAGAAACAAACTCACCTTTGCATCGTTTGCTATGGGTATGGATGGACTGGGCAAATAACTCCTTGCCAGTGCCGGTTTCACCATATAGAAGAACTGATGAGTCGCTGTTGGCAATTCTTGCAACACGTTCTTTTAGGCGTATAAGCTTACTGGATCCTGTAATGATATCGTCCAAAGTGTAGAGGGATGTAGTCTGTGGTGTCCTGCCGCCGGTATTCTCATCAAAAACTGATATTTCGATTGTACCGATGATTTCATCATTATCGAGTATTGGAAACGTGGAGTTAATAAGATATTCTGTATCGCCATGATAATTTTTGAGGGCTTGGGATTCGTTGATAATAGGTGTACCACTTTGCATCACCCGCGAATGACTGCTGGTATCGGCGTTTAAATCTGGGTAGACATCAAAGATGTGTTTACCAACGACGCCTTCGTCCATAAATCGGTTCTTAGAATGATTGTACATGCCAGAGTATTCAACGACGCCTTTGCGATTGACAATCATAATGGCATCTATATGTGAGGTCAATTTAGTTATGTAATCAAGGTATTTTATAATCATTTGTGTCTCCTTTTATTTAGTCTGATTATACAGCGTTTTTTTAAGAAAAACATAAAAAAACTTTTTTTAACATAAGGATTTTTTAATACTTATGGGGTATACTATTTTTAGTTTGGAAAGATTTTGAATATTTAAACAGTGATACATAGGAGAGAAAAATGACATCAAAAGAACAGCAACGACAATTTTTAACCATATTCATCGGAGGTGCCTTGATTGCCTTTCTTGCACCACAAGTCATCATGATGAAAAGTGATATCCGTGAATTATCTGATGAGATACGCGATCAAAGCTATCAAATCAGTCGATTGGAAAATCAAGTCTATGAATTGACTGATAAGGATAGGGTGGTTAGGAATTCAAGTTATTATCTGAAACAGTCTTTTAAAGAGAGTGATGAGGTTACATATGCAGTTGAAATGGAACTCGATAGAAATTTTGTGGAGCCATTAACGCTATATTATAAACCGGATACAAGTGAATCGTGGTTAACAGTTGCATTACAACAAACCATAGGTGCGTCGGCTTGCATATTGGAATTAAGTAGTCACAATGATTATGAAATGAAGGTAGGCTTTATTGTCGATGGTGTAGAAACCTATGAAGAGCTTCCTTTGCTTGCCCTTTATTCGAAAGAGGACAGTTGCTGGGAGTCTGATGTAACAACAAGCTCTGTTAAGAAAAATACAGTAGAATACACAATTCAGCTGGCGAAATGGCGTAATCAAAATGGCAGTGGACTCGCGGGTGTAACCTGTGAGATGTATTACGATGAGCGGTTGGTGGACAGTTTTGAACTTCTTGAGTTTATGATGAACAATGAGCAAAAACCACCGAGAAATCAAGTGGAACATGAAGGTGGAGAAGGCTATTGGTATGCGAATCGTGTCGTTTCGATACCTGAAGTAACTGTTATCGACAACTCTCGAATTCGCTATGAAATAGGGATTGTAAACGATAGACAGAATGTTTTCAAACGTACGTATTTCGTAGACTAAAAGCATTAACAATGGAAGAAAGATGTTTGGAGGTATAGCGATGGAAAAATCAATACATAATGAACTGGATCGGATTATGATGGAGAACAACTTTTCGGGAGTGGTTTCTATTCGTAAAAAGAAAGCGATTCTCTTTGAACAGGCGATGGGGTATCGCGACAGGAGCAATCAACTAGAAAACAGAATGGATACCATTTTTGGTATTGCATCAGGTACGAAGTTGTTTACGGCCCTTGGTATTGCGACACTAATTGATAATGAAAAGCTGAAGCTTACTGATAAAGTATTTGACCATCTGACAACCAAGTTTCTACAGTACGATCAAAGTGTAACGGTTGCGCAACTACTGTCGCACACTTCCGGAATACCGGATTATTTTGACGAGGATAAAGTTGAGGATTTCGATAATTTCACAGTATCGATTCCATGGTACCAGATAAGGGAACCAAATGATTATTTTCCAGTATTTCCACTGGAAGAGATGAAATTTAAACCAGGTGAAAAATTTAATTACAACAACAGTGGTTTTATATTATTGGCAGCATTGATCAGTGAGGTTACTGGACAAACATATACAGACTATATAACGAATCAGATCATCGAACCTTTAAGTATGACACAGACCGGATTTTATCCGATGAATAAATTGCCCGGCAACACGGCAATTGGCTATATAACCGAAGATAGTGGGTGGCGAACCAACGTGTTCAATTTGCCGATTGTAGGCGGTGGAGACGGTGGATTGTTTACAACATCAGAGGACTTGTATAAGCTTTGGGATGGCTTGTTTGAGGGGCGTTTGATTTCACAGTCGCTGGTTGAAGACTTTTTTGATTCAAAGGTTAAAACAAAAGCAGATTCTGATTCTTATTATGGATATGGTGTTTGGATATATGATGCGGCGGGTATCCCTAAAGAGGAGTATATTATGGGAGCAGATGCAGGAATTTCCTTTAAATCTACAATTGTTAGAGAAAAAGATCTGATATATACGGTTATATCAAATACTGGCGAAGGTGCATGGCCTGTATTGAAAGCAATTGTAGGTCTGGACCTGGACGCATAATAGGAAGATTATCTGAAAATAGAGGTGACAAAATGAAGATACTTTATGGAACATCAAATACAGCAAAAGTTGAGCATATGCGGTTTATGTTAGAGGGATTGCCGGTTGAAATAGTTGGTCTAAACGATGTTGATTTGGGACAAGTTGAGGTTATGGAAGATGGTGACAGTCCTCTTGACAACGCCACAAAAAAGGCGAATGCATATTATAATGCTTTTAATATGCCGGTATTTGCTTGTGATTCAGGACTATATTTAGATGGATTTCATGACGAGGCACAGCCAAAAGTAAATGTTCGGAGACGGCATGGCCGGAAACTGGATGATGAGGAAATGATCTTACATTACAGTGGCTTGGCGCAAAACAATGGTGGGGAAATCTTGGCTTGGTATGAAAATGCAATTTGTCTCGTAAAAGATGAACACCAGTGTATTGGCCACCAGGATGTAGACATTGCTTCTGAACGCTTCATTATCAGTGAAAAACCTTGTCGAAAACGTCGTGAAGGCTTTCCGCTAGATTCCTTGTCAATTCAAGTCAAAACGGGGAAATACTATCTGGAAAATGACAGCTTTAGAGAAGATAAAGAAATGGCCGATGGATTTAGACAGTTTTTCATTAGACATTTAGATTTATCGGTGGAAACTGAAGAATCTCTTTACAAAATCATTTAGTCATTCTATAATGATATTAAATTCATACAAGTTACTAGGAGTGCCAGTACAGACTGGCTGAGATGGAAATGTTATTTCGGATCCTTGAACCTGATTTAGTTAGAACTAACGTAGGGAAGTAATCTATTTAGCGATTATAAGAGGCTTATTCCTAGGGATAAGCCTTTTGTTTTTGAAAATTATTAGACACACTTTCCGAGTGTGTCTAATAATTTTTTTGAAGTTGCACCCTCTAATTAAATCAACAAAAAACAACAACAGAAAGAAGGGACCAAAATGATTATTAATGGCGAAACATATGAGTATGCAGATATGACACTTCAACGACTAATAAACAAGTTGGCACTAAACAGTGAAGCGATTGTCGCTGAAGTCAATGGAGAGATTATTCCGCGCATTAACTTTGACAGCTATATCGTGGACAAAGAAGCTGCAGTTGAATTAGTTGCATTCGTAGGAGGGGGCTAATGGTTACAAAAGAATCGTTTGAAGCCTATCTAGTTGAACGACATAGCTTGGAAGTACACGAAAAAGTGTCCAAAGCAGTTGTCGGCATTGCAGGACTAGGCGGATTGGGATCTAACATTGCTCTGGATCTTGCGCGTATTGGTGTCGGGAAACTGGTTCTTGTGGATTTTGACTGTGTGGAGCTATCTAACATCAATAGGCAAGCTTATTTTATAGAACACATAGGCATGAAAAAAGTGATGGCATTGGAACAGCTGATTCGAAAAGTAAATCCATTCGTCGTTCTTGAAACACACAACGTAAGAGTGAACAGGGAAAATGCAAAGGATTTGTTTTCGACTGTTGATATTGTTGTGGAGGCATTTGACAACCCACCTTCTAAAGTCGCTTTGACAGAGACAATTTTAATGGAAGGTAAAAAACCACTTGTGGCTGCATCTGGGATGGCTGGTGCACTATCTTCCAATAGTATTGTCAGTCGTAAGGTGCGAAACGGATTTTATCTGTGTGGAGATGGCGTGACGGATTCAAGTCAAAGCAACGGATTAATGGCACCAAGGGTACATGTGGCATCAAGCCATCAGGCAAATATGGTACTTCGGTTGATTCTTGGGGAAACTGAAGTTGATGATAATACAAGAATATAGGAGGCGTTACATATGGATAAGTTAATCGTAGGTGGTATAGAATTTGACAGTCGTTTGTTTATAGGTACAGGGAAGTATCCATCAAAGGATATTATCGAACAGGTGGCGACAGGTAGTGAATCAGAATTGATAACAGTGGCCCTAAGAAGAGTTGACCTTAAGTCCACTGAGGAAAACATCTTGAATTTCATTCCTAAAAGTTTAAGATTGTTACCTAACACTTCTGGGGCAAGAACTGCTGAAGAAGCAATCAGAATCGCGCGATTGGCAAGAGCCAGTGGATGTGGTGATTTCATAAAGATCGAAGTGATTTCAGACAGCAAATACCTGTTGCCTGACAATATCGAAACCATTAAAGCGACAGAAGTGTTAGCCAAGGAAGGCTTTATTGTCATGCCTTATATGTCGCCGGACCTAATGGCTGCAAAAGCAATGGTCAAGGCAGGGGCAGCGGCTATTATGCCACTAGGCTCACCTATTGGTAGCAATAGAGGGATAAGAACAGAAGAAATCACACAGATTATCATCGATGAGATAAATGAAGTACCTGTTGTAATAGATGCAGGGATTGGCCGACCATCCGATGCGGCAAAGGCTATGGAAATGGGTGCTGATGCAGTTCTGGTAAACACGGCAATCGCATCGTCGGAGAATCCGATCGAAATGGCAAAAGCCTTTAAATATGCAGTTCAGGCAGGCCGTATTGCTTACCGATCAAAACTTGGTTCCAAAGGGCAGGCAGCAGTGGCATCGTCGCCACTTACAGGCTTCTTGCACGAGGTGAAGTAAATGAGTTTTTTAGATGAATTAAGCCAATATACGCCTGAAAGCATTGAAACTTACTCGGATAAAGTATCTGGTGAGATAGTGCTAAGAACACTTGAAAAGGAGCGGCTGACAGCAGAAGATTTTCTATGTTTGTTGTCTCCAGCGGCAAGTGGTTACCTTGAGCAAATGGCTGTAAAAGCCAATGCGCTGACGTTAAAACATTTTGGGCGTGCGGTTCTTTTGTACACACCGATATATATTGCAAACCACTGCGCCAACAAGTGTGTGTATTGTAGTTTTAATATAGAAAATGATATTCAAAGGGTTCAGTTGACCATGGATGAAATAGATCAGGAAGCACAACTAATTAGTAAAGAGGGTTTTCAACACATACTATTACTGACCGGAGAAGATAGAAAATCAACGCCTGTGTCTTATATTATCGAGGCGGTGAAGGTGCTAAAGCGGTATTTTGATGGCATCTCTATTGAAATATACCCATTGGCGACTGAAGAATATGAAGCGGTTATTGCAGCAGGTGTTACAGGATTGACCATTTATCAGGAAACCTACGATGAAAAACGTTATAAAGCCCTTCATCTAAAAGGGCCAAAACGAAATTATGACAATCGTCTGGATGCACCAGAACGAGGAGCGAAAGCAGGGATGCGGTTCGTTAATATCGGTGCTCTATTGGGATTGAAAAATGGACCTTACGATGCGTTTATGACAGGCATTCATGCAGACTACTTACAGCGAAAATACCCAAGTGTAGAATACGGGGTCTCTCTTCCAAGAATGCGACCTCATATCGGTGAATTTCAAGATTTTACACCAATTGAGGATCCTTATTTTGTTCAGGTGCTTTTGGCGTATAGAATTTATTTGCCGTCGCTCAGTATCAATATTTCTACGAGGGAGGCAGGGTGGTTTAGAGAACACCTAATTCCACTTGGGGCGACAAATCTATCAGCGGGTGTGTCCACTCAAGTTGGCGGACATGTTGGAGATGACGATGCTTCAGCACCACAATTTGAAATCGCGGATGAACGTAGTTTGGACGAGGTAAAACGTGCGATTGAAAACATAGGGTATCAACCTGTTCTAAAGAATTGGTCAGGTGAGTTTTAGTGATATCGATTATTACCAATAGAAAACAGATCACTTATACAGATTTGGTGACGCATCTAAAAAAATGTGTTCATGATTCAGTTGAAAGAATTGTCCTTAGGGAAAAAGATTTAACACCTGAAGTCGTTTCAAAAAAAATATCAAAAATCAAATCGGATGCTGGTTTGGGTCAAGTGCCTTTATTGCTGAATGGACCCTATCCTCTGTTGGAAACCTACGGTGCAGATGGACGACATTACACCTTTGAACAATTTAAATCAGCCGTGGCACAGTATGAAAAACTGCCATTCCAGGTTGGTGTATCTGCTCACTCCATTGAGGAAATCCTCTGGCTAAATGAGAAATCGCTGGATTACGTATTGTATGGCCATATATTCGTCACTGCTTGTAAAGCTGGCCTTCAAGAAAGAGGGTTGGATAACTTGAAATTGATACTGGAAACATCAAAACACCCTGTTGTCTCCTTGGGAGGCATCTCTGATGAAAATTATAATCGAATTTTAGAAAAAGGCGGTCGTGAAATCGCCATGATGTCGTCTGTAATGAAGTGTCAGCAACCAGAGCTCTATTTTGAGAAATTCAATGGAATTAAGTAATTCAATAGACCTATAGAAAAAACTTATAGAAACCTGCTAAGTATTGAGATTGTTAATACTTAGCAGGTTTTTATTGTGTATCCGTAGTAGTCTATGTGATAATAACTTCAGACAAATAGAGTGAGAATGCTTAGGAGGCACATACATGAGAAAATGGATAGCACTAATGTTAATTGCAGTTGGATTATTGGTTGTTGGATGTTCTGCACCAGCAGAAGAGGCAACTAGTGAACCGACTATTGAAAATACAGAAACTGTCGAAGAAGCAGAATCTATGGTTACAAAAGAAAGCGTACAATCGGCATTAGAAGATTCAGAAACTGTAGTTATCGATGCGAGACCGATTGCAGGATTTAACGGATGGACTCTTGGAGAGGAAAAGCGCGGCGGTCATATTGATGGAGCTGTGGCATTTGATGCAACATGGGTTGGGCAATTTGAAAGCGAAGACTTATTACAAGAAGAGTTAAACAAATTTGGAATTGTAAAAGAGAAGACAATCATCACTTATGGATACGGTGAAGAGGCTGTCGTATTGGCAGCAGCATTAGAAGGTCTTGGATACAGCAATGTCAGTGTTTATGATGGCGGTATCGTAGAATGGGCATCAGATGAATCGTTACCGATGACTCAAATGGAAAATTACGACTACTTGGTGTCGGCTGAATGGGTTAACGATTTATTGGCAGGCGAGACAGTGGAAGCTTATGATGGTAGAGAATACATTGTTGTAGAAGCAAGCTGGGGACCTGGTGATGCTTATGCAGAAGGTCATGTTCCAAATGCAATCCATATTAATACAGATGAATACGAAGTGGGGCCATTATGGAACAGAGTCTCAGATGAAGATATATTAAAAGCAACACTAGCAAATGGAATCAATAAAGATACGATGGTTGTTGTTTACGGATCTGATACGACACCTGCTGCGAGAGTAGGCATCATGCTGAAGTATTTAGGTGTGGAAGACGTGAGACTAATGGATGGCGGTTATCAGGCTTGGACAGCTGCAGGGTACGATATTGCAACTGGAATGGTAGAAAAGCAAGCTATCGAAGCATTTGGACTTGATGTAACACCAGCTCATCCAGAGTACATTATTGATATGGAAGAAGCGGAAGCGTTACTGACAAACGAACAAGGACGTCTAGTAAGTATTAGATCAGTTGCTGAATTCAAAGGTGAAACAAGCGGTTATGATTATATTGAAGCTGCCGGTCGTATTGACGGTGCTGTTTATGGCTATGCCGGTTCGGATCCATGGCATATGGAAGATTACAGAAATGTCGACAACACAGCGGTGAACTATGAATACATGGCGAAACGTTGGGCAGATAATACGATTTTACCATCTACGACAAACGCATTTTATTGTGGTACTGGCTGGAGAGCTGCGGAAACATGGTTCTATGCACATGCAATGGGCTGGGAAGATGTATCGCTATATGATGGCGGTTGGAAAGAGTGGAGTGAAGCGGGTAAACCATCTGCAAAAGGCGACTTTTAAAATAGTCAAAGAGAATGGAATTTGATATAATAAGATAGAGCATTAAAGCAGTGAGGTGACTCGCTGCTTTTTTACGTGATAAGCAAGAACAGCATGTCTGTAGATACAACCACAAAGGTGAGAAGTCTTTTTCACCTTTGTGGTTGTATCTACAGACATATTGGCGACGCAACGCGAGCCAAACAATTCGGAGAATTGTTGGCTGTTCTGTGTTATGTATATTGGCGACGCAACGCGAGCCAAACAATTCGAAGAATTGTTGGCTGTTCTGTGTTATG